>Ga0070698_100003028_pt1 | contig 18521 bp, 17 predicted proteins | sample KBSK1502metaG_FD_65477 | JGI IMG/M metagenome (GOLD analysis project Ga0070698, IMG submission 65477) | Corn, switchgrass and miscanthus rhizosphere microbial communities from Kellogg Biological Station, Michigan, USA - KBS K1-50-2 metaG | ecosystem: Host-associated > Plants > Roots >...
CCCGCCCCAGCGCCTCCGAGCTGCGCGGCCCGACCGCCCGACCCGCCGCCGATGCCACCCTGGCCGGCCCGATCGAGACCAGCCTGGGCCGTGAGGAGTACATCCACGCGGTCGAGGTCGCCAAGGACGCCATCGCGTCCGGCGAGGCCATCCAGGTCGTCCTCGCGCGGCGCCAGTCGTTCGGCCTGCCGCTGGACCCGGCGACGGGCGCAACGCTCGACGGGATCGGGCTCTATCGCTCCCTCCGTCGCGTGAACCCGAGCCCGTACCTATTCTTCGTGCGCACCCCCACCTTCGAAGTCGTCGGCGCCTCGCCGGAGCTGTTGCTCCAGGCCGAGGGCGACAAGCTGACGACCCACCCGATCGCCGGCACGCGACCGCGCGGCGCGGACGAGCGCGAGGACGCGCTGCTCGCCGAGCAGCTCCAGAAAGACCCGAAGGAACGCGCCGAGCACGTGATGCTGGTCGACCTCGGGCGCAACGATCTCGGCCGCGTGTCCCGCGCCGGGACCGTGACGGTCAGCAAGTACATGGAGGTCGAGCGCTACAGCCATGTGCTCCATCTGGTCTCGCACGTCGAGGGCCGGTTGAAGCCGGAGCTGGATGCGCTCGATGCGCTCAAGGCCGTCTTCCCCGCCGGCACGCTGTCGGGCGCCCCCAAGGTCCGCGCGATGCAGCTGATCGCCGCGGCGGAGGGCGAGCGCCGCGGGCTGTACGGTGGCGCCGTGGGCTACCTCGGCTACGACGGCAACCTCGACACCGCGATCACCATCCGGAGCGCCGTCCTCAAGGACGGCCAGGCCCACGTCCACACGGGCGCCGGAATCGTCGCGGGGTCCGTGCCGGAGTCGGAGTTCGAGGAGACCGAGCACAAGGCCGCCGCGCTTCGCCGGGCGATCGAGATGGCTGCGGGCGTCCCCGAGGCCCCGCGCGCGGGCGCCACATCCATCGATGCGGACGCCGACCTCGAAGCCGACGTACCCCAGCCGGCGCCGGCCTCGACGCGGACCGGAGCGGGCACATGATCCTCGTCATCGATAACTACGACAGCTTCACCTTCAACCTGGTGCAGGCGCTCCAGGCCGCCGGCGCCGAGGTCCGGGTGCTGCGCAACGACGCCATCGACCGGGCCGGCATCGAGGCACTCGCCGACGACGCCGACGCGAACCTGCGCGGCATCGTCATCTCGCCGGGACCTGGCGATCCCGACGATGCCGGCGTCTCGGTCGCGACCATCAAGGTCGCCGCCGAGCGCGAGATCCCGTTGCTCGGCGTGTGCCTCGGCATGCAGTCGATGGCGGCGGCCTACGGCGCGACGATCGTCCGCGCGCCGACCCTCGTCCACGGCCAGGCGTCCGAGGTGACCCACGATGGAGCGGGGCTGCTGGAGGGCATGCCGCCGTCGTTCATGGGTGCGCGCTATCACTCCCTGGCGATCGACCCAGCGACCCTGCCGCCCGAGCTGCGGGTCACGGCGATGAGCGAGGTCGACCGGGTGATCATGGGCATCCGCCACGTTGCCCTGCCGATGGAGGGCGTGCAGTTCCACCCCGAGAGCGTGCTGACGCCGCAGGGCCCGCACCTGCTCGCCAACTTCCTGCGCCAGGCCGGGGAAGGGGAGGCCGGGTTGCTCGACGCGGTTTCCGGATCCTTCGCCACCTCCGGGCTGGCGGAGACGGTGCCATGAGCGAGCACGTCCGAGCGGCCCTGGCCACGATCGTCGAGGGAGGCACCCTGACGCTGGACGAGGCGCGGCTGGCGATGGGCGCAGTGATGGACGACGCCGCGACCCCGGCCCAGCTGGCCGCCCTGCTCATGGGCCTGCGGATGCGCGGCGAGACGGTTGACGAGCTGGCGGGCTTCGCGACCGCGATGCGGGAACGGGTCGTGCGGGTCGAGGCGCCCGACGGCACCGTCGACGTCGTGGGGACCGGCGGGGATGGGAGTGGCACGTTCAACATCTCGACGGCCTCGGCGCTGGTCGTCGCGGCGGCCGGTGTGCCGGTCGCCAAGCACGGCAACCGGGCGATCACGTCGAAGGCCGGGTCGGCCGACGTGCTCGACGCGCTCGGGGTCCGGATCGACCACGATGCGGCCTCGGCCGGGGCGGCGTTGCGCGAGTACGGCTTCGCGTTCCTGTTCGCGCCCAATTTCCATCCCGCGATGCGATTCGCGAACCCGACTCGCCGGGAGATCGGGGTCCGCACCGCGTTCAACCTGCTCGGCCCGCTCACCAACCCGGCCGGCACGCGGCGGCAATTGCTGGGCGTCGGCGATGCGGGCGCAGCTGGCCGCTTTGCGGAAGTGGTGCACCGACTCGGGACGGACCGGACGCTGGTCGTTCATGGCGCCGGCGTCGATGAGCTGCCGCTCGACGGGACGGGCGTCCTCTACGAGGTGACCGAGGCCGGAGTCGAGCAGCGGTTCGTGGATGCCGAGGCGCTCGGCCTGAGACCGGCCGCGACATCGAAGCTGTCCGGGGGCGACGCGGCCGCGAACGCGCGATACGTGGAGGCCGTGCTTCGCGGCGAGCCCGGGGCGCGACGGGACGTGGTGCTGCTCAATGCCGGCGCGGCGTTCATGGCGGCCGGGTCGGTCGAGTCGTTGGAGGAGGGCCTGGAGCACGCGGCGCTGACCATCGATGCGGGGTTGACCGCCGAGCTGCTCGGACGCCTGCGCGCGGAGCGGATCGCGGCCGAAGCCGCAGCGAGCACCGCCGCCGTGGACTCGGCAGCCGCATCCGCCGATGGCGGTGTGCCAGCCGCCGACGCGAGCGCACCGGCATGACCGTCGCGACCCCTCGCCGTGCCGGGGCACCGAACGTGGTCGCGGAGATCGCGGACCGTCGCCGGGAGGACCTGGCCACCGACCTGGCCGCCATGCCCACCGATGCCGACCTCGCGTCAGCGCCCGCGCCTCGGCCGATCGTCGAGCGTCTGGCCTCGCCCGGTCTCCACCTCATCGCCGAGATCAAGCGGTCATCGCCGTCGGCCGGACGCATCGCGGCGGCCGGCGAGGACATCGTTGCCCGGGCGCGGGCCTACGAAGCCGGTGGGGCGGCCGCCATCTCCGTTCTCTGCGAGCCCCACTGGTTCGGCGGCTCCATCGACGACCTGCGGGCCGTCCGGGCGGCCGTCTCGATCCCCGTGCTCGGCAAGGAATTCGTGGTCGACGAACGACAGCTGCCGCAACTCCGGGCGGCCGGCGCGGACGTCGTGCTGCTCCTCGCCGTCTTGCACCCGCGAGCGCGCCTCGGGCGACTCGTCGAGCGGGCCCTCGCCCTGGGACTGGAGCCGCTCGTCGAGGCGCACGACGAACGCGAGCTGGCAGCCGCGATGGCGACGGACGCGCGGCTCATCGGCATCAACAACCGCGACCTGCGAACCCTCGAGGTGGACACCCTGCGGGCGGACCGGTTGCGAGCGCTGGTTCCGGACGATCGCCTCGTGATCGCCGAATCGGGCGTGCGTGAGCCCGAGACGGTCGCGCGCTGGCGCGCCCTCGGCTTCGACGCCGCGTTGGTCGGCGAGGGGCTCATGCGCGCGACGGACCCGATCTCGGCCGCCCGGTCGTTCGTCGCGGCCGGTCGACAGCCGCAGGATCTGGCGAACGTCGCCCGGCGACCATTCGTGAAGATCTGCGGGGTCACCGACGCGGCGGGCGCGCTGGCGGCCGTACGTGCCGGCGCCGATGCCATCGGCCTCAACCTTGCCCCGGGCACGCCGCGGGCGCTCGAGGTGGACGAGGCGGCCGCCCTGGCGCGCGTCATCCGCGATGCGGCACCGCTCGGCGCCCGGCCGCGGATCGTGGCCATCGTCGCCGACCCGCCGGCCGACCATCTCGCCTCGCTCACCGCGGCCATCGACCCCGACGCGATCCAGTTCAGCGGCCGCGAGCCGGTGGCGACGATCGCGTCCGCCGGCCGCGAGGCGTGGAAGACGATCCACCTCCCTGCTGAGGCACCCGACCGACCGGCCGCGACGGTCGGGGAGGGGATCGAGGCCGCACGTGCCTACCTCGCCGCTGGCGCGAGCCGGATCCTCGTCGACACGGCCGGCGGCCCGCACCCCGGCGGCACCGGCGTTCGTGCCGCCTCGACGGTCGTGGCCGCGGTCGCGCGCGAGATCCCGGTCGTGCTCGCCGGTGGGCTGAACGCCGCCAACGTGGCGACGGCCCTGCGCGAGATCGCGGCCGTCGGCGTCGACGTGGCGAGCGGCGTCGAGGCGCCTCGAGACCCCGGGGAGCGGCCCCGGAAGGACCCGCTCAAGGTTGCCCTGTTCGTGAAACGGGCCAAGGCCGCCCGCGACGACCGGCCCAACACGCCGTTCGGCCCGACCCCGGTCCACGCCGGCCTGCTCGACGCGGACATCCACGGGCGCTGGGGGATGGAGCGCGACTTCGGCGGTCGCTACGTCCCCGAGACGCTGATGGCCGCGCTCGGCCAGCTCGAGACCGCATACGACGCCCTCCGTCACGACCCGGTGTTCTGGGCGGATCTCCGCGAGCTGCTGGAACGGTTCGCCGGACGACCCACGGCGCTCTACCGCGCCGACCGCCTGGCCGAGGCGGTGCGGGGAGAGGCCGCCCGCCTCGCCGACGAAGAGCCCGCCGGGTCCCGCCAGCCCATCCCCGCCCTCCGCCTGTACCTCAAGCGCGAGGACCTCGCCCACACCGGGGCCCACAAGATCAACAACGCGCTGGGCCAGGCGCTCCTGACCCGCCGCCTCGGCAAGACCCGCGTTATCGCCGAGACCGGGGCCGGCCAGCACGGGGTCGCCACCGCGACCGCCTGCGCCCTGCTCGACCTGCCGTGCGTCGTCTATATGGGTGCCGAGGACATCGAGCGCCAGGGTCCCAACGTTCTCCGGATGCGCGCGCTCGGCGCGGAGGTCCGGAGCGTGACCTCGGGGACGGCCACGCTCAAGGACGCGGTCAACGAGGCGATGCGCGACTGGGTCACCAACGTCGAGACCACCCACTACGTCCTGGGCTCCGCGATGGGACCGCACCCGTATCCCACGATCGTCCGCGACCTCCAGCGCCGCATCGGCGACGAGTCCGCGGCGCAACTGCAAGCCGTCGAAGGGCGCCTCCCGGACCTGGCCATCGCCTGCGTCGGCGGCGGCTCGAACGCGATCGGCCTCCTCGCCCGCTTCATCGGCGAGCCAATCGTTCGCCTTGCCGTGGCCGAGGCCGCCGGTGACGGCATGGAGACCGGGCGCCACGCGGCGGCGATCCTCGGTGGAACGCCGGGCATCCTCCACGGCTCGAGATCGCTGATGCTCCAGGATCGCGACGGCCAGGTCGTCGAAGCGCACTCGGCGTCGGCGGGCCTCGACTACCCGGGGATCGGTCCGCAGCTGGCCGCGCTGGCCGAGGCCGGCCGCATCGAAGTCGCGGCCGCGACCGATCGCGAAGCCGTCGCCGCGATGAAGGCCACGACCCGGATGGAGGGCATCCTCCCCGCGCTTGAGACCGCCCACGCGATCGCGGCTCTCCCCAAGGTCCTCGCCGGCGTCGACGGGCTGGCCGGCGGTTTCCCGGCCGAGGTCCTCGTCCTGCTCGGCTTCTCGGGGCGGGGCGACAAGGACCTCGCCGCCCTCACGCGCTTCGACGACGTCGAGCCATGGAAATCGGCCAGGTGACGATCGACGAGCTGCGGGCCTTCTGCCTCTCGCTCGACGGGACCCACGAGAAGGAGACCTGGGGCGACGGCGAGCACCCGGGCGACGTCACCTTCCGGGTCCGCGACAAGATCTACCTGATCACGGGCCAGGACGGAGGCGGCGCGAGCATCCGGACCGACAAGACGCAACAGGCCGACTTGCTCGCCGCCTTCCCCGAGTCGGTCTCGTTCGCGCCATACGTCGGCCGATTCGGGTGGGTGAACGTCGACCTCGACGCGCTCGATCCCGAGATCGTCCGCGACATCATCGTGTCGGCCTGGCGACGCACGGCCCCGAAGGCGACCGTCGCCGCGTACGACGGCCGGGCTCGGTGACGACGCTCGTGGCCAGGCGCCGCGCCGCCGACGACGTGGCGGGCACCAACGACACCGATGGCGCCCGCCGGATCGCGGCGGCCTTCGAGCGCGCCCGAGCCGACGGCCGGGCCGCCCTGATCCCATACGTCGTTGCCGGCTACCCCGACGCCGATACGAGCCTCGAGATCGCCCTGGCCGCGGCCGACGCCGGCGCGGACCTGCTGGAGGTCGGTCTCCCCTACAGTGATCCGCTGGCGGACGGCGCCACCCTCCAGCGGGCATCGCAGGTCGCGATCAAGGCCGGAGCCACGCTCGAGGGGTCGCTGCACCTGATCGAGCGCATCGGCGCGGCCCGGCCGGACCTACCCCTGGTGCCGATGGGCTACGCCAACCAGGTCATCGGCGGAGGCGACGGTGAGGCGGTCGCGCGCCGCCTGGCCGGCGCCGGTGCGGCCGGCCTGATCGTGGCGGACCTCACGCCCGACGAGGGCGCCCCGTTCGAGGCCGTCGCCCGGGAGGCCGGCCTGGCCGTCGTCTACCTGATCGCACCGACGACCCCGGCCGATCGCCGAGCCGAGATCGCCGCCCGCAGCGGGGGCTTCGTGTATTGCGTCTCGCTCGTCGGCGTGACCGGGGCGCGAACGGCGTTGCCGAGGACCGTCGGTCGTCTCGTGCGCGAGGTGGTGGAGGCCTCGCCGGTCCCTGTAGCGGTCGGCTTCGGAGTCAGCAAACCGGCCCACGTCCGCGCCATCGCCAAGGCCGGCGCCGATGGCGTGATCGTGGCGTCCGCCCTCGTCGATGCCCTCGGCGAAGACGGCCGCGATGTCGCTCGTCTCGCCCGACTCGTCAAGGAACTGCGGGCGGCCACCACGCGCTGACGCCCGGTATCCTCGTGTGATGGCGAAGCTCGAGATCGGAGCGGAAGTCACCCTCAAGAAGACGTTCGTCTGGGCCATCGATTGGCCCGGCTGGTGCCGCAGCGGCAAGGACCGCGACCTGGCGATCGAGGCGCTCATCGCGGCTCGCAGCCGCTACGCGAAGGTCGCGAAGCGCGCCGGCCTTGAACTCACGAAGGTCGACGCCGACGACCTGCGGGTCGCCGAGACCGTTGACGGCGGCGGCGGGACCGAATTCGGCGTTCCGTCGTCGATCACGAAGCTTGACCGGCGACCTACCAGCAAGGCCGAGGCCGAACGCTTGACGAGTCTCGTCGAAGCGGCCTGGATCATCTTCGACCGCGTCGCCGAGCGCTCGCCGGCGGAGCTGCGCAAGGGTCCGCGTGGCGGTGGCCGCGATCGGGACAAGATGATCGACCACGTCATCGGGGCCGATCACGCCTACGCGCACGAGATCGGGCTGCGGCGCCCGGAGCCGTCCCGCGCCGACCGCGGCACCGTCGACGCCGAGCGCTCCGCGGTCCTCGAGGTCCTGCGCCAGCCGTCGGACGGCTCGCCGCTGGCCGATCGCCGCTGGACGCAACGCTACGCGGCTCGCCGGATCGCCTGGCACGCGCTCGATCACGCCTGGGAGATGGAAGACCGGTCGGAGCCGGCGCCGTGACCCGCAATCGGTCGGTGCCGGACGCGTCGGTCATCCCGGTGCTCGCCTACGCCGACGTGCCCGACGCGACCGAATGGCTGTGCCGCGCCTTCGGGTTCCAGGAGCGCCTGCGGATCGGGCGGCATCGAGCCCAACTGGTGTTCGGGGACGGCGCGGTCATCGTGACCCAACTCGCCGTCGTCGGCGCCGACCCGGGAGCGGCCATGTCCCTGCCGTCAACGACGGCCGCGACGCACGGGGTGCACGTCCGCGTCGACGACGTCCGGGCGCATCACGAGCAGGCGGTCCGATCCGGCGCGCGGATCATCCATCCGCCGGCCGACCATCCCTACGGCGAGCGGCAGTACACGGCCGAGGACCCGGGCGGGCACCGCTGGACCTTCTCCGAATCCCTCGCGGATGTAGACCCGGCCGACTGGGGCGGGACTCTGATCGAGTTGAGCCGCGAGTGATGGGGACTAGGCGACGCGCGCAGGTGCGTTCGATCTTTCTGTTCGGGGCCATCGTGGCATCCACGGTTGTTTTCGCTCTTGCGGCGCGGAGCCCGGCCAACGAACGACCCGGGCTCGGTTCTGAGATCGCCTCGGTTGCCGCCACCGCCGGCGACGGCGGATATGTCGACCTATCCAGGGTCGCGGACTTCGCATGGGACCGCGTCCACATCTTTGGCGCGTACTCGAACGGAAAGGACATCTCCGATAGCCTGGGCTTCGAATGGTTGCCGGTCCCCCCGATTCAACAGGCACTCCTTGGTGACGCCTCGATCCTGTCCTCGGATGAACTCACCCTGCTCGTGTTCGTCCAAGGCGAGCGTGACGTCACCGGCTGGACAATCCTTAATGAGGACCTCCCTGCGGGCGTGTACGTCAACTTCGTATTCGATGTCGAGCTCGTCTTCACCCACAAGCGTGGAGATGCTCCTTTCCTCGTCAGGGACGCCACCGGAACGCTCGCGGACCGCCGCCTAGCCGGTTGGCTGCTCTCCAGGCATTAGGAAGTCTGACTCCAGCCGGAGGCCGCGGCCGCAAGGGCGATGACATCCGCGGCCGTTCGACCGGCGTCCCGTAGCTCGCGCACCGCCGTGTCGCCCGACGACTTCGACAGCTTCCGGCCGTCCGGCCGGAGGATCAGCGGGTGATGGACGAACGCGGGCGGTGCCGGTCGACCCAGCAATCGCCCGAGCCGGATCTGCGCCGGTGTCGCGTGCAGCAGGTCCCGGCCGCGGACGACGAGGTCGATGCCCTCGCGCAGGTCGTCGACCACGACCGTGAAGGGATACGTCCAGTTGCCGTCGCGATCGCGGAGCGCTACGTCGCCCGCGGCGGCCACGTCGCCAGCGCACGGCCCGACGGCCCCGTCCATCCACGTCTCGTGGCCGCCGCCCTGCGCGACTCGCAGGACCGGACCGTCCAGATCGCGACCGCGACAGTCGCCGGGGCAGCCGGGCCCGGTCCACGGCGCGCCATTGGCCGCGGCCCAGGCCGCCATCGTCGTTCGCGTGCAGTCGCAGCCATAGACGATGTCCTGGGCGCGTAGCCGCTCGAGCGCCTCGAGATATGGCATCGGGTCGTCGGAGTGGCGCGTGGGTCCGCGATCGGCCGCGAACCCCAACCATGCCAGGTCCTCGATCAGGGCCGCGTCGTATCCAGGCCGCGACCGCACGCGGTCGTGATCGTCGATGCGGAACACGACCCTGGCGCCCACCTCGCGGGCCACGCCCCACACCCAGATCGCGTTCGCGACATGGCCGAGGTGCAGGTACCCGGTCGGGGCTGGGGCGAACCGGGTCCAGCCACCGCGCGGCAAGCCCGACAGGTCAGGTCGGCTCGTCGCCCCGGTCCTCAGGCGCCGCGGCCAGCGGCCCGCCCGCCGATCCGCCGGCCGGCCCGCTCCCATCCCGCCGCGCACGCTCCCGGTCGCGGGTCTCCAAGGCGCGCGTCGCCGCGAACAGCCGCCGGTACATCGCCAGCAGGTCGGCCTGCGGCATCGGGCCCTCGTTCGCGATCGTCACCCGCAGGAGGACCTCGCGCTCCCGCTCGGCGTCGCGAATCGCGGTCCGCCCGGCCGCCTGCTTCGCGTGACCCGCCTCGCGCGCGAGCGTGGCCCGCTCGTTCAGCAAGGCGACCAGCTTGCGATCCAGCGCATCGATCCGGCGGCGCAACCGGCGCAGTTCGGCCGTTTCGCCCGCCCGCCGCCCGTCGTCAGGCATCGTCGCCTCCGAACCGCCGCGCGATCGACTCGAGCGCCATGTGATAGCCACGGGCGCCCTGCCCGACGATCGACTCTAGCGCGATGTCGTGCAGGAAATTGACGTGCCGGAACGGCTCGCGCCGGCTCGGGTCGGAAAGGTGAACCTCGACGAACGGTCGCTCGATCGCCAGCAAAGCGTCGCGCAGCGCGACGCTCGTGTGGGTGAGCCCGCCCGCGTTGACGATGGCAGCCTCGAAGTCGCGCGCGTGCAGCCGGTCGATCAGGGCGCCCTCGTGGTTCGACTGGAAGAAGTCGATGTCCAGTCCGAGCTCCGCGGCCCGCGCCGCGATCCCGGCGTGGATCTGCTCGAGCGTCTCGTAGCCATAGATCTCCGGTTCGCGCGTGCCGACGAGGTTGAGGTTCGGGCCCTGGAGCACGAGCACGCGGGTCACGGGGCGCTCCCGGCCGCCAGCATCGAGCTTGCCGCGGCAGCCACCACGTCGTCCGGGACGTCGGCCCGCACCTCGACGCCATCGGCCGTCGGCAGGACCCAGCGCAACCGTCCACCGGTGTGCTTCTTGTCGGTCGCCAGGTGGTCGAGCACGGCCTCGAGCCCGTACGGGAGTGGCTGCTGGGCGAGGCCGAGCGTGTCGAGGAGGCCGGTGATGCGAGCCGCCCGCTCCGGCGGCGTGACCCCGGTCGTGACCCCGATCCGGCAGGCGGCGCGCAACCCGTAGGCGACGGCCTCGCCGTGCAGCAGCTCGCTGTAGCCCGCGGCGGCCTCGACCGCGTGCCCCAGCGAATGGCCGAGGTTCAGCGTGATGCGCCCGTCGCGCGGTCCGCGCTCGCGCTCGTCGGCCATCACGACCTCGACCTTGGCCCAGGCACAGCGTTCGACCAGCTCCGCGACGTCACCGTGCTCGACCGCACTGGCATCGCCCCGGGCGATCGCCTCGCCCCGATGCTCGAGCAGCTCGAACAGCCGCTCGTCGCCGAGGGCGGCCATCTTGACCGCCTCGCCGAGCGCGGCCCGCCGCTGGCGCTCGGGGAGTGTCGCCAGCAGCGCGACGTCGATGACGATGGCGGCCGGCTGGTGGAACGCGCCGACGAGGTTCTTGCCCTCGGGCAGGTCGACCGCGGTCTTGCCGCCGAGCGAGGAGTCGATCTGGGCGACGAGGGTCGTCGGCACGTGCACGACCGGGATGCCGCGCAGGTACGTCGCCGCCAGGAATCCCGCCGCGTCCCCGAGGGCCCCGCCACCGATCGCGACGATCGGCTCGTCGCGGTCCACGCGCAGCCGTGCCAGATCGCTGGCCGCCGCCTCCACGACCGGCAGTCGCTTGGCCGGCTCTCCCTCGGGCAGCATCACGGTCGCGACGTCCCAGCCCGCGGCCGCCAGCTCACCGGCGAGCCGCTCGCCGGCCGCGGCCCACGCCCCGGGCTCCGACACGAGGATCGCGCGCCGCGCCTCGAGCCGCCGCAAGGTCTCGTCGATGGCCGTGCTCGCGATCCCGTCGCCGAGCAGCACGCGACCGATCGGCGTGGCGGCGCGCAGGAGCATCGTCGGCTGGCTCACCGCGTCACGGCGCTCGGCGAGATGCCGCTCGACCGCCGCGACCACGTCCGTAACCTCGGCCACGCCGGTGACATGGACGTCCGCGGCGCCGTAGAAGCGCTCGCGTCGCGCGCCCAGATCCCGGAGCGTGCCGATGGGGTCCCGCCCGGCGACCAGTGGCCGGACCCGCGGGGAACGTCGCAGGCGCTGGGCGAGGACCTCTGGGCGGCCGTCAAGCCAAACGCTCGTGCGCCCCCGGTACAGGGCCCAGCGGTTGCGCGGGTCGACGACCGCGCCGCCGCCCGTCGCGATGATCCGGCCCAGGGTCGGAGCGGGATCTGGCGGCCCGAGATCCGCCACGGCGCGGCGTTCCAGGGTTCGGAAGGCCGCCTCGCCGTCCTCCTCGAAGATCCTGGGGATCGGCCGCCCATCCTCCGTCTCGATCCGCTCGTCGACATCGACGAAGGTCGCGCCATGTCGATGGGCAAGGCGCTTGCCCACGACGCTCTTGCCGCTGCCGGGCAGCCCGACGATCACGACGTCCACGGCCGCTAGTCGTCGCCGCCGGAGCCGGCCTCGTCCGACCCGGTCAGCCCGTGCGCCGGTTCGCCGGTGTCCTCGGCCGGCGACTCGCCGGCGCGAACCCCGCCCGCCACCGGTGCCTCGGGGGCGCGGGCGATGCGGGCCCGGTAGGTGGCGAGATTGGCCAGGACATCCTCGACCGTGTCACCGCCTGTCTTCTCGAGGACGAACCCGGCCAGCGTCAGCATGACCATGGCCTCGCCGACCACGCCGGCGGCTGGCACCACGCTGATGTCGCTGCGCTCGTAGTGCGCCTTCTCGACTGCCTCGCCGGTGATGAGGTCGGCGGAGGGAAGCGGCCGGGCCAGCGTCGAGATCGGCTTGACGGCGCCGCGGACGACCAATGGCTCGCCGTTCGTGACCCCGCCCGTCAAGCCGCCGGCGTTATTCGAGCGGTGGACCCAGCGCCCGTCGCCATCTCGCCCGGCGATGACGTCGTGGACGGCCGACCCGAACCGTCGCGTCTGCTCGAACCCGAGCCCGAACTCGACGCCCTTCACGATGTTGATGCTCATCACCGCGGCCGCCAGGGCCGCGTCGAGCCGCCGGTCCCAGTGGACGTACGAGCCCAGCCCGATGGGGAGGCCGTGGACGACGACCTCGAACACGCCACCGATCGTGTCGCCGTTCGAGCGCGCCTCGTCGATCTTGGCGATCATCGCGGCTTCGGCCGCCGGATCGGGACAACGTAGTGGCGAGGCGTCAGCCTCGTCGCGCGAGCGCGTGCAGTTGGCCGGATCGACCGCGACGCCCCCGACCTCGGCGGTGAACGACCAAACCTCGATACCGAGCTCGCGCAGGAACGCGCGGGCCACCGCGCCGGCGGCCACGCGAGCGGCGGTCTCGCGCGCGGACGCGCGCTCGAGCACGTCACGCACGTCGTTGAAGCCGTACTTCAGGGCTCCGGCGAGGTCGGCGTGGCCGGGTCGGACCCGGGTCACCGGAGTCGCACGTTTGTCGCCGGCGGCGGACTTGGACCGAAGCGCTTCGGCGGTCTCCTCGTCCAGCGGCCCGACCTGCATGACCTGCGTCCAGTTCTCCCAGTCGCGGTTGCGGACCAGCAGCAGGACGGGCGAGCCGAGCGTTCGGCCGTGGCGCACCCCGCCCAGGATCTCGGCGCGGTCCTGCTCGATCGCCTGGCGGGCGCCGCGGCCGTACCCCTTCTGGCGGCGCACGAGGTCGATCGCGATCGCGTCTTCGGTCAGCGCAAGGCCAGCCGGCACGCCCTCGATCGTCGCGGCCAGGGCAGGGCCGTGCGACTCCCCCGCGGTGAGGAAGCGGAAGGCCGTCACTCCGCCGCGGCCGCCGCCGGTTCGGCGGTGGGCTCACCGGTCGGCTCACCCTCGGCAGAGCGCAGGCCGCCCGCCCGGGCCTCGGCCAGCTTCGACTGCATCAGGCCGAGTGGGGCCGGCTGGCCGGTCCACAGCGTGAAGGCCGCGGCGCCCTGGTGAAGGAGCATCAGCTCGCCGTCGGCCACCGTGGCCCCGGCCGCCTCCGCGTCCCGGATGAGCCGGGTCCGCGAGTAGATGAGGTCGAGGACCAGGAGGTCGTCGTGCAGCGCCTCGGCCGGGACCGGGCTCGCGTCGTTGGTGAGCCCGATCGACGTCGCGTTGATGAGGACCTTCGTCTTGGCCAGCTCCGATTCGATGATCGATTCGTGCCACGGCATCGCGCGCAGCTCCATGTGCGCGGCCTGCCGACCGAAGTGCTTGACGAGGCCCTCCGCGCGGTGCAGGTGCCGGTTGAACACGACGATCCGCTGGAAGCCTTCGCGGATCAGGCCGTAGACGACGGCCCGCCCGCCGCCGCCCGCCCCGAGCAGGACGGCCTGGCGTGGCATCTTCTGGCGACCGACGAGCCGGTCGAGCGCGACCTTGAACCCGGCCACGTCCGTGTTGTGGCCGATCAGCCGCTTGCCCTCGCGCGTGAGCGTGTTCACGGCACCGGTCGCGGACGCCTCCTCGGTGAGCCGATCGACCATCGGCACGACTCGTTCCTTGTGGGGGATCGTGACGTTGGCGCCGAGGAAATCGTCGCCGCGGATCTCGGCGATGGCGTCGGCCAGCGCGATCGGGGCGCGATCCCATAGCTCGTAGCTCGCGTCGATGCCGAGCTGGTCGAATGCGGCCTGCTGCATCGCGCCGGATAGCGAATGAGCCACCGGATGGCCGATGAGGACGACGCGCTTCGTCATGCTCGCACCCTTTCGAGGTCGCTAAGGAAGCCGGGATAGGAGATGGCGGCCGAGTCGGGCCGTTCGATGGTCATCGTGTCGGAGGCGCTGAGCCCGGCGACCGCGAACGTCATCGCCAGGCGATGGTCGTCGAGGCTGTCCGTGGTGGCGCCGCGAAGGGTCGCCCCGCCGTGGATCCGCAGGTCGTCGCCATCGACGTCGACCTGGACGCCCATCGCCGTCAGGCCGGTCGCGATCCCGGCGATCCGGTCCGATTCCTTGTGGCGGAGCTCGCCGGCGCCGCGGATCGTGGTCGTGCCACGGGCCCGAGCGGCGGCGAGGCACAGCACCGGGATCTCGTCGATCGCGGCGGCGACATCGGCCGGACCCAGGTCGATGGCGCGCAGGTAGGCGGAGCGGACGACGAGGTCCGCCATCGGTTCGCCGGCCCCCGCGTCGACATCGCCCGCGGCCGACTCACCGATCGGACGCTCCTCGATGTCGGCGCCCATCGCGCGCAGCAGGTCGATGACCGCTCGCCGCGTCGGGTTGACGCCGACGCCACGAAGCGTCAGCTCGGCATCGGGATGGATCGAGGCGGCCACGAGCCAGAAGGCGGCCGCGGACACGTCGCCGGGCACCTGCTGGTCGATCGCCTGCACCGCCACCCCTCCGTTCATCGACCACGACACGCCGCCGTCGGCCTCGGCCACCCGGTCCACGGGAACTCCTCGAGCCCGGAGCATGCGCTCCGTGTGGTCTCGCGTCGCGACGTGTTCCCGCACCGTCGTCCGGCCGTCGGCTCGCAGCGCCGCCAGCAGGATCGCCGACTTCACCTGTGCCGACGGCACCGGCGTCGTGACGTCGACCGCCCTGAGCGGGGTACGCCCGACCACGGTCAGGGGAGGGAGGGAATCGTCGTTCCGAGCGTGCAGCTCCGCGCCCATCGCGCGCAGCGGCTCGATGATACGAGCGACCGGACGGCGGCGCAATGAAGCGTCCCCGTCTAGGATGCAGGTCATCGGCAGGCCGGCGACCATCCCGGCGATGAGTCGCAGACTCGTGCCGGAATTGCCGCATTCGAGGGCGGCAGCGGGCTCTGTGAGGCCGTCCGCTCCCGACGAGACGACCCGGTAGTCGACGTTCCGATCGTCTGCTGCGTCGCGCGCGGACAGCGCCACGGACGCCCCCAGCGCCTGCATGATCCCGGCCGTCGAGCGGACGTCCGCACCGTCGCCCGCGCCGGTGATCCGGCTCTCCCCGCGGGCGAGCGTGGCCAGCAGCAATGCCCGGTGGCTGATCGACTTGTCGCCGGGCAACCGCAGCTCGCCGCGCAACCGCGCGGCCGGGGCGACCCTGGCGGCATCGGCCCGGATCAATGCTTCCCCAACCCGTCCGCGGCCCCGACCGCTGCCGCTTCGGAGGCCTCGACCGGGTCGCCGTGCAAGCCACGGACCTGGGCATGGATCGGGACGAGGTCCGTCATGAGGTCGCGGAACTGAGCGAGGGTGAGCTGCTGCTCCGCGTCGGACAGGGCCTGTTCCGGGGTCGGGTGGACCTCCACCATGACTCCGTCGGCCCCGACCGCGACGCCGCCCAGGGCCAGCGGCTTGACCAGCCAGCGCTTTCCGGTGGCGTGGCTCGGATCGACGATCACGGGCAGATGGGTCAGGTGATGGAGCAGCGGAACGGCGGCCAGATCCATCGTGTTGCGCGTATACGTCTCGAACGTCCGGATGCCCCGCTCGCACAGGATCACGTTCGGGTTGCCGGAGCTGACGATGTACTCCGCGGCCATGAGCCATTCCTCGACCGTGGCGCCATACCCGCGCTTCAGCATCACCGGCCGGGCGACCCGGCCCATCTCACGCAGCAGCGAGTAGTTCTGCATGTTCCGCGTGCCGATCTGGAGGATGTCGGCGTATTCCGCGACGATGTCGACCTGGGACGGCTCCATGACCTCGGTGATGACCGGCAGGCCGGTCCGCTCTCGCGCCTCGGCGAGATAGCGCAGGCCCTCCACGCCCAGGCCCTGGAAGGCGTACGGGCTGGTGCGGGGCTTGAATGCGCCGCCGCGCAGGACCGTCGCCCCGGCCGCCTTCACGGCATCGGCCGTCTCGAACAGCATGTCCCGGCTCTCGACCGAACAGGGCCCCGCCATCATCGTCAACGAGCCATCGCCGATCACCGCGTCGAGGACGCGGATCACCGTATCCTCGGGCCGGAACTCACGCGACGTCAGCTTGAACGGCCGGCTGATGGGCGTGACGCGCTCGACCCCGGCCAGCGTCGCGAGCCGCTCGACGAGCACAGCCTTGCGGTCGCCGATCTCGCCGACGACCGCGATCACGACGCGTTCCTCGCCGACGTGGTCGAACGGCGTCAGCCCCTCGGCCAGGATGCGGCTCTTGACGCCGAGGATCTCCGCCTCGCCGGCGCCGACGGTCATCACGACGAACATCGAGCTGTGGTCTCCTCGTCGGTCGGTCGGCCAAACAAAAAAGCAGAGGTCTGACCTCTGCTTCGTTCGCCCGGCACGACTCGTGCCCCCGGTCCTATCGACCGGGAACGTTCATGCCGGGCATCGAAAATAGAAGTAGCGGTCCATGCGTGTCGCGACGGTACCGACCGCCGCGCCCGATGTCAACGCAATGATAGGATGGCGCCCGCCGTACCGACGGAGAGGTCGCATAGAGGTCTAGTGCAGCGGTTTGCTAAACCGCCATGTGGGGTAACCTGCATCGAGGGTTCGAATCCCTCCCTCTCCGCCAGACCTCTGCGGTCCCCGGCATCGTGCGCCCGTAGCTCAGTGGATAGAGCGTTAGGTTGCGGACCTAAAGGTCGTGAGTTCGAGTCTCGCCGGGCGCGCCAGACCCCATCGACGCCATCTCGAAGGCTTCCCACGGGAGGCCTTTCTTCATGCCTCCATCACCGCGGCGACGTGCTGCGGGCGCGCCCGGAAGCCCGGATCCGACAGCGTCACGATGGTCGCTCCTGCGATCCCGGCCAGGGTGGCGAGCAGCGTCACCTCGAACCCGAACGCGGCGACCAGCCCGGCCCCGCCGACGCTGCCCAGCACGAGCGCCATCGCCTGTCCCGCCGAGAACAGGGAGAAGGCGCTTCCCCGGTCCGCATCGCCGCTGCGCCGAGACAGCTCCACCAGGACCGGGGTCATCACGAGGCCAGCGCCGGCGCCGCTCAATATCCCGGCGACCACGAGCATGGGCGTGGTCGGTTGGAAGACCAGCAGGATCAGCATCACGGCCGTCATCGCGAGCCCGATCAGCATGAGGATGATCGGCCGGATGCGGTCGGCGAGCCAGCCGGACGGCACGCGACTCAGGATGATCGCGATCCCGTCGGCCACGAAGAACAGGCCGATGTCGGCCCCGGCGGCCTCGGCTCGCTGCGGCAGGTAGGCGACGATCACGCCCCAGTGGGCGATGTACAGCACGATGATCCCGATGGGGGCGGCCCACGCGCGCCGGAATGCGAACCCGAACCGTCGGCGGGCCTCGTGCTGCGGGGCTCTCGCGTGCCCGTCGGCTCCGTCGGCGCCGGCGGCCTGCGCTGCTCGTAGCGGGAACGGGGCGATCCACACGAGCAGCAGCCCGAACAGCACGAGCGCGATCATCACGAGGGCGACGCCATGGAGAGACGTGGCGGCGAGCACCGCCAACGACAACGGTGGGATGGCCACGAGCGTCAGGTTGTGGGCGCTGCCGACGAACGCGAGGGCGAATCCCCGTGGCGCAGGATCGGTCAGGTACGGGACGAGCGACAGCGCGGACGGCAGGATCCCAGCGATCCCGATGCCCTGGAAGATGCGGGCCACGACGAACGGGGCTGCCGGCCCGCCGGGCTCGACGCCAGGAAGCGCGAGGATGGCGGACCCGATCAGGTAGGCGATCCCACCGATCGTGAAGACCCGCAAGCCGCCGACCCGGTCGACAATCACTCCCGCCACGAACGCGGCCGGGACCTGGACCAGGGCGGCAACACCGACGATCAGCCCGATCTGCGGATCGGGGACGCCGGCCCGGGCCAGCGCCACCGGGAGCGACGCCGTGAATCCGTGGAACCCGGCCTGAGTCACGAATAGGGCGAGGGCCAGTCGGAGCACGCCCGCCATCATCGCCCGGCGGGAGCGGCTCGTGCTGAGCCCCTTCCGCGACTACCATCGAGGCCATGCAGCGCGTGGCTTTCCTCGGTCTCGGGACGATGGGCGCGGCCATGGCCGCCAACCTGGCCCGTGCCGGCTTCCCGGTCGTGGCCTGGAATCGGACCGCGGGTCGCGCTCCGGAGCTCCAGGAGCTGGGTGTCACGACCGCCTCCACGCCCGCCGAAGCGGCCGCGTCCGCGGAGGTCGTCGTGGTCTGCGTGTCGGACACGCCGGATGTCGAGGCCGTGCTCTTCGGATCCGACGGTGTCGTCGAGGGCGCCCCGTCCGGCACGCTGATCATCGACTGCTCGACCAT
>Ga0070698_100003030_pt1 | contig 18511 bp, 12 predicted proteins | sample KBSK1502metaG_FD_65477 | JGI IMG/M metagenome (GOLD analysis project Ga0070698, IMG submission 65477) | Corn, switchgrass and miscanthus rhizosphere microbial communities from Kellogg Biological Station, Michigan, USA - KBS K1-50-2 metaG | ecosystem: Host-associated > Plants > Roots >...
CTCCAGCCTGCCCGGCCGCCGACGGCGCGCCCGCCACGGATGGCAACCGGGTGCGCCAGTAGCGAACAGGGGCCCGCGCTGGACTATCGGGTTCGGTGGCGGCGTTATGGTCCTGTCAACGACACTAGACGTAACTGGAGCAGGTGAGTAAGCGTGACCCAGCCTCTGTGGACCCCGACGCCGCCGTCGATCGTGGCCGCCGCGGAGCCCCCCCTCCTGCCGATCGGGGACCAGTTGTTCCAGCGGCTGCTGCGGCACCGCATCATCTTCCTCGGCCAGCAGGTCGACGACGACATGGCCAACCGCATCTGCGCCGAGCTCGTGCTGCTCGCTTCCGAGGACGCCAAGCGCGACATCAGCATCTACATCAACTCCCCGGGCGGCTCGGTCTACGCCGGGATGGCCATCTACGACATGATGCAGTACGTCCCCAACGACGTCGCCACCTACGCGATGGGAATGGCCGCGTCCATGGGACAGTTCCTGCTGACGGCGGGCACGCAGGGCAAGCGGTACGCCCTCCCGCACGCCCAGATCCTGATGCACCAGCCGTCCGGCGGCATCGGCGGTACCGCCTCCGACATCAGGATCCAGGCCGAGCAGATGCTCTACATCAAGCGGACGCTGTTCGAGCGCACCGCTTACCACACTGGACAGCCTCTCGAGCAGATCGAGAAGGACGCGGACCGCGACCGCTGGTTCACCGCCGAGGAGGCCAAGGAGTACGGCTTCGTCGACCAGGTGATCCGCAGCGCCCTCGAGGTGCCCACCGCGGGGCCGGTGTCATGATCAACCCAAAGGAGCCGAACGTGAGCGAGCACAGCTTGCGGAGCCCGCAGTCCAGGTACGTCCTGCCGTCCTTCGTGGAGCGCACGTCGTACGGGATCAAGGAGATGAACCCGTACAACAAGCTCTTCGAGGAGCGGATCATCTTCCTCGGCGTCCAGATCGACGACGCCTCGGCGAACGACGTCATGGCCCAGCTGCTGACGCTGGAGGCCATCGACCCGGATCGCGACATCACCATGTACATCAACTCGCCCGGCGGGTCGATGACGTCGATGATGGCCATCTACGACACGATGCAGTTCATCCAGCCCGACATCACCACCTGCTGCATCGGGCAGGCCGCCTCGGCGGCCGCGGTGCTGCTCGCCGCGGGGACCAAGGGCAAGCGGATGGCGCTGCCGAACTCCAGGATCCTCATCCACCAGCCGGCCACCGAGGGCGGCTACGGCCAGTCCAGTGACATGGAGATCCAGGCCAGGGAGATCCTGCGGATGCGCGCGGCCATGGAGGTCATCCTGGCCAGGCACACCTCTCAGGACGAGGAGAAGATCCGCCGCGACATCGAGCGGGACAAGTTCCTCACCGCCGAGGAGGCCAAGGAGTACGGCATCCTCGACGAGGTCCTGACCATGATCAAGAGGGGCAGCGAGCGCGCTGTCGAGGTAGTGTCATCCTTACCGGGAGAATTCAGCCCTTCCCTCCCGGGCCGCTGAAGGGTTTGATGGTGTCCATCGGGACCCAGTAGGCGGTACCGTCGATATGCAAGCGCTTGACGGCCTCGCGGGACATGTCCGCTGGAGGCGGCCGGTACGGCCGTCGCGGCGGCACCATGTAAAGGAGTATCTGGGTGGCACGCATCGGTGACGGTGGGGACCTGCTGAAGTGCTCGTTCTGCGGCAAGAGCCAGAAGCAGGTCAAGAAGCTCATCGCCGGGCCGGGCGTGTACATATGCGACGAGTGCATCGATCTCTGCAACGAGATCATCGAGGAAGAGCTGGCTGAGCCCACCGAGTTCAAGTGGGACAGCCTGCCCAAGCCGCGTGAGATCTACGAGTTCCTCGACGCGTACGTGATCGGCCAGGACAAGGCCAAGAAGTCCCTGTCCGTGGCCGTGTACAACCACTACAAGCGCGTCCAGTCCGGTGACGACCGGCCGGGCGACGAGGGCGTCGAGCTGGCCAAGTCCAACATCTTGCTGCTCGGCCCGACCGGCTCGGGCAAGACCCTGCTCGCCCAGACGCTGGCCAGGCTGCTCAACGTGCCGTTCGCGATCGCCGACGCGACCGCGCTGACCGAGGCCGGCTACGTCGGCGAGGACGTCGAGAACATCCTGCTCAAGCTCATCCAGGCGGCGGACTACGACGTCAAGAAGGCCGAGACCGGGATCATCTACATCGACGAGATCGACAAGATCGCGCGCAAGAGCGAGAACCCGTCGATCACCCGTGACGTCTCGGGCGAGGGCGTGCAGCAGGCGCTGCTGAAGATCCTCGAGGGCACTACGGCCTCGGTGCCGCCGCAAGGCGGACGCAAGCACCCGCACCAGGAGTTCATCCAGATCGACACGACCAACGTGCTGTTCATCTGCGGCGGCGCGTTCGCGGGCCTGGAGAAGATCATCGAGCAGCGCTCGGGTCACAACGGGATGGGCTTCAACGCAAAGCTCCGGGTCAGGAACGCCAACACCGACCAGTTCGGCGAGGTGATGCCGGAAGACCTGCTGAAGTTCGGGATGATTCCCGAGTTCGTCGGGCGGCTGCCGGTCATCACCAGCGTGCACAACCTGGACCGGGACGCGCTCATCCAGATCCTGACCGAGCCGCGCAACGCGCTGGTAAAGCAGTACCGGCGGCTGTTCGAGCTCGACGGCGTGGACCTGGAGTTCACCCCTGACTCGCTGGAGGCCATTGCCGACCAGGCGAACCTCCGCGGCACCGGCGCGCGCGGTCTGCGCGCGATCTTGGAAGAGGTCCTGCAGTCGGTCATGTACGAGGTGCCGAGCCGCAAGGACGTGTCGGGCGTCGTGATCACGCGCGAGGCCGTGCTCGAGAACGTCAACCCGACGATCGTCCCCAGGGACGTCACGCGGCGCAGTTCCCCGCGCGAGAAGTCGGCCTGAGTCGGCCAGTTCGCCCGTTGCGCAGGCGTTCGGTCACCCCGGACCGGTCTGCGCGCTCATGCCGTCAGGGCCCGTGTGGGCCGATGCCGACTTTGGGCGTATTGCCCATGATCATCGTTATTCGCATGTAGCCTCACTGCATATTGCCGTATCTGGCGGGGTTCCCGCTCACGCCAGGATCTCGGACGCTGACAAGGCAGCCGTCTTCCGTAGCGACGGGGAATTGAGCGCAGATGAGTGGTTGGGACGCCCCCACGGGCAGCTGGGACTCGCGTCAAGAGCCGGAAAAGGCCGACGGGCCTGACGATCAGGGCCATCAGCCAGGCGAGCCGACCGGCGGCTACCGCACCGTGCGCGGCGGCGACGCCAGGCTTCGCGCCGGCCGCCGCGGCCTGCCGGGCTACGAGCAGGCGCAGAACTACGAGCAGGGGCCGGACTACGGGCAGCAGGGCTACGGATCGGGCACCGGCGGGCAGATGGTCCGCTATGGGCAGCGCGAGACCGACGAGTCCCGGTTCGGTTCCGGGCAGCACGGCACCGTGGGCGTGGGGCCGCACGGCACGGGCCCGCAGCGCGCCACGGGCTCCGGACCGCTGAGTTCGCCGCCCGCTCAGGGATCGCAGGCCGCCGTGGACCCGCTGACCGCGCCGGGCACGTTCAGCTCCGGGCCGCAGGACCCGCTCGGGCCGCAGAGCACGTTCGACTCGGGGCCGCGCCGCGCGATCGGGCCCGTGCCGCCGTCTCCCCAGGTGCCGCAGGCCTCGCTCGGCTCGGGCCCCCAGGGCGTGGTCGGCTACGGCGAACAGCCCACTGCGGCATACCGCCAGTACGGTGCGGACGAGCCTACCCGTTCGGGCTGGTCTGATGCTCCTGACCAGCAGAGATACGGTGACCGGCCGGGTTACGGCGACCAGCAGGGCTACGGGTCCCCGGCAGGTTACGGCTCCCCGCCCGGACCGGGCCAGGACTACGGCCAGCAAGGTCATGGACAACAGGGTTACGGCCAGCAGGGTTACGGCCAGCAGGGATACGGCCAGGCCGACGGGTATGCGCCGCCGGGCGCCGAACCCTCCGACTACCCCCAGACGGGCGCCGAACCCTCCGACTACCGTCAGAACGGCTACGGCGACGGCGGCTTCGGGCAGAACGGCTTCACCCCGGACGGCTACGGCCAGGGCGCCGCCTACCCGCAGGAGGGCTACGGCCAGGGCGGCTTCGGCGCGCCCTGTGCCCGCCAGGACGGCTACCCACAGGACCCCTACGCCCAGGAGGCCTACGGCCAAGGCGGCGGCTACGGCCAGGGCGCAGGCGGCTACGGCCAGGCTGGCCAGGCTGGCCAGGCCGGCGGATACGGCCAGGACAGCTACGCGCAGCAGGGCTTCGAGCAGTCGGCTGCCGCGGGCTACGACGACGACGCTCTGTTCCCGCCCGGCGCCCTGCCCGCCGCCCCGCCCGGCCACGGGTCGCACTCGCGCTCGGGCCCCCCGCGGTCCCTGCCGCGCTCGCCGCAGCGGCTCCGCGGGACCCGGATGGTCCTGTACCTGGCCGCGTCGGTGGTCGGCGTGGTCGCGATCGTGTTCCTCGTCATCCAGCTGACCAAGAGCGGCGGGAACACCACGGCCGGCGGCTCGACCACGCCCAGCGCCGGCGCCACGGGCGGGGCCGCGGGCACGACGACGGGCTACGTCCTGACCCAGGCGCCGCGGGTGGGCGCCTTCCCGCTCAACAAGACCGCGACCGGACAGGTGTCGGCCAGCGCCCGTGACACGTCGGCCCCGGTCGCGGCGGCCATGAAGGCCAAGGGGGCGGGTACGCCCGGCAAGTCCGTGATCGGCGTGTACAACATGACCTCGGTCACCTCCATTTCCTCTCCGGGGTACACGGGCATCGTCTTCATCGGCTACGACGGCACGTTCAACCCGGCCGCCACGATCAGGATCGTGCGGTCCCACCTGACGTCCTCGCGCGTGGTGCGGCCGGGCACGCACGGCGGGGAGATGGTGTGCGGGTACAACACCTCGACCGGTTCGGACGCCAGCGAGTGCGTGTGGGTCACCAAGACCACCTTCGGCCTGGTGGAGTTCGTCAAGGGCGGGGTCGCGTCGAAGTACCCGGGCGCCTCCGGCCTGGCCCGCCAGGTCAGGGACGCGGTGGAGGTCGGGGCTTCCTGACGAGGCGAAGGCCGTAGACTCACCTGTCGTGAGCAGACCAGGTCCCATCGAGCTGCCTTCCCAGTACGCGCCTGCCGAGGTCGAAGGGCCGCGCTACGAACGCTGGGAGAAGGCGGGTTACTTCACCGCGGACGCGCAGTCCGAGGCCCCGGCGTACACCATCGTCATCCCGCCGCCGAACGTCACCGGCTCCCTGCACATCGGCCACGCTCTCGACCACACGCTGATCGACGCGCTGGTCCGGCGCCGCCGCATGCAGGGCTACAACACCTTGTGGCTGCCGGGCATGGACCACGCCGGGATCGCCACCCAGAACGTGGTCGAGCGTGAGCTCGCGAGGGAGGGCCTGAGCCGCCACGACCTGGGCCGGGAGGCCTTCGTCGAGCGGGTCTGGCGGTGGAAGGCCGAATCCGGCGGCCGGATCCTCGGCCAGATGCGGCGCCTGGGCGACAGCGTGGACTGGTCCCGTGAGCGGTTCACCATGGACGAGGGCCTGTCCCGCGCCGTCCAGACCATCTTCAAGCAGCTCTTCGACGACGGCCTGATCTACCGGGCCGAACGGATCATCAACTGGTGCCCGCGCTGCCTGACCGCGCTCTCCGACATCGAGGTCGACCACAGCGACGACGACGGCGAGCTCACCTCCATCCGTTACGGAGAGGGCGACAACTCGATTGTGGTCGCCACCACTAGGCCGGAGACGATGCTCGGCGACGCCGCCGTGGCGGTGCACCCGGACGACGCGCGCTACACCCGCCTGGTCGGCAAGACGGTGGAGCTGCCGCTGACCGGCCGGCGCATCCCTGTGGTCGCCGACTCCCGCGTCGACCCCGCGTTCGGCACCGGCGCGGTCAAGGTCACGCCCGCTCACGACCCGAACGACTTCGAGATCGGCCGCCGTCACGACCTGCCCGCCGTCACGATCATGGACGAGCACGGCGTGATCACCGCGCACGGCCCGTTCCAGGGCCTGGACCGGTTCGAGGCCAGGCCCGCGGTGGTGCGCGCGCTGCGCGAGCAGGGCCGCATCGTGGCCGAGGTCCGCCCGTACGTGCACTCGGTCGGGCACTGCAGCCGGTGCGGCACCACGGTCGAGCCGCGCCAGTCGCTGCAGTGGTTCGTCCGCGTCGGCCCGCTGGCCCAGGCGGCCGGCGACGCCGTCCGCGACGGCCGCGTCCGGCTGCACCCGCCGGAGATGAACGCCAGGTACTTCGGCTGGGTCGACGACATGCACGACTGGTGCATCAGCCGTCAGTTGTGGTGGGGCCACCGTATTCCAGTTTTTTACGGACCGAACGGGCAGGCGGTCTGCGTCGGCCCCGACGAGGAGCCCCCGTCTGGCTGGACGCAGGACCCGGACGTGCTCGACACCTGGTTCTCCTCGGCGCTGTGGCCGTTCTCGACCCTGGGCTGGCCCGAGGACACGGCGGACCTGCGCACCTTCTACCCGAACAGCGTGCTGGTCACCGGCTACGACATCCTGTTCTTCTGGGTCGCCAGGATGATGATGTTCGGCCTGTACGCGATGCGTCAGGCCCCCCCGGACGAGGCCGTGCCGTTCCGCATTGTGGTGCTGCACGGGCTGGTCCGCGACCAGTTCGGCAAGAAGATGTCCAAGTCGCGCGGGAACACCGTCGACCCGCTGGACTGGGTGGACCGGTTCGGCGCCGACGCGGTCCGGTTCACCCTGGCCCGCGGGGCCAACCCCGGCGGCGACATCGCCATCAGCGAGGAGTGGGCCGCGGGCTCGCGCAACTTCTGCAACAAGCTGTGGAACGCCGTCCGCTTCGCCCTGCTCAACGGCGCCCACGTCCCCGCCGCCCCCGACATTTCATACTCTGTGCCAGATCGATGGATTTTGTCGCGTTTGTCCGCCGTGATCGCCGAAGTGGATGAGCTCTTCGAGGACTTCGAGTTCGGCAAGATCTGCGACGTGCTCTATCACTTCGCCTGGGACGAGGTCTGCGACTGGTACCTGGAGCTGGCCAAGGTCCCGCTGACCTCCGGTGACGCTGGCGCCGCGGAAAGCACCAGGGGCGTGCTCGGCTTCGTGCTCGACCAGCTGCTGCGGCTGCTGCACCCGGTCATGCCGTTCGTCACCGAGGAGCTCTGGACCGCGCTGACCGGCGAGGAATCGGTCATGGTGGCCTCCTGGCCGGCGTTTAGGTTTGCCGACCCTGCCGCCGAGGGGGAGATCTCCTCGATGATGCGCCTGGTGACCGAGATCCGGCGGTTCCGCTCGGACCAGGGGCTGCGGCCCAGCCAGCGCGTGGCGGCCCGGCTGGCCGGCATCGCCGGCACGCCGCTGGCCGGGCACGAGGAGCGGATCAGGTCGCTGCTGCGGCTCGACCCGCCCGCGGACGATTTCACCGCGTCGGCGTCGCTCGAGGTCGAGGGCATCACTGCCGAACTCGACGTGGCCGGCGTCATCGACGTCGCGGCCGAACGCCGCCGGATGGAGAAGGACCTCGCGGTAGCCAGGGCCGAGGCCGGGCAGGCCGAGCGCAAGCTGGGCAACGCCGACTTCACCGCCAAGGCGCCCGCCGCGGTGGTGGCCAAGACCCGCCAGCGGCTGGAGGTGGCCCGGGCCGACATCGCCCGGCTCGAGCAGCGCCTCGCCTCGATCTGACGCCTCCCGGGCCTCACAAGTAGGCTGGTGCGATGGACATCGAAGCGCGGATGCGCGAGGTTGAGCGGGAGATCATCTCGCGGCGGCCCGAACAGTCCGTCGACCTTGCCCTGGACCGAATGGCCGAGCTCGTCGGGCTGCTCGGCGATCCGCAGCGCGCGTGCCCGGTCATCCACATCACCGGCACCAACGGCAAGACGTCCACCGCCCGGATGACCGACGCGCTGCTGCGCGGCCGCGGCCTGCGGACCGGCCGCTTCACCAGCCCGCACCTGGTCTCGATCAGGGAGCGGATCGTCGTCGACGGCGCGCCGGTCTCGGCCGAGCGATTCGTCGAGGCCTACGACGAGATCATCCCGTACGTCCGGCTGGTCGACGAGCGTCACCCGGTCGCAATGTCCTTCTTCGAGGTGCTGACCGGGATGGCCTTCGCCATCTTCGCCGACACGCCGGTCGACGTGGTGGTGCTCGAGGTCGGCGTGGGCGGCAGGCTCGACTGCACCAACGTCGCCGACGGCGTGGTGGCCGTCATCACCCCGATCTCGATCGACCACACCCGCCTGCTCGGCGACACGGTCGAGGAGATCGCGGGGGAGAAGGCCGGCATCATCAAGCCGGGCGCGACCGCGGTGCTGGCCCAACAGCCGCTCCCCGCCGCGGAGGTGCTGCTGCGGCACGCGGTCGAGGTGGGCGCCACGGTGGCGCGGGACGGCGTGGAGTTCGGCGTGCTGAGCCGCGAGCAGGCGGTGGGCGGCCAGCAGCTGGTGCTGCGCGGCCTGCGCGGCACCTACGAGGACATCTTCCTGCCGCTGTTCGGCCTGCACCAGGCGGGCAACGCTGCCTGCGCGCTCGCCGCGGTCGAGGCGTTCGCCGGCGTGTCCGACGGGGGCGAGGGCAGGCTCGACGCGGACCTGGTCCGGGAGGCGTTCGCGAAGGTCACCTCGCCCGGCCGGCTCGAGGTCATCAGGCGCAGCCCCACCATTATCATCGACGCGGCGCACAACCCGGCCGGGATAGCCGCGACCGTGGCCGCCGTCGAGGAGGCCTTCACCTTCACCCACCTGTCCGGCGTCTTCGCCGCCAGCGGGGACAAGGACGTGCCCGGCATGCTCGCCGAGCTCGAGCCGCTGCTCGATGAGGTCGTGGTGACCCGCAACTCCTCGGACCGGTCGATGGAGCCCAGCGAGGTCGCCGAGCTGGCGGCGGAGATCTTCGGCGAGGAACGGGTCCGCTCCGCCGACCGGCTCGACGACGCCATCGAGGCCGCCGTGGCGCTCACCGACGAGGCCGTGGCCGAGGGCGTGCCGGGCAGCGGCGGCGTGCTGATCACCGGGTCCGTCATCACGGCGGGCGACGCGCGCAGGCTGCTCGGGCCCTCCGGCGGCGAGCTGCCGCCCGAGCCGTCGGCCAGCCAGCCCGCCCGTCACTCGTTCACCGCCGCGGAACTGTCATGAGCTGGCGCGACATCCCGGTCGAAGGCAGGGGCATCCGCCAGCTCTGCGGCACCGTGCTGATCATGGAAGCGGTCGTCATCGGGCTCGCCATCCTGCCCGCCATCGTCCTGGAGCACGCCAACCGCGGCCTGGCCGGCGGCATCGGCGGCGCCCTGGCCGTCTGCGCCCTGCTGGTCGGCGGGGTGGTCGGCCGGCCGCGCATGGCCTGGGCCCTGGCGGCAGGCACCGTGCTGCAAGCCCTGGTCATCGCCGCTGGCGTGGTCCTGCCCGCGATGTACATCCTCGGCGTGATCTTCGCCGCCCTCTGGCTCACCGGCATCTGGCTAGCCCGTCGCCACGCCACCGGGTGAGTCCTGCCGGGCGGAATCCCCTGCCGGGGTGATACCTGTGCCGTTCGGTCAAACAGCCATTTCTGCCCGCGATCATGAAACCCGTCAGGCTGGCGGCGCGGTGCCGGTCGTTATGACCCTTGATTCTGGATCTTTTTCCTACGCGATCATGGTCGGGCGCGCTACCCTTCCGGTAGCTTTAAGTAACTTTAAATATGCGATGAGTAATCGGAGCGCCTGAGGTGACAACCGACCTGGGGAAGGACGCGGCGCGGACCAGCGATGCCGTCCCGCGCCAGCGCGGTGGCGCCCACGCCGCCGCTAGGACCAGTCGCTTCCGCCGCAAGAGCGGCCCCGCACTCCGGGCCGCGGCTGCCCCCGAACCCCGGAACAACGCGGACCAGGCGCCCCCGCTCCATCGGCGCGCCGCCGACCCGGCGCCCCTCGCCCCACGGCGCACCACCGACCCGGCGCCCTCACTCCTCACCGCCCCGATGCCCCCGCCCAGGAGCGCTTCACCTGCGCCCAGAGCCGGGTCAGCGCACCAGGCCGGGTCAGCGCACCAGGCCGGGTCAGCGCACCAGGCCGGGTCAGCGCACCAAGCCGCGTCGGCGCCCCGGGCCGCGTCGGGCACCGTGCCCTGGCCACGCGAGGTGCGCTGGCCACGCGAGGCCGGCCCGCCGTCCCCGCGGCCCCCGCAGCCCCCGCCGAGCCAGGGAGCCGCGCACTCCAGCGCCACGGCCACCATACCCCTTCCAGTCGTCCCGCCCGGCGACCGCGCGGCCGGGCCGGTTGCATCCGGGGCGGTCGAGGCTCGGGCCAGCGACGGGTTCGACCGGCGGTGGGCGGTCACGGCGCGATCGGCGACGGCGAACCTGTGCGTGATGGCCATCGTGGCCACCGTGGTCCCGCTCGTCGTGGTGCAGATACCCGACGCCATCGCCTGGTCGTTGCCGCCCCGGCTGACCGCTGGGGGACCGGCCTCGGTGGCCGACGTGCTGCGGGCCTCCGGTCTGGCCCTGCCCGCGATGGCGGTGGCGGGATCGCTCGCAGTCTTGGCGGTGCGGCGGCTGCGGGCCGGACCGGTGCTGCTCGCGGGCCTGCTCACGCTGGCCGTTGCGGACGCGTGCGGCGACGCGGCGCGTACGATCGCCCTGGTCGGCGTGGACCGATCGCTGCACGGCGCGGGCGCCGGGATCGCGATGGCCGGGGCGGTAGCGGTCGTCACGGAACGGCAGGCCCACCGCCAGCAACAATACCGCCAGCAACAACAACGCCAGCAGCAACGCCAGCAAAAACAGCCCTCGCCCGGACCGCAGAACCTGGCGCATCGGCTCCTGGCCGGCTGGTGGGCGGTGCTCACCGTGACGGGGCTGGCCCTGGCGCCCGAGTTGATGCGGTACCGGGTCACGTCGGGCGGCTGGCACACGGCGCTGCAGCCCTACCCCTGGCTGACCGGGGCCGCGCTCGCGCTGACCGCGCTGTACGCGATGCTGGCCGAGGAGAGCGCCGCGTCGACGGCCAGGAGTGCCTTCCCGGCCGCCGAACGGGCTCAGCTCGCCCTGCTCACCACGCCGGTGGCGGGCATCTGTGCGATCGCGATAGCCGTCACGTACCGCGGAGACAAGGCGGTGGTCGCGGCCGCCGTGGCCGACGCGATCGCGCTGGCCGGCATCGCCGCCATCACCGCCCGGGCGGGCACCGCCGCCCGTTTCGCCGTGGTCTGCGCCGTCGGCGGCTTCACCCTCGCCCCGGCGGCCGGCGCGGTCACCTCGCTGACCGCGCTGACCCAGCTCACCGCGCTGCCCGCGGGAGTCGCCCTGGCGGCGGCCCTGGGCGGCGCCGCGCTAGCCGTGCTGGCCCGGCGGCCGCACGCCCGGGCTATGACCGCGGCCGGCCTGTTCCTGGCCGCCGTCGGCCTCGCCTCCTTGGACCTGGCCGGGCTCGCGGCTCCGTCGGGCCGCCAGCTCGCGGTGCTGAGCATCCCGCTGACGGCCGGCCTGACCATGGCCCTGACCGCCTCGCTCCGCGGGGCCGGCGCTGCCGGAGCCCTGGCCGGCGTGGTCATCATGATGGCCGGCCTGGTGACCGGTTACCTGGCCGCGGGCGCCGTTCAGCTGCACGCGCTCACCGGCGCGCGGACCCTGCCCGCGTTGCACATCGCGCTGGTGACGGCGGCCGGGCACTGGGCGCTCCTCGCGGCGAGTGTCGCCGCCGTCGCAGCACTAGCCCTGGCCTGCACCAAGGGCCGCGAGCGCGGCGGCCGGGCCGACGGCGAACCCGTTGCTGTCGCGGCCGGCGCGCCGGTCCCTGGGGCCGGGGCCACCGCCGATCACGGGTAAGCTGGCGTAGTAGCGAATCGCATCGTCGACCGCGGCGAGCTGTCTGTGCCCCGGTGAAGGAGCGTCGTTGTCAGCACCCGTTGCCGTCCTGATAAGACCCGACGCGATAAGACCCGACGCGCCAGGATCGCGAAACAGACAGGCCCCGGGGAGAGATCGAGCTCCCCGTCCCCGAACCCCTCTAGACGACGTCACCGTCGTCCAGGCGGAGAACCAGGTATAAGACACAACGAACGGTCGCCCGGTCGGCGCGGCCCGCAGAACCCGTATCGATAGCTCTAAGACCGAAGCCCGCGGAAGGTCCCGTTCCCGATGAGCAACGCGCTGACGTTCCTCGGCCGCGACATGGCGGTCGACCTCGGCACTGCCAACACGCTGGTCTACGTGCGCGGCCGCGGCATCGTGCTGAACGAGCCGTCGGTGGTGGCGCTCAATACCAACAACGGCCAGATCGTCGCGGTGGGCGTCGAGGCTAAACGCATGATCGGCCGGACCCCGGGCAACATCATCGCGGTGCGCCCGCTCAAGGACGGCGTGATCGCCGACTTCGACGTGACCGAGCGCATGCTGCGCTACTTCATCCAGAAGGTTCACCGACGCACCCACCTGGCGAGACCGAGGCTGGTGGTGGCCGTGCCGAGCGGGATCACCGGCGTGGAGCAGAGCGCGGTCAAAGAGGCCGGCCACCAGGCCGGCGCGCGCCGGGTCTACATCATCGAGGAGCCGATGGCGGCGGCGATCGGCGCCGGACTGCCGATCAACGAGCCGACCGGGAACATGGTGGTCGACATCGGCGGCGGTACCACCGAGGTGGCAGTGATCTCGCTGGGCGGCATTGTCACCTCCCAGTCCATCAGGATCGGCGGCGACGAGCTCGACCAGGCGATCATCACGTTCGGCAAGAAGGAATACTCGCTGATGCTCGGCGAGCGGACTGCCGAGGAGATCAAGATGGCCATCGGCTCCGCGTTCCCCTCCGAGGACGAGCCGCACGCCGAGATCAGGGGCCGGGACCTGGTCAGCGGCCTGCCGAAGACGGTGGTGATCTCCGCCGCCGAGGTGCGCCGCGCGATCGAGGAGCCGGTCAACCTGATCGTCGACGCGGTCAAGAACACCCTGGACAAGTGCCCGCCCGAGCTGGCCGGCGACGTGATGGACCGGGGAATCGCGCTGACCGGCGGCGGCGCCCTGCTGCGCGGACTAGAGTCACGAATCCGGGAGGAGACGGGAATGCCGGTGCAGGTCGCCGACAACCCGCTCGACTCCGTGGTGCTCGGCACCGGGAAGTGTGTCGAGGACTTCGAGACCTTGCGTCAGGTGCTGGTGCCCGACACCAGGCGCTGAGACGGCGTCGTCCCGCGAGACGCTTTCAATGACCCCGCCATACGGCCGGCGGCGGGCCGATGAGGAGCTGCTGTGCACGATAACCGGCGAACCCGCCTGGTTCTCGGCGTGCTCCTGATCGTCGCGGTTCTCCTGATCACGCTGGACTTCAGGGACGGCGGCGCCTCGCCGGTCCGTAGCGTGGGCGCGGACATCTTCGGGCCGATCGAGCGGGTGACGCACGATGTGACCGACCCGGTGGCCAGCCTGTTCGACTCGATCACCGGCGGTCCTTCGGCGCAGGGCACCATCGCCACCCTGCAGCGGCAGAACGCCGAACTGCGCGCCGAGCTCAGCGCGGCTCAGCTGAGCAAGGCCGCAGGGAAGCAGCTGACCCAACTGCTGCAGATGGACGCCGGCGCGTACAAGATCGTGGCCGCCGACGTCATCGCGGCCGGAGGCGACTTCTCCGACACGGTCACGCTGAACGCCGGCAGCAGCGACGGCATCAAGCCGAACGAGACCGTGCTCAACGGCTTCGGCTTCGTCGGCACGGTCACCCAGGTGACCGCCGACACCTCGACCGTTTTGCTCGCCAACGACGCGTCGTCCGTGGTAGGCGTGCAGATGGCGGGCAGCGGGGAGATCGGCGCCGTGACCGGGACGGGCAAGTCCTTGTCCGGTTCTGACCTGCTCCGGCTGAACCTGTTCAGTGCGAACGCGGCCCTGCAGCCGGGCCAGGAGGTGGTCACGTACGCCTCGGTGGGCGACCGGCCCGAGGTACCGGGCGTACCCGTCGGCACGATCGTGTCGGTGAGCAGCGCGGGTTCGCTCACCCAGACCGCGATGGTGCGGCCCTACGTCAACTTCGCCGCCCTGGGCGTCGTCGGCGTGGTGGTGCAGGTGCCGCGGCACAACCCGAGGGTTTCCATACTCCCGCGTCCCGCGCCGACGGTGACCGTCACCACCATCCCGAGCCCGGCGGGCACCGCGTCTCCGCCCTTCTCGGCCACCAACCCCGCCGTGTCCCCTTCCGCCTCCGCGTCGGCTACGGGCGGGCACTGAGGTGCGCGCGCTCATCTCCTTCGTAGTGGTCGCGGTCACCGTCGTCGTCCAGCTGACGATCGTGGACCGCATCGCGTTTCCCGGCGGCGCCGGACCCGACCTCGTCCTGCTGGTGGTGGCGGCGCTGGCCCTGGCCGGCGGCCCGCTGGCCGGGGTGCTGACCGGATTCGCAGCCGGCCTGGCGCTGGACGTCGCGCCGCCGGGCAGCCACTTCACCGGCCAGGACGCGCTGGTGTTCTGCCTGATCGGGTACGCGTGCGGGCTGCTGGCCGACCAATCCTCCGGCGACAGCGCCGAGCCGGGGCACACGGCCTTGTTCGAGATCGTGGTGACAGCGGCCGGCGCGGTCTGCGGCGAGGCCCTGGTGGCGCTGCTCGGCGTCATGCTCAGCGACCCCCGGGTCACCTGGCCTGCGATTACCCACGTGCTCCCGGCGGCCGTGGCCTACGACGTGCTGCTGTGCCCGTTCGTGCTGTACGCCGCCGCCGCGGCGCTGCGCCTGGGGGGCGTCCGGGCCCAGCCGCGCCGGGCCGGATGGTCGGCCAGCCAGGCGAGAACCCCGGCGCCCGTCTTGAGCCAGGGCGCGATCAGGCAACTGGCCGGAGGGAACGGCCCGAGGCTGCGGCTGTCCGAGCGGGACAGGGGCCCGGGGTCGATCGGCGGCGTACGCGGTCCGGGCGCGGGCCGGCCGGTGCCACGGCGCGAGCCCCAGCTCAAGCTGGGCCGGGCGGGGCTGCGGACGTCGGGCGCCGCAGGGCTCGGCGCCGCCTTCGCCCCCAGCGGCCTCGGCGCGGGCACGGCCAAGGTCAGGTTCGGCGGCCGGCGCCGCGAGGGCGTGCTGGGCGGCTCGATGCTCGGCGGCGCCCGCCCCGCAGGCGCCGCCCTGCGCGGCACTGGCCCGCGCGGCGCGGGCCTGGGCGGCGGTGCCCGGTTCGGCAGCTCGAGCATGGGCCGGTCCCTGCTCGGCGGGTCGGTGTTCAGCCGCTCCTCCTCCCAGTGGGGCACCGGACTCGGCCGCTCGTCCCGGCCGGGCAGGCCGGGACGAGCAGCGGTCTTCGGCCGGTCGGCGCCTCTCGGCCTCGCCTCGCCGCTGCGCCACCGGGGCAACCTGATGCGCTCGCCCGGCGGCGGATCGGCCGGGCGCACTCCCCGGTTTGCCCAGCGCAACTCGATCGGGCGCCTCACCGGCGCCCTGCGCCGGTCGGCCGGGCCCAAGACCCCGGGCCGGGGCTGGCTCCGCGGCGCGTCCGCCGGCCGCCGCTCACTGGGCCGCACCTCCTGGGGCGGCACCTCCCTGGGCGCCAGATCCCTGCGCAGCAGATCCCTGGGCGGCAGATCCCTGCGCGGCACGTCACTAAGCGGCAGGTCACCACGCCGCGGCGCGTTCGGCTCCAGCAGGCTAGGCCGAAGCAGGCCAGGCCGAAGCAGGCTAGGCCGCGAAGGCAAGACCTGGGTGGCCGCGAGCACGCCACGCCTGACGGCACGGCCCCGGCTGCGCATCCCGCGGCTCAGGGCGAAGCGAGGATGGCGGGCAGGAGGTTACCGATGAACGCGGCGTCGCGGCGCCGGCTGCTGGTGCTCTACGTGATCGCGGCCGCCATGCTGATCTCGCTTGGCGGCAGGCTCTGGTACCTGCAGGTCATGAACAACACCGCCTTCACCAAGCTCGCCGCGGCCAACCAGACCAGGGACGTGATCGTGCCCGCGGTCCGCGGCCAGATCCTGGACGACGTGGGCAACCGGCTGGTGACCAACCAGACCGCCCTGGTCGTCTCGGTGGACATGATGAACCTGTCCCGCCAGCCCGGCGGGGCCATGCCGGTGCTGCACCGGCTGTCCAAGCTGCTCGGCATGCCCTACCAGCTGCTGTCCCAGAAGACGCGGCTGTGCACCAAGGGCGTCCCGCAACCCTGCTGGGCCGGCTCGCCCTACCAGCCGATCCCGGTCGACCAGAGCGTCTCGCCTCGGATAGCGCTGCAGGTGATGGAGGACCAGAAGGACTACCCGGCGGTGACCGCGCAGATCCAGCCGGTGGTCGACTACCCGAAGCCGGACGGGGCCAACCCGGCTCAGGTGCTCGGCTACCTGCAGCCCATCACTCCGGAGGAGATCAAGAGCCGGCACCTGCCGGTGACCGGCTTCTCCGGCGTCGACCTGGTCGGCCAGGCCGGCCTGGAGGCCGAGTACGACACCCCGCTCCGCGGCCAGGCCGGGACCCAGGTGGTGTCGGTCAACGCCGCGGGCGACGTCACGGGCACGGTCAGCGAGACCCCGCCCGCCAACGGCGACGACCTGGTGACCAGCCTCAACTCGCAGATCCAGACCATCGCCCAGAACGCGCTCAACGGTGCCATATCGCGCTCGCGGGCCGCAGGGAACAACGCCAACCAGGGCGCGGCGATCGTGATGACGACCACCGGGCAGGTGGTGGCCATGGCCAGCTACCCGGACTACGACCCGAGCGTATGGACAGGTGGCATCACCCAGCAGGAGTTCAACGCGCTGTTCGGCCCGGCCTACGGGGAGCCGATCATCAACTGGACCACCCAGGGCCAGTACGCGCCAGGCTCCACCTTCAAGGTCACCTCGACCGCGGCCGCGGTGGCCAACGGGTATCCGCTGGACGGCCTGTACACCTGCCCGGGCTCGACCACCATCGCCGGCCACACCTTCGGCAACGACGGCCAGCCCAGCCTCGGCGACATGACGTTCTCCGAGGCGCTCATCCAGTCCTGCGACACCGTGTACTACAACCTCGGCTACGACATGTACCTGCACGACAAGGTCAACCACACGCGGCCGTCAGCGAGCGCCCCGACCCAGAAGATGCAGCAGATGGAGCTGGACTGGGGCTTCGGGAAGGGCACAGGCATCGATCTGCCCGCCGAGTCGGCCGGCTCCATCCCGACCCAGCAGTGGCTGTACTACCTGTGGAAGGACAACGCCTACACCGGCCAGAAATGGTGCAAATACGGCAAGCAGTACGGCAGCTACGTCCAGCAGATCGAGTACCAGGACTGCCAGAACGGGTGGGAGTGGGAGCCGGGCCAGGCGGCCATCGCCGCTATCGGCCAGGGCTACGTGACCGTCACCCCCGTCCAGCTCGCCAGCGCGTACGCGGCCCTGGCCAACGGCGGCACGCTGTACAGCCCGCGGATCGGCGAGGCACTGGTGTCGCCGACCACCGGCCAGGTCCAACGGATCAACCCGCCGGTCATCCGGCACCTGCCGGTGTCGGGCTATACGCTGGCGTATATCAGGAACGCGCTGGCCGGCGTGGTCACCCAGGGCACCGCGGCCGGCGCCTTCGGCGGCTTCCCGCTCAACCAGGTCTGCGTGGCGGGCAAGACGGGTACCGCCCAGCTGTTCGGCAAGAACGCGACGTCGGTGTTCGCCTCGTTCGCGCCGTGTGACCACCCGAAGTACGTGGTGCTGGTCATGGTCCCCGACTCCGGCTACGGTGCCGACGTGGCGGCGCCCGCGGTACGCCAGATCTGGGACGGCATCTACGGTCTGGAAGGCCACAAGGCCGCGGTGCCCGGCGGCCAGGTGCCGTCCTCGCTGCCGCAGGTCACTTCGGCCGGGACGATCACCCCGCCGTCCGGCTACGCTGCCTCCAGCCAGGCCGACAGCCAGGCCAAGGCCAAGGGGAAGTGATGCTGGGCAGAACTACGAGCTACACTGCGCGCGGCTTGACCACGCCGCGTCCCGGGGTGTTCGCCGGGCGCCGCCCGCGGTCCCTGCTGGCCCGGGCGTTCGCCAGGAACTCCCCGCTCAGGCACATGGACTGGCTGCTGATCGTGGTCGTGCTCGGGCTTTGCGCGATCGGCACCCTGCTGGTCTGGTCGGCCACCCAGCCCAGCCTGCTCGCGGCCGGCCAGGACCCGCGCACCTACCTGAAGAAGCAGCTGCTCAACGTGATCATCGGGCTGGTCCTGATGGCCGGGGTCAGCCTGATCGACACCCGGCAGCTGCGGTCCTGGGTGCCCTTCTTCTACGGCTCGACCCTGCTGATCCTGCTGGCCGTGCTCACCCCGGCCGGCTCGGTCGTCAACGGCGCGCGCGCGTGGTTCTCGCTGCCGGGCGGCTTCCAGGTCGAGCCGAACGAATTCGCCAAGGTCGCGCTGGTCCTGGTAATCGCGAAGGTGTTCAGCCGGGCGCCCGCCGCAGGCTCAGGGCAGCCCCGGGTCCGCTCGCTGCTCATCGCGCTGGCCTGCGCCGCGCCGCTGATCGGCCTGGTGGTGGTCGAGCCGGCCCTGGGCGTGGCCCTGGTGCTCGTCGTGGTGACCG
>Ga0070698_100003031_pt1 | contig 18505 bp, 17 predicted proteins | sample KBSK1502metaG_FD_65477 | JGI IMG/M metagenome (GOLD analysis project Ga0070698, IMG submission 65477) | Corn, switchgrass and miscanthus rhizosphere microbial communities from Kellogg Biological Station, Michigan, USA - KBS K1-50-2 metaG | ecosystem: Host-associated > Plants > Roots >...
CGCGTCACCGGCATCGTGTCGCGCGGCGGCTCGATCATGGCCAAGTGGTGCCTGTCGCACCACAAGGAGAGCTTCCTCTACACCGAGTTCGAGCGGATCTGCGAGGTGATGAAGAAGTACGACGTCGCGTTCTCGCTCGGCGACGGCCTGCGCCCGGGCTCGACCGCCGACGCCAACGATCGCGCGCAGCTCGCGGAGCTCGAGACGCTCGGCGAGCTCACCGAGATCGCGTGGAAGCACGACGTGCAGACGATGATCGAAGGCCCCGGCCACGTGCCGATGCACAAGATCAAAGAGAACGTCGACCTGCAGATGCGGATCTGCAAGGAAGCGCCGTTCTACACGCTCGGCCCACTCGTCACCGACATCGCGCCCGGCTACGACCACATCACGAGCGCGATCGGCGCGGCAATGATCGGATGGTTTGGCACCGCGATGCTGTGCTACGTGACGCCGAAGGAGCACCTCGGGCTGCCCGATCGCGATGACGTCAAAGCCGGCGTGATCGCGTACAAGATCGCGGCGCACGCGGCGGACCTCGCGAAGGGCCACCCCGGCGCGCAGGAGCGTGACAACGCGCTATCGAAGGCGCGCTTCGAGTTCCGCTGGAAAGATCAGTTCAATCTCTCGCTCGATCCGGATACCGCGCAGCAGTTCCACGATGAGACGCTGCCGGCCGACGGCGCGAAGGTCGCGCACTTCTGCTCGATGTGCGGGCCCAAGTTCTGCTCGATGAAGCTCACGGAAGAAGTTCGCGAGCTAGCGGCGCGCCAGGATGTCGAAGCCGGCCTCGCCGCGAAAGCTGCGGAGTTCCGCGAGGGCGGCGGCGAGCTGTATGTGAAGCCAGGGGGTCTGGGGTCCTCCCCAGAATGAATGGGTAATTGGGCCGTCAAATCGTGATAGTAGACAACCGATGCTGGTTCCGTCATGATCTCGGCTACCTAGCATCGTGACGGTTCAGCCAAAGCGCACGCTCAAAGTCGAGAAGCTCGCGCGCATCTACGACGAGGAGATCGCTCCCGTGTGGGGCGCGCGATTCGGCAAGATGCTGTTGCGTAATCTCAGCGTGCCGGAGAAGGGGCAAGTGCTCGACGTCTCGTGCGGCACCGGCTACCCGACCGTCGAGATCCTGCGTCGGATGACCGAGGGCTCGCGGCTGATCGCGATCGATGCGTCGAGCGCGATGCTCGATGTTGCGCGCCGCAAGATCGCCGACCTCGGGCCGCTCGGCAAGAAGGGCGTGTTCTTTCGCACCGAGAGCGCGGTGCCGAAGTTGTCATTCGCCGACGACGTCTACGATCTCGTCGTGTGCAACCTCGGCCTCGGCGAGATGCCGAGCCTGGAAATCGCACTGCGCGACTTCGCGCGCGTGGCCAAGCGCGGCGGTGAAGTGCGCTGCACGCTGCCGCTCGCCGGCACGTTCCAGGAATTTCACGACCTCTATCGCGAGGTCCTGATCAAACACGACAAGCACGATGCGCTCGAGCGGCTCGATCGCCACATCGCGCGCTATCCAACGATCGATCATGTCGAGCGGTGCATGAAGAGCGCGAACCTCGACGGCGCGATCGAAGCGGAGGAGTTCACGCTTCTGTTCAAGAGCTCGCGCGAGTTCTTTTTCGCGCCCGTCATCGAATACGGGCCGCTGTCGGAGTGGAAAGAGATCGCGGGCGCTGGTCAGGAGATGCAGGACGTCTTCTGGTACATCAAAGAGGCGATCGACGCGTACTTCGAAGGTCGGCCGTTTCAGGTCACGGTCAAAGCCGGCTGCTTGATGGGCCGCAAGTTCGAACATCGACCGACGGATCCTGAAGAGGTCGAGCTCGATCTCGACGACGCATTCGAAGACGACATCGATACGAGCCTGCCGCAGAAGCCGCGCAAGATTGCGAAGGGCTCGGTGCGCGTCGAAGAAGAGCCGATCGACGCCGGATCTCCCGAAGAGCAGGAGCTCGACGCCTTCATCGAAGGCAAGATGCGTCCGTCGCACCTCGACGAGGACTAATAGCGTTATGCTGCGCCGGCTATGGCGCAGATGGATCTATTCGGGCCCAAGCCGACGAGCAGTGGCGGTACGAAGGAAGAGTATCTCGCGCTCGTCGACGAGCTGAGCGATCACGATCGCCGCTATTACGTCGACGCCGCGCCGACGATCAGCGACCTCGAATACGACAAGCTGCTCACGAAGCTGCGCGCGATCGAATCGGCGCATCCCGATTGGATCGTCGCCTGGTCGCCGACGAAGCGCGTCGGCTACGCGCCGATTTCAGAGTTTCCGAAAGTCGAGCGCGCGATCGCGATGCTGTCGCTCGACAACACGTACGGTCACGAAGAGCTGCGCGAGTTTCACGACCGCGTGATGCGCGGGCTCGATCAGGAGAACGTCACGTATTCGATCGAGCCAAAGATCGACGGCTTCGGCATCGAGCTCACGTACAAGCAAGGCGTGCTCACGCTCGGCGCGACGCGCGGCGATGGCCGCATCGGCGAGGATGTCACGGCGAACGTTCGCACCGTGCGCGGCGTCGTGCTCAAGCTGCGCGAGCCGGTCGACATCGTCGTGCGCGGCGAGATCTATATGACGAAGGCCGAGTTCGCGGCGATCAACGCCGAGCGCGCGAAGGCCGGCGAGGAGCCGTTCAAAAATCCGCGCAACACCGCCGCCGGCACGATCAAGCAGATGGATCCGCGCGAAGTCGCGAAGCGGCCGCTACGCACGATCCTGTATGAAGTCGTCGACGGCGAACGCTACGCGCGCGGGCACATTGCATCGCTCGAGCACATCCATCGGCTCGGGCTGCCGGTGTCGCCGCATAACGCGTCGGCTGCGGATTGGGATGCATTGGTCGCCGCCGTCGAGAGCTGGCAGGCCAAGCGCGATGATCTGCCGTACGAGGTCGATGGCCTCGTGATCAAGGTCGATGATTTCGCGCAACGCGCGGCGCTCGGCACGACCTCGAAGTTTCCGCGCTGGGCGATCGCGTACAAGTTTCCGGCGCGGCAGGTCACGACGCGCATCCTCGATCTCGAGCTCAACATCGGTCGCACGGGCGCGGTCACGCCTGTCGCGATCCTCGATCCCGTCGACGTCAGCGGCACCACGGTATCGCGCGCATCGGTGCACAACTGGGATCAGGTCCAGCGCCTCGGGTTGGGCAAAGGCGACCGCGTGCTGATCGAGAAGGCCGGCGAGATCATCCCGCAGATCCTCGGCGTCACCGAGAAGGGGCCGGGCCCGGCGTTCGATGCGCCGACGCAGTGCCCATCATGTGGCTCGCCGCTCGAGCGCGAAGAGGGCAAAGTCGTGCTCGCGTGCCCGAACCGGCTCGGCTGCCCGGCGCAGCAGCTCGCCGCGATCGAGTTCTTCGCATCGCGCGGGCAGATGAACATCGATGGGCTCGGTGAAAAGGTCGTCGCGCAGCTCGTCGGGGCGGGGCTGGTGCATGACGTTGCGGATCTGTTCGTGCTCACCGCCGAGCAAGTCGCCGACCTCGATCGCTTCGCGGAGCAGTCGGCGAAGAACTTGATCGCCGCGATTGCATCGGCAAAGCAAGCGGCGACATTTTCGCGCCTCCTCGCAGCGCTCGGCATCGCGCATGTCGGTGGCGTGATCGCAAAGCCGCTCGCGCAAAAGTACGGGACGCTGAGCGCGCTGCGCGCTGCGTGCGCAGCGAAGGAGAGCGAGGCGTTCGTCGCGGAGCTGTGCGAGATCGAAGGCGTCGGCGAGATCATCGCACGCGCTGTCGATCGCTTCTTGCGCGAGCCGCACGTCAACACGGTGCTCGACAAGCTCGTCGAGCGCGGGCTCGATCCAAAGGAGCCGGTCGTCGCGACGAGCGATGGCCCGCTATCGGGCAAGACACTCGTCGTCACGGGCACGCTGTCGAAGCCGCGCGCCGACGTGCAGAAGGCGATCGAAGCCGCCGGCGGCAAGGTGGCAGGCTCGGTGAGCAAGAAGACGACCTACCTTGTCGCGGGCGCCGACACCGGCAAGACGAAGCTCGAGGCGGCGCAAAAGCACGGCGTCACGGTCATCGATGAAGCCGAGCTCGACAAGCTGCTGACGAGCAGCTAGCGCGGGCAGGCGTTGCCGACGCCATAGCCGACAAACGCTTGCACGCGGAAGCGCGTCGCGATCGAATGGATCGCGAGTCTACCCGTCACGCCGGCGTACGCATCGGTGGTCGCGCCAGTCGCGCTCGTGCCTGTCGATGCTTTGAGCGTGCACAGCGAGGCCGAGGGCCCGGCCGTCCAGCGATCGAGCTGTACGACGGCGGGCTGAAACGCGAGCGTGGGATTGCTCGGCGAGACCGAGCCGATGGTCAGCATGTCGTTCTTCCACAGGCCGGAGGTCACCGCGAACGCATCGCTTAGCTGCTTCACGCCGCACACATCGCCGGTGAGATCGACGCCGCCGCCGTAGCGATACATGACGAGCACCGCGCGCAACGGATCGGTGCTCGGCTCGAGGATCCTGCCGATCATGATGCCGTACGAGATCGACGCCAGCGCCGAGCACACGAGCGTTTCGCGATCCGATGGGCTGGGTGTCGACCAGCCGTCGCCGTCGTATTGCCAGCGGTTCGTGGTCCAGCACGGCAGCGTGGTCTCGCGGAAATCCTGAAACACGAGCACGCAATCGCCGGCGACCGTCGGATGCGGATCGCAGTTCTCGCCGACTCCATCGCCATCGCTGTCGGGCATGTCGCCCGAGACCATCGGACAAAGATCGTGCGCGTTATCGATGCCGTCGTCGTCGAAGTCGCCCGGGCTGACGTATGGAATCGTGCAGTTCAGCGCCGGTGCATCCGAGTCGCCATCCGGTGTTGGCTGGACTTCCTCGAGCTGAAACAACAGGTGGCACCCGGTGCAAAGCAGAACGGGAGCCAGGCGCGCGATCACGCGACGATCATAGCCCGCTCGATGCGGCGAGCGTTGCGACGATCTGACGAACCGTCATCCGGCTCGTATCGATCGTACGATCGGCGCGCGCATACAGCTTCTCGCGTGCCGCCAGCAGCGCGCGCAACTCCTCGAACGCGTGCGGATTCTCTGCCATCGGGCGCTGATCGCCCTGCGCGACGACGCGATTCCAATGATCCTCCGCGCGTGCGCGAAGCCAGATCGTGTGCGCGCGATTCTTGAGCAGCGCGTAGTTCGTCGGGTCGTTGACGATCGAGCCGCCGGTCGCGAGCACCATCGGTTCGGGCTCCGACAGCAAGCGCGTGAGCACTTCGCGCTCGACGCGGCGGTAATACGCTTCGCCATGCAGCGTGAAGACATCGCCGAGTGCGAGCCCGGTGGCTGCCTCGATTTCCTGATCGACCTCGACGAAGCGCATGCCGAGCTTCTTCGCGAGCGCAGCGCCGACGGTCGACTTGCCGGCGCCACGCACGCCGAGGAGCGCGATCGGCTTTTCCGTCGGCGCTTCGGTCGTGAGCAGCGCCGATGGCGTGGTGCCGAGCGCGTGGGCAACCTCGGCAAATCGCCGCAACGAGATGTTGCCGTCGCCGGTCTCGAGCTGCGCGAGGAAGCGCTCCGAAACCCCGCTTGCCGCAGCGAGCTCGCGCCGCGACAAGCCGCGCCGTTCGCGCTGCGAGCGCACGGCCGCGCCGACGGTTTCGAGGAATGTCATCGCATGCACTATAGTGCATGCAAATACTGCGTGACAAGCAGTAAATTGCCTGATAGACGATCGCCATGGATCCGACGAGCTTCGACACGCATCCCAGTCGCTACAAGCACTGGCGCCTCACGGTCAGCGGCGACATCGGCACGCTCGTGATGGCGGTCAATGACGACCACCCCCATCGTCCGGGGTACGAGCTCAAGCTCAACTCGTACGATCTCGCGGTCGACATCGAGCTCGCGGATGCGATCCAGCGCCTGCGCTTCGAGCACCCCGATGTGAAGTGCCTCGTCATCACCGCGGACCTCGATCGCGTGTTCTGCTCGGGCGCGAACATCTACATGCTCGGTCAGTCGTCGCACTCGTTCAAAGTGAACTTCTGCAAGTTCACGAACGAGACGCGCCTCTACCTCGAAGATGCATCGGCGAACAGCGGGCTCGGCTCGCTGTGCGCATGCAAGGGCACCACCGCCGGCGGCGGCTACGAGCTCGCGCTCGCGTGCGACGAGATCATGCTCGTCGATGATGGCAGCTCCGCCGTCAGCTTCCCCGAGACTCCGCTGCTCGCCGTGCTTCCCGGCACCGGCGGCCTCACGCGCCTCGTCGACAAGCGCAAGGTGCGCCGCGATCGCGCCGATGTATTTTGCACGACCGCCGAAGGCATCAAAGGCAAGCGCGCGAAGGACTGGGGCTTCGTCGATCACCTCGTGTCGCGCAGCAAATGGGACGAGACTGTCACCGCCCGCTCGCGCGCGATCGCGGAGCGGCAACAAGTCGCGCGTGGCCCCGCGTTCGCGCTCGCCGCACTCGAGCCGAAGGTCACCCCCGAGCGCGTCGCGTATCGCTACGTCGAGCTGACGCTTGATGTAGCGGAGCGCACCGGCGCGCTCGTCGTGCGCGCGCCCGACGCCGTCGAGGATCCCGACAAGCTCGCGGCCGCCGGCACCGAGCCATGGTCGCTGCGCGCATTCCGCGAGCTCGATGACGCACTGCTGCGCTTGCGCTTTGACTATCCCGATATCGGCATCGTCACCGTGCGCACCGTCGGCTCGCAGGAAATCGTTCGCGCGATCGACGAAGCGCTCGCGAGCTCGGCGTCGGGCTTCGCGCGCGAAGTTCGCCTGCTGCAGCGTCGCGTGCTCAAGCGCTACGACAACACAGCGCGCAGCTTCTACGCCGTCGCCGATGCTCCCGATTCCTGCTTCGCGGGCGTGCTGCTCGAGCTCGCACTCGGCGCCGATCGCTTCTACATGCTGATCGACGGCGACGAAAAGATCGGCGTGCAAACCTCGGTCGCGAACAGCGGCTTCATGACCACGGGCAGTGGCCTTCCGCGACTCGACGCGCGGTTTTACGCCGAGCCCGGTCGCACGCAGCGCGTACTCGCGCGCGGCGCCGAAGGCCTGATCCCGAGCGAAGAGGCCGAGCAGCTCGGCATCGCGACGATCGCCGCCGATGACATCGACTTCGCCGACGAGCTTCGCATCGCGATCGAAGAGCGCGCGTCGCTGTCGCCGGATGCGCTCACGGGCATGGAAGCATCGCTTCGCTGCGTCGGCCCCGAAACACTCGAGACGAAAATCTTCGGTCGCCTCTCTGCGTGGCAGAACTGGATCTTTACGCGCGCGAACTCGACCGGCCAGCACGGCGCGCTCACGCTGTACGGTCAGCCCGAACGTCCCCAATTTCAGTGGAAGAGGACCTAGCCATGTCGACGGTCATCACCGACGAGAAAATCCCGAACAACGTCAACCTCGCGGGCGACAAGCGCCTCCAGCGCGCGCTCGAAGCGTGGCAACCGCACTTCATCGATTGGTGGAAGCAGATGGGCCCGCTCGGCTGGCAGGAGCGCGACATCTATCTGCGCACCGCGATCTCCGTCGAGGCGAACGGCTGGGCGCACTTCGATTACGTCAAGATGCCCGACTATCGCTGGGGCATCTTCCTCGAGCCGAAGGATCCAAATCGCACGCACGGCTTTGGCGATTTCTACGGCCAACCCGTGTGGGACGAAGTGCCTGGCGAATTCCGCAACATGCTGCGCCGTCTGATCGTCACGCAAGGTGACACCGAGCCGGCGAGCGTCGAGCAGCAGCGCAACCTCGGCGCGACGGCGCCCTCGCTCTACGATCTGCGCAATCTGTTCCAGGTCAACGTCGAGGAAGGCCGTCACCTGTGGGCGATGGTCTATCTGCTCCAGACGTACTTTGGCCGCGACGGCCGCGAAGAAGCTGAAGAGCTCCTCAAGCGCCGCTCCGGCGATGCGGATAAGCCGCGCATCCTCGGCGCGTTCAACGAGCCCACGTCGCACTGGCTCTCGTTCTTCATGTTCACGATGTTCACCGACCGCGACGGCAAGTATCAGCTCGCCGCGCTCGCCGAGAGCGGCTTCGATCCGCTCGCGCGCACGTGCCGCTTCATGCTCACCGAAGAGGCGCACCACATGTTCGTCGGCGAGACGGGCGTGCAGCGCGTCGTCAAGCGCGCGTGCGAGCTGATGAAGAAGGATCCGAACGGCGACGTGCGCGCGCAAGGCGGCATCGATCTGCCGACGATCCAGAAGTACCTCCACCTCTGGTACTCGCTGTCGCTCGATCTATTCGGTGGCGAAGTCTCCTCCAACGCGGCCGACGCGTTCGCCGCAGGCCTCAAGGGTCGCTACAAAGAGGATCGCTACGACGAGCACAAGTTGATCGGCACGCACCACGCGATGGACGTGCTCGAAGACGGCAAGGTCGTGCACAAGGACATCGCGATGCGCAACGCGCTCAACGAAGTGCTGCGCGGCGAGTACATCAAGGACTGCCAGCGCGGCGTCGATCGCTGGAACAAGACGATCAAGGACGAGGGCATCTCGTTCGAGCTGCGCTTGTCCTCCAATCGCTTCCATCGTCAGATCGGCATGTGGTCAGGCCATCACTTCACGCCCGATGGCGAGATGATCGACGCGGCGACGTGGGAGGCGCGCAAAGGCGAGTGGCTGCCGAACGACGCCGACGAGACATACATCAAGAGCTTGATGAAGCCGGTCTACGATCGCGGCAAGATGGCGAACTGGATCGCGCCGCCCGCGAAGGGCATCAACGGCCTGCCCGGCGACTTCGAATACGTGAAGCTCTAATCGGCGTAGTGTGTGACGGCGTCGTTCCAGCGCGCTTGCGCGGTGGCGACACGAAGGCGATGCGCTTCGCGCGCGAGCTCCTCGACAGCGGTCTCGACATCGTCGTGCGAGACGAGGTCGCGCAGAACGTAGGCGCCTTGCTCGAGTGCGAGCGCGCCGCGCGGTGCGATCGAGTTGTAGCGAAGTGCCGTCGTCGGCTCGGCAGCGCCGAGTGCGCAGACCTGCGCCGCAACGATCACGAGCTCGCGCGCGAGCCCCTCGGTCGGTTTGACGACGACGCGTTGACGGCCGTCGTCAAACTCGACCACCACGCCGCTCCATGTCTCCTCTTCGCGTTCGATCGTCCAGCGCTTGCGCAGGCGGTTTTGTGTTTCGGTCCAGGTCATGAGTCACCTCATCGGAACGGCAGCTGACCCCAACCAGAACCGAGCCCTGGCGATGGCGCATTTGCATACTTCGGTGGAAGCAGGCCGCCGCCTTGTCCTTGCTTGCCCTGTTGCCACTGACTGCCGACGAGCGCCGGTCCGAGCGCTGGGTTGGCGGGTGCCGCATGCGGGCTCTTCGTCGCCGTCACACTCTGCTCGTCATCGCCGCCGAACATGTCGGAGATCCAACCGCCGGCTGCCGAACCGAGCGCCGCGCCGATTGCCATCGCGCCGGGGCCACCGATGAAACCCGCGGCGCCGCCGAGGATCGCGCCGATGTGGTTCCCCATGTTCCCTTCCTTCTGCTCTTTCGGATCGGCGCCGATCAGCTCGTTCGTCCAGTCCCTGGCCTCTTTGCCGTCGGGCAAGAGGCCCTTGGGGGCAATCATGCCGCCCAGATCCATTCCGACTGCGGCCAAGTCGCCCCACATGGAGGCCTTGCCATCCCATGCGCTGCCGGCGAGCTGACCCATATCTCCCCAGATGCTCATTGTTGCTCTCCTTGGCCAGGTAGAGAGCAACGGGGCGAAGCTGTGACAGCGAAGCGTTTCGGCTACTTCTTCGGCGTCGGCAACCAGTCGGTTCCGCCGGCGGGGGCGCGCAACGCAGCCGGAAGCGGCGCGGGAATGCGCTTTTCGTAATCGATCCACACGCGCTTATCGGCGCGGCAATCGTACTCGCGACACGTGCCGGGGCGAACCTCGTAAACCGTGCAGCCGCCGTCGTCGGCCATACACGTGCAACGCTTCGTCACCGGATCGCGCGGCAGCTCGTACGGGCGCTCGATCACCCACGGCAGCTTGCCTTCTTCGACATCCTGCCTCGACAGCGGCACGTTAAACGAGCAGCAGCGCGCGCCGCACAGCGGGATGAGCTCGTCGCACGGAACGTCGGGACTCGCGACGTCATACTTGTTGTTGATCACCGCGAGCTTCACGGTTGGAACGTTGCCGCTGCGGTCGGCTTCGATTTTCTCGACGAGCTTGCTGAAGCGCTTCGGCAGTTGGCCGCGATGGATCAACGCTTCGATCAGCCACGCGAGGCGATGCGAGGCATCTGCCGAATTGGGAAGCGCCGGCAGATCCTCGGCGAGCTTCTCGATCATAGCGACCAAATCGGGTGGCACGTCATCGGGCATCGTCATCACCTCTGCGAGCGCAGCGTCCAGCCGCACAGCTTGTACAGCACACGCGCGCCGACGTTAGCGTCCCATTCGTCGTCGCCAGCGCCAGGGACGACCTCGTTGAGATCGAAGCCGACGATCGTGATGCCCGCCTGCGCGACGCGCTTGACGAGATACATCGCCTGCTGAAACGACAGGCCACCTGGCACCGGCGTGCCGGTGCTCGGGCACAGCTTCGGATCGAGACCGTCGATGTCGAACGAGATGTACACTTTGCGCGGCAGCTGCTCGACGATCGAATCGCAGATGTCGCGCCAGCTCTCGCCGGCAAAGCCGCGCTCGGCGAGCTGCGCGTCGTGATGGACGACGATGCGTCCTGCCGACGCGGCGACGACGTCGGCTTCGCGCTTCGCAAAATCGCGGATGCCGACCTGCACGAGCTTCGTAACCTGCGGGATCTTGCGGATCACGTTGAACATGATCGATGCGTGCGACCACTCGAAGCCTTCGTAGCCGTCGCGCAGATCGCAGTGCGCATCGAAGTGCAGGATGCCGAATTCGTCGACGCTCTCGGCGACGCGCGCGATTGCACCGAACGGCACCGAATGGTCACCGCCGACAACGCCGACGAGCTTGCCGGCGCGCAGATAGCGATCGACCGTTTCGTAGACGTGACGATTGAGGCGTGCGCCTGCGTCGTTGACGCGCGCGAGCGCTGCGGCGAGGCCGGGGTCGTTGCCGATGCGGCCGCCAACGGCGATCACGCGCTCGGCATCGGTTCGCGCGTTGAGGTTCCAGCGCAAGACCTCGTCGGGGATGTCGAGCATCGCGATGCCCTCGCGCCATGGCTCGCCGAGATCGACGTCGTAGAGATCGAGCTGATGGCTTGCCGTGCGAATCGCTGCGGGGCCGCGCGCGGTGCCGGGGCGATACGATGTCGTCGCGTCCCACGGCACGGGCACGATCACGAGGCGCGCTTCATCGGCGGTTGTTGGTAAGCCGAATAAGCCCGCGTCGGCATCGGGCGCCGCGTCCGCGTCGTGATCCGCGATGCCGCTCACTACTCGCCGCCCTCACATGGATCGCTCGAGCGCGTTTTCTTCGCGTCGTCGGGGTCGGCCGGCTTGGACGTTTCGTCCATGCCCGCGGAGCTCGGCTCGGCGGCGGGCGCGGAGTTCGCGGGCGATTGGGCCGGCTTCTTCTTGCCGCATGCGGAAAGCGACAGCGCGAGGACGAGCAGCAGCGTGCGCATACCCATCATCTTACTTCTTGCGCGAGAGCAAGTCGCCGAGTGTGCCCAGCTTCTGCGGCGCCTTCGTCGCAGCGGCAACTTCGTCGGCGCTCGCATCGTGCGACGCCGCCATCGAAAGCGAGAGTCGGCGTTTTTCGTGGTCGATCGAGAGCACGCTCGCCTCGATCTGTTGCCCCACCGCTACGACTTCTTTGGGGTGATTGATGCGTCGGCCCGCGCCGAGCTCGGTGATGTGGACGAGGCCCTCGACGCCCGGCGCGATCTCGACGAATGCGCCGAACGGCTGCAGGCGCGTGATCGTGCCTTTGACGCGAGTGCCTTCGGCGAGCTGCGCCGTCGCGTCCTGCCACGGATCGCTCGCGAGCGCTTTGAGCGAAAGGCTGATGCGGTCGCCCTCGATCTTGAGCACCGCGACATCGAGCTCCTGGCCGAGGCGCAAGACATCCTCGGGCTTCTCGACGCGGCCAAAGCCGAGCTCGCTGATATGCAGCATGCCCTCGATACCACCGACGTCGACGAACGCGCCGAACGGTTTGAAGCCGACGACTTTGCCGCGCAGCACGGCGCCGGGCACGAGCTTCTTGCGAGTTTCGGTCGCCTGCTTCTCTTGCTCCACTTCGAGCAGCGCGCGACGCGACAACACAAGATTGCGCGGCTCGTAACGCGTGATCTTGAACGTCAGCCGCTGGCCAATGTAACTCGTGAGATCCTCGACGAAGCGCGTGTCGAGCTGCGACGCGGGACAGAACCCGCGCACACCTGCGACGTCGACGGAAACGCCGCCTTTGACGACCTCATTGACGAGGCCTTCGACCGGGATGCCGAGCTCGAATGCCTGCGCGAGCTCGGCGCGCGCTTCGGGCCCGCGCATGAGCTTCGTGCGCAGCACCAAGGTGCCGCCGGCATCCGAGACAACGCGCGCTTCGAGCACGTCGCCGATGTTGACGAACAGCTTGCCGTCGCTATCGCTGACCTGACTCTTATCGAGCTGACCCTCGGCTTTGCCGCCGATGTCGACAAACACGGCATCTTTGCCGATCGTGATCACCTTGCCTTTGATCACGTCGCCGATCTTCGGCCGCTTCGCGCGCGGCTTGTCCCGTTCGCTCTCCGCGAACATCGCAGCGAAGTCTTCGTCGTCGGTGGCCATGGCGGCGCACTCTACGCGACGAAACGTCGACTTGCCAGTGTCGCTCGGCGCAGCGCCGGCGCCTAGTTCGCGGCGGCGCGCGATTCCGCGGGCTTTGCAACCGGCAGCGTCATATCGACGGGCTGCGGAACGGCGGGCGCGGTGCCGGCGAGGCCGAGCGTCTTCGTATTGAGGAAGGCGACCTTGCGCATCGCCCAGTCCCAGACGCGGGTCGGGAAGAGGCGCGCGAACAGGATCACGAAGTTCGTCGAGAACGGCGCGACGTAGCGCGCGGCGGGGCGGCGTGCCTTGACCGCGCGCGCGATCGCCTTCGCGATCACGATCGGATTCGATGCGAAGCGATCCGCCTGCTTCGACATCTGCTCGTACTTCTGGACGGCAACCTTGAACGGGCCGTCGGCCAGCGTCTGCAGGTTCGTCACCGCGGTCGCTTCGAAGTTCGTGCGGATGACGCCGGGTTCGATCATCGTGACGTCGATACCGAACGGACGCAGTTCGTAGCGCATCGCATCGGAGAGTGACTCCACCGCGTACTTCGTCGAGTTGTAGACACCGAAGTAGGGCAGCGTGATGCGGCCACCAACGCTCGATACATTGATGATGCGACCGGCGCGGCGCTCCATCATCTTCGGCAGGAACGCGCGCGTGACGTTCATGAGGCCGAACACGTTCGTCTCGTACTGACGGCGCATCTCGCTGTCGCTGATCTCCGACGTCGGTCCGAGCACGCCGAAGCCCGCGTTGTTGACGAGCACGTCGAGTCCGCGGCCTTGCGTAAGCTTTTCGACATCGAGGACCGCTGCAGCGATCGAACCTGACGATGTCACATCGAGGAGCAGCGTATCGAGACGACCGCTGTGCGACGGTTCGCGCAGCCGCGACGCCGCGAGCTCGGCGGCGGCTTCTTCGCGAAGCTTGACGAGCTCGACGGGCTTGCGTCCCGTCGCGATGACGTGATGGCCGAGCTTCGCGAGGTGCAGCGCGGTCATGCGGCCGATGCCGGCCGTGGCTCCAGTGATGAGGACGATCTTGGACGAGTTCGACATGGCAAAGGCTCCTGTGGGTCGTTGGGAATGAACATTCATTCCGTCGAAAGTGCTAAAAAAACGAGGCGATGTGCCTCGTGGGCGGTGGTGAGGTGTCACGGGAAAGGGAAGTGGTGGAGGGTGCTCGAAAGACGGTAGGTCGCAACGCGCTAGGCGCGAATCGCCTCCCAAACGCATTGCTCGGCGAGCTTCCAATCCGCGGTGGAGGCAGGCTGCTCGATCTCGACGCAGCTGCGAATCACGCCGACGAACGCGCCCATCACGATACCCATGAGCAGGCGCGGCGGACCGGACTTGAGCTCACCGCGCGCTTGCGCGGCGACGACAACATTCGTGAACAGCTCGAGCATGCGCTGCTCGAGCGCGACGCTCTCGGCGTCGAGATAGCGCGCGTGGTGATGAAGCTCGAGAAAGACGAACGACTTCGAGTTCTCGACGGCAAACTTCGCCATTCGCATCCATAGGGTGCGAAATTGCTCGCGCGCGGTCTGCGTTGCAGGAAAGTTTTCGATCACATCCTGCGCGAAGTGTTGCTTCTCTTGCCGATACAGCGCATTGACGAGCGCTTCTTTCGACTCGAAGTAGCGATAGATCGTGCCCGCACCTACGGCGGCCTGGTCCGCAATCTCGGGAACCGCGGTGCCGAAGAACCCGCGCTCGACAAACAGGTCGAGGGCGGCGGTCATGATTGCTTCGCGCTTGTCGGTGACGAGCACGCGCTGGCTCGGACGCCCGTGGGCACCCTTGCTGGCCGCTTTCGATTCGCTCGTCATCGCGAGGAATGAATATTCATTCCGCAGCTACGTTGCAAGGGGATTTTTCGAGAAATCGTACAAGTTGCTGAAAAGAGAGGGCCCATAATCGACGCGTGCTGCGATGGCTGTTGCCGGTGACCGTATTGATCGCGTGTCGCGATCATCCGGCAGCATCGTCGGTGCTCGCGATCGATGTCGTGCTCGAAGGCGCGGATGCGCCAACGCTCGAGAGTGAGGTCGTGATTCCGATCGAGCACGCGATGGCGTCATTGAAAGGCGTGCACTCGATCAGCTCGCGAAGCGAAGCCGACCACGCGCGGATCGAGCTCGAGCTGTCGTCGAGCGCCGACCTCTTCGCCGTCAGCAGCGAAGCCCAACATGCGCTCGGCGCGATCATGAGCTCGTTGCCCGCGGAGCTCTCGCCGCCAACCATCACGCGCAGCGCTCGCGGTGACGAGCCCGTCATTCGGTTCGCGGTGCACGGTGACCTTCCGCTCGTAGCGATCTCGGAGCAGGTGCACGACGTGATCAAACCGCGCTTCGAGCGTCTCGCGGGCGTAGGCCGCATCGAGGTTCGCGACATCCCCGAGCGCGCCGTGATCATCGACATCGATCTCGATCGCGCCTCCGCGGTGGACGTGAGCATTAGCGATGTGCTCGCGGCGATCGAGCGTCACGACATGCCGGCGGGTCGCATCGACGCAAACGCGAGCTCGCTTCGAGTTGCCGGTGAGATTGCAACCGTGGATGCGCTGGCAGATATGGTCGTGCGCAAAGTAAACGATGTACCCGTTCGCCTGCGGGACATCGCGCGGATCGAAGACGGCCTGGATCGCGGCGTGGAATCGAACGTGAATCCGAAAGACCGCGGGCTGAGCGCAAGCCCGCGCCCGCAGCTCGCGCCGCGCGAGCCATCCATCGCTGTCTGGGCGCAGTACAACGCGAATCGCTCGGATGTCGTGCGCGCGATCCGCGACGAGCTTGCCCGACTCGCGCTGCCGCCGGGCCTGACGCTCACCGAGCTGCCACGGCAGCCGAAACCAACGCCGCCGTCGCTCGTCGTCTCGCTCTACGGGCCGGACCTGGTGCAACTCAATGCGCACGCCGATGCGATCGACGCGAAGCTTCGCGCGATCGGTATCGTCGACATCGCTCGCGATCCGCCGATCGCAGCGCCGGAGCAAACGCTCACCGTCGATCGCAACCGCGCGGCGCAGCTCGACGTCGCAATGCCTGACGTGCACGCGACGCTGCGGGCGCTACACGGCAGCCAGGTCGGCGACCTGATCGTTAACGGCAAGCACCGTCCGATCGTGATGCATCTCGTGCCGAGCGATCTCGATCGCGTTCGTGTCGCTACGCGCCGCGGCCAGCTCATTTCCCTCGCAGACATCGTGTCGCAGACGATCACGACAACGCAGGTGATTGCGCGACGCGATCAGGTCCGCACTATGACGCTGTCGATCCGCACGAAAGGCTCGCTCGCGGCCGCGCGTGACATCGTGAAGCGACACGCGCTGCCCGAAGGCTTTCGCGCCGTCGTTTCGCCGTGAGTCAGTTCTGCGCGGCAACCGATGGCCGCGCCGGCATCGGCTTGCTCGCGACGACCGCCCACAGCGCGAGGTGATCCGATACATCGGCAGCGTGTGCCGTGGCGAAGCGTTTCGTCTCGAAGCCGCGCGTGTAGATGCCATCGAGCTTCATGCCGATGTAGCGATGCGTCGCGCCACTGTCCTCGCACGGCGTTTCGAAGCCGTACGAGCGCACGAGCTCCTCGAGGCGCTCGTCTTGCGTGTTCGTCGGGATCGGTATCCAGTGGCTGATCCACGTGAACGGGTTCGTATTGAAGTCGCCCGCGATGATGACGGGTGTCTGCTGACGCTTCGCGTGGTCGAGCACGGGCTTCATCTGCGCGCGTCGATCTTTGACGTTCAGTCGATTTTCGAGATGGACGGCGTACACGGTGATCGGTCGGCCGTCCTGCAGCAGTGTAGCGACGAGCGCTGCGCGGCGACCTGCATTGAAGTGCACGTCGTGCCACGGCAGCTCGATGACCTCGGCAGACATGATCGGGACCTTCGACAAGATCGCGACACCGATGTCTTTGCCACCGGCGTGGTGTGCTGGTGCGTAGACGGCATAATAGCCGAGTCGCTTCGCGAGCGCGCACGCGCCGCTACACACGTCGTCCCAGCGGGGCACTTCTTCGAGAACGATCAGATCGAGGTCCCGGAGCGCGCGGTCACCGGCGATCGCAGGAGCGACCTTGTCACCGGGCTCCATATGAATGTTGAACGTCGCGACTTTGAATTGGCGAGGTAGCTCGGCGGCCGTCGCTGCCGTCGGGAACGTCGCCTCGATCGCGCGATTGCGAGGGACGCTTTGCAGCTGCACAGAGCAAGCGGAGAGCACTAGTGTGGCCAGCACGAACGAACGGCGCATTACCCCGAGGCGTACCATGGAGTGGCGAGGTTCGCCGTCTGCTAGATGGATGCGGACTCGCCGCTGCCAGAAGCATGCGAACTTTGCCGCCTGCGAATTACTACGTGCGGCGCTGTGCGCGGATCTCGCGGCGTTCGCGGGCCTTCGACATCGCCCAGCTGCAGATCGGGCAGTCGGCACGCACGTGCCCGCGCGCCGGGCAGTACGTGCGACCGAAGTAGATGATCTGCAGATGCAGCGTGTTCCATCGATCGCGCGGGAATGCGGATTTGAGATCGCGCTCGGTCTCCTCGACGGTACGCGCGCGCGACAGCTGCCAGCGGCCGGCGAGGCGGTGGATGTGCGTGTCGATCGGGAAAGCCGGCACATTGAACGCCTGCGCCATCACGACACCAGCCGTTTTGTGACCGACGCCTGCGAGTTGCTCGAGTGCCTCGAAGTCGCCGGGCACGTGGCCATCGTGATGCTTCACGAGTGCGCGACTCATCGCGATGAGGTTCTTCGCTTTGCTCGGCGCGAGGCCACAGGTGCGGATGTAGCGCAGCATCTGTGACGGCGTCATCTTCGCCATCGTCTTGGCATCGGGTGCGCGTGCGAACAATGCAGGCGTGACGATGTTGACGCGCGCGTCCGTGCACTGCGCCGACAAAATCGTCGCGACGAGAAGCTGAAACGGATCGCCGTGATCGAGTGGCATCGACGGCGCGGGAAACAGCTCGTCGAGGGTTTGCAGGATTTTCGCGGCGCGCGCGCGGCGGTCGCGAGGAATGGCAAGGGCATTCATAGCGGGTCGAGCCCAGGGTGTAGCAGAACCCCGCGGGCGATCACTGCCCGCCGAGCAAGCTATCTAGCAGCGCGCGCGCGTCGCTATCGGAGGGCTCGACGATCGTCGCTTCGCGCGCCTTCGCGATCGCCTCGTCGCGGCGGCCGTGCTCGGCGAGCCAGCGGGCCTCGGCAACATACGCACGAGCCTTGAGCGGCTCGAGGTCCTGCGCGCGATGCAGCTCGGCGAGCCCGTCGTCGCTCGAGCCGCGTTGGAGCAGCAATCTGCCAAGCTGATAATGACCGCCACCCTCCTGCGGCGCGACTTCGGTCATCCTGCGGTACGCGACCTCGGCAGTTTTCGCATCGCCGAGGCGACGCGCACTGCCGCCCCAGAATCGGTAGTAGTCGGCGGCCGTCGAGGTCGCGCGATCGACAACGGTCCATGTGATGAGCGCGAGCAAGTGCGCACCGGCGATCGCGGCAATCGAAACGCGTCGTCGCCACACGATCGCAGCGACGGTCGCGACCGCGAATAGCAGCGCGCCGACGAGGCGGGCGTGATCGAATCTCGTCAGCAGTATCAGCACCGGGGCCGCGACGATGGCGAGTGCGATCGCGACCGAGCGCGGCCACGGCACCGGCCACTTCCAGTGCACGAGCCATCGCTCGGGGATGATGAAGATGTAGAGACCGAGCATCAGCCACGCGAATAATCCGATCTCGAGCCCACTCAGTACGATCGCGAGATGGAACACGACGCCGAGCGGAGCCGCGATCGGCCACGCGCGTCGCCACCA
>Ga0070698_100003032_pt1 | contig 18504 bp, 14 predicted proteins | sample KBSK1502metaG_FD_65477 | JGI IMG/M metagenome (GOLD analysis project Ga0070698, IMG submission 65477) | Corn, switchgrass and miscanthus rhizosphere microbial communities from Kellogg Biological Station, Michigan, USA - KBS K1-50-2 metaG | ecosystem: Host-associated > Plants > Roots >...
GAGTTATCACCGGTTGATAAATATAAATTTCCGTCACCACCAAATGCAATAGAGCCCCCGGTATGACAACAGATCTCTCTTTGTGAATAAAACTGCAGCACGATTTTTTCTGATGGCATATCTATCTTATCATCTTTTAATGTAAATCTTGATAAACGATTTACCGATGTATCATTTGGGGAATAAAAAATATACACCCAATTATTCTTTGCAAAATTTGGATCTTTACAAACGCCAAGCAATCCTTCTTCCGCATTCACAGTGGTATCTTTTTTTGTTTTCCAGTAAACATCAAGCTTGCCTGCTTCTTTCATTTGTTTTGAATCGTTTTTATACAATAAAATTTCTCCGCGACGCTGTACTATCAGCACATCGAGATTTGGAAGTATCGTCATTTCGGTTGGCTCAAAGAATTCACCAACGGATAGCTTTGTTTTTGTAAATGATTTTTCATCAGGAGGAAATTGAGTTCTCACTTTTGAATAATCTTTTTTGTTCTCACCAATTGCATATTGAATGCCACCAAGAATATGTTTTAAATAATTTGAATCAGTGTATGATTCTTCAGTATGACCAAATTCAGTGTAAAATCCACGGCCACCATCATAATCATGATACCATGCCATAGGATGATCATCACCCATTTTTCCGCCTTCATAACTTTTCTCATCGATCTTTGCTAATACATGCACATCCTTATTTAAGTTTTTGAAATTATACCATTCATCAAACCTTTCCCATACATCAGGTAAATGCTGGGTTGATGGATGATTTTTATCAACTACATTGATCTTTGCGTTTTGTTGTTTCGGATGGCTTTCAAAATTTCCTCCGACAAGTTTTGCATACCATATCCAGTCATATTCAGTATCTGTTGCAGAATGAATGCCAGCAAAGCCGCCACCAGCTTGTATAAATCTTTCAAAAGCGGCTTCCTGTTTATAGTTAAGAATATTGCCAGTAGTATTTAAAAAAACAACAGCAGCATATTTTTTTAAATTCTCTTCTGTAAATGTTAAGGAATCTTCAGTTGCATCAACAGCAAAACCGTTTTCTTTCCCTAATTTTTCAATGGCCTTTTTACCATTCGGAATAGAGCTATGTCGAAATCCATTGGTTTTTGAAAACACTAAAATGCGTTTTCCGTTATTGGAATCTCCGGAATCATTTTTACAGGAAGAAATAAATACCCAGCTCAATAAGCTTAAAAAAATAATTTGTTTTTTCATTTTGACAGACATTAAAGTTGAAAGGGGAATTAAATATAAATGCAAAAAATGAAATGGAGCGAAACGAATTAATTTAATTGCGGATCTATCGGGAAATTGATCATCATTTCATAGTCGCCGCCGAGTTGTTTAAGAGCATCTTTCCAGATCTCTTCATGTTTTTTGTGAAAGATAATTTTTTTTATCGCTTTTACAGTAAGCCATGATTTTTCAGTCAGCTCATCAGTAAGCTGGCCACCGCCCCAACCGGAATAGCCAATAAAAAACCTGATCTTGTTTTGATCGATCTCGGCTTTTTTGATCATTTGGACTACCATATCAAAATCGCCACCCCAATAAACACCTTTAATTACTTCTACTGAGCCGGGAATTTCATCAGGATATTGATGTAAAAAGTGTAAAGTATCGGTTTGCACAGGACCGCCATAATAAACCGGTAGCTTGAAACCTTCCAGATCGGGAATGATCTCATCGATCGTATTTTCATATTTACGGTTCAACACGAAACCAAAACTTCCTTGTTCCCTGTGTTCACAAAGAAAAACCACCGTTCGCATAAAATTGGGGTCTTTTAAGAACGGATCAGAGATCAGCAATATGCCAGCTGCTGGTTCAATCATATACCTAATTTAAGATGAAATTTTATTTTTTTAAAAGTTATATTATTGCCGGATATAAACCTCTGTTAAAATAACCCCAGTGGAAAAAACTGAAGTAGCAAAACAAAAATTGAGGTACTATCTTTGCCAGTCTGCTTTAAAAACTGCCATTTTCTTCAAAAGTGAAAAAGATTTTTCCAATAATTATTGCATTAATTCTCCTGTCTCTTGTCAGTATTATCCTGATCCAGGTTTCGTGGATCAAAAGTATGATCGAGGTGGAGAAGAAGCAGTTTAGCGACAAGGTTGAACATGCTACCGGGATAGTTTGCACCGAACTATCTGAATACAAAGGAAACATGCTTTCCCAGGGAACTTCCACATATCCATGGAAGCAGGACCAATTTACAATCGAGATGCTTAGGCCTAACACTGTCGCCAGTCGCTTTACAGCTGCTCAGTTAAGTGATAAGATCAGGAAGGCATTTGTTACAAGTGACCTGGCAAAAATCCATTTTGAATTTGCAATAGCTTCCACCAACCCTTTTGGTGAAGTAACATATATAGAAAGACAGTCAGCCAATTTTGGAAAATTTTATGAGGACAGTGCAAAGAATTATCCTGTCATCTGCCCGATTGAATCTATGAGTGGGAGTATTGGCGAGAATATTTCATCACCAAGAGAAATATTATGGGTGATCGTTCCGAACAGCAGCGGGGTTGTATTAAAAGAATTGAGATGGAGGATCGTTATTGCAGGCATATTCACTCTTATCATTTTTGCTGCATTTTATCTTACCGTAAATACAATGCTTCGGCAGAAAAAGTTAAGTGAGATAAAAAATGATTTTATCAATAACATGACGCATGAATTTAAAACGCCGCTTGCCACCATATCGTTAGCGGTAGATGCGATGAAAAATGAAAAAGTGCTTAGCGATAAAGAAAAAATGAATTATTTCAGCAGCATAATAAAAGAAGAGAACCAGCGAATGAACCGCCAGGTAGAAACGATTTTAAAAGCAGCGTTATTGGACAAGCAGGAAGTCAGCCTGATGCTAAAGCCAATGCATGTGCATGAAGTGATAAAAGATATTGCTGATAATTTTACTTTACAGCTTAATGACAAGCAAGGCAAAGTGGAAATGGATCTTGAAGCGACAAATGATCTGATAGAAGGTGATGAAGTTCATTTTCCAAATCTCATCAACAATCTTGTTGATAATTCGGTAAAATATTCAAAAGACAATGTGCCACCTGAAATAAAGATCAGCACGGCTGCTAATGGAAAAAATATGACGATACGATTAGAAGATAATGGAATCGGTATGTCGAAAGAAACAGTAAAAAGGATCTTTGAAAAATTTTACAGGGCCCACACCGGTAATGTACATAATGTAAAAGGATTTGGTCTTGGACTTAGTTACGTAAAAACTATGGTAGATGCACATGGTGGGCATATAAAAGTTGATAGTACATTGGGCAAAGGAAGTGTATTCACTTTAGAGTTGCCCCTGAAGAAAGCTTATGCCTGATCTCTCCACAGTAAACTTCCATCTCCATAGCTAAGAAAACGGAAATTATTTTCAAGAGCATAACTGTAAACTTTTCTCCAATCTTTACCAATAAACGCAGCAACCAATAATAGCAATGTAGATTGCGGCTGGTGAAAATTAGTAACCAGACCATTTACAATTTTAAATTGATAACCCGGTGCAATGATGATCTGTGTTTTTTCAGTTAAACTATTCAAACCTTTTTCGTCCATCCACTTCATAAGATTTTCCAAAGCTTCTTTTGCTGAAATATTTTTTTCAACTTGATCATAAACTTCCCACTGAGTTATCTCTGGGGTCCGTCGTCTGTCGTCTGTCGTCAGTTTCGCTCCCAACCAATACAAACTCTCCAATGTTCTCAACGATGTAGTACCAACTGCAATTATATTTTTATCAAGATGATCAATTAAGTTTTGAATCAATGATATCGAAACAGTGAAATGTTCCGCATGCATTTCATGTTCCTGCATCACTTCAGTTTTTACAGGCTTAAACGTTCCGGCGCCAATATGAAGAGTAACGAAATCTTTTTGAATATTTTTTTCATTTAGTTTTTCAAAGACAGTTTTGGTAAAATGCAATCCGGCAGTTGGCGCAGCAACTGATCCTTCATAATGGGCATAAACAGTTTGATATCTTTCTGTATCACTTGCTTCAGCTTCTCTTTTTATATAGGGTGGTAAAGGAATTGCTCCAAACAAGTGAAGCACTTCCGCAAAACTTAATGATGGATCATTCCATGATAATTCAACTACAAAACTATCACCAGCTTTTTCAACGTATCTCGCATTTAAAACAAGTTCATTGGAATTGTAAATAATTTTCTTTTCCAGTATTTGTCCATGTTTCCATTTTGATGCTCCACCGATCAAACAATACCATAAAACTTTTTCATGTTGCAACATTGCTGATGTTATATCAGGATATCGCTGATGCGGCTCAAGACAAAAAATTTCTATTATTCCGCCAGTTGATTTTTGAAATAGCAATCTTGCTTCTACAACTTTTGTATCATTGAAAACAAGCAAGGAGTCGGTAGTAATATAATCAGCAACATTTCGATAAATATCTTCGGCGATCTTTCCTTCTTTATAAATAAGAAGTTTTGAAGCATCACGTTCTGCCAAAGGGTATTTGGCGATCCTTTCTTCAGGAAGTGAATAGGTAAAATCTTTTATTGAAAGAGTTCTTGGATCTGTCATAACACAACCAACTGTTGTATTTGATGAGTTGCAAATTTATTTACGTTTGGCCACCGGCACAACTAATTTCAACCCACTCCATATATCACTCACCGCACAAACTTTTACATCGACTAAATCATTTTTCAGTGCATAATTTCTAATAACATCTTCTGTAATATCTGTTTCGATCTTTGCAGCTTTCTTGTACCAGGAAACCCAAATGGTGATTTTTGGATTTTGTTTGCAAACGCTTTTCAATTTTTGCATTTCTGCCTCAAACTCTTTTACATTCTTCACAAATAAATGAATAAAGTCTGGAGTTTCATTTTTACTACATAACTGATCACTAATATCCGTTTCCAATAATTTGTAATAATCATCAGGCTTATTAATTACCAAAATTTTCATCTCGGGCTTTATGCCAAGCTTTTTAAGTAAAGGAGTTCCTGAATAGCCAGCTATTGCCATTTAATAAAGTTAATTGCTTTGTATTTCCTCGGAATTTATGTGTAAGCCCAACACTATCCACAGCTAATCCACCGCAATCCACAGCCTACTCACAGAAATTTTACTCAAAAAAAAACTGTATCGATTAAGACGCCTTTCAGGACTGGATTTCGGTCAATTAAACGGTGGGGAAAAAATAAAATGCTGAAAATTTGGTAGTTAAGTGGGAAAATGTGTTATTTTGTGTCAATTATTTCAAAATTGTTGCAATCTACTGATAATGATAGGCTTTCTTGGAGAATTCGAAGCGACATTAGACGCCAAGGGGCGGTTTCTCTTGCCGGCAAGCTTGAAAAAGCAATTGCCAGAGGGAGAAGGAAGCTTGTTTGTTATCAACAGGGGATTTGAACAATGCCTGGCTCTGTATCCCATAAAAAGTTGGGAACCGCTCTTTGCAGAAATCAATAAGCTTAATGAGTTTGACCCGAAGGCAAGGCAGTTTCGCCGTCATTTTTTAAACGGTGCAACACATGTTGAACCCGATAGTGCCGGTCGCTTATTGATACCGCCAAATCTGAAAGATCATGCGAGTCTGCAAAAAGATATAGTGCTGGTATCAGCAGTAAATAAAATCGAAATCTGGGATAGTAGTAAGTACCATCAGCTCTTTGACTCATTCTCTGCGGATGATTTCAGCAGTCTTGCAAAGGATGTAATGGCGAAAGGCGATTCAGGAATTAGTAGTTAGTAATTGGGAATTTGTAAATCAATTCTATGAAAGAGGAAAAGAAAAATTCCAAATTCCAAATTCCAAATTCCAACTATCACACACCGGTTCTTTTGAAAGAAACGATCGATGCTCTGAACATACAACCTAACGGTATTTATGTTGATTGCACTTTCGGCGGCGGCGGTCACTCCAAAGCTATTCTTGAAAAACTCGGTGATGATGGAAAACTTATCGCCTTCGACCAGGATGAAGATGCAAGAAAAAACATTCCAAAGGATCCACACATCATTTTCGTGCCGCATAATTTTCGTCACCTGCAGCGGTTCCTCAAACTGCATACTATAAATGCAGTTGATGGAATACTGGCAGACCTGGGTGTAAGCAGTCACCAGTTTGATGAAGCCGGGAGAGGATTCTCCACCCGGTATGATGCACCACTTGATATGCGAATGGATCAGCGACAGTCACTCACCGCTGCTGATGTAATTACCAACTTAAATGAGCAGCAGCTGCACAAAATTTTTGAGCAGTATGGTGAAGTGACGAACGCAAAAACGTTGGCTAAAACTATTGTTGAATTACGGAATGCTCAATCGCTGAAATCAATTGATGCTTTTAAGCAAGCACTCCGCGGAGTAGTGAAAGGAAATCCGAACAGGTACTTTGCTCAGGTATTCCAGGCATTGAGGATCGAGGTAAATGACGAACTGGGAGCATTAAAAGAAATGCTCCAACAAATTCCACCCTTGTTGAAACCGGGATGCCGGGCAGCCATCATCACGTTTCACTCTTTAGAAGATCGGTTGGTAAAGAATTTTTTTCGTCGCGGAACCTTTGAAGAGACGGAAGAGAATCCCTTTATCATGAGTAAATCAGTGAATGAACTGAAAGTGATAACAAAGAAACCGATCGAAGCATCGGATGAAGAAATGAAACGAAACCCAAGAGCAAGAAGTGCAAAGTTGAGAGTGGCAGAAAAGGTGAGTAGTGAGTAGTGAATGGTGAGTGAGGATTTTTTTTATTGAGCCAGCAACAACAATTCTATTCAACTTCTGTTGCGACGCTCCGTTCATCCTCCGAAGCCTTGATTGAGCTTCATATCAAGCAGGCGAAGGAGGATTCAACAACGTTAGTTCTTATCAACACATAAAGGGTATAAATCCAAATTCTTTGAAACTCCGTGCCATTCTGATTCGCTCAGGATGGCACGGCTAAAACCAAACAGAACCAAACCGATTGAACCGAATCGAAAAAGAACTGAAGAACCGACTGAATTTCTCAAAACAGCATGCAGGAACAAGATAACATCAAAGAGCGGGAAATTAAACTTGACTGGAAGCGATGGTTGAATTATCAATCTCTCGTGAAGCAAGTGCCTTTCTTTTTATTTCTCGCAGTATTAGCAGTTATATACATATATAATGGTCACTATGCTGATAAGACCATTCGCAACATCAACAGAACAGCAAAAGAAGTAAAAGAGTTGCAATGGGAATATAAAACAGTAAAGAGTGAAGTGATGTTTCAGAGCAAGCAGAGTGAATTAGTAAAAGCAGTCGAACCATTAGGGTTAAAAGAATTGACAGAAGCACCGGTTGTATTAACGGCCTCCTCTAACTCTCTGCCGAAAGGCGGAGGAGAATAGCAAGCACACAGAGGCCAGCTTATTTGAAATGTAAAATTGAATAGAATTTTCAAATATGATGATTAGGTAAACGAAGATGATGTGGAAGACATATAGTTGATTAAAGATTTGGTGAACCGCTCTCCCGATGCATCGGGAGAGGTGGAGGGAGAGGCCGAATAGAATTACAGAAAGTATAAGAGTGCGACGCAACAGGCGATCATCCGCCTTAGGCGGACTGGAGCTGGTATCATAATAAACAACTAAAGAATTCAGAAGAAGAGTGGAAGTCAAAAAAGACATACTGTGGAGAGTGTACCTCAGTTTTATCGGCATAGTAGTGCTGAGTCTGTTGGTCCTCGGCAGAGCTTTCTATATTCAGCAGGTGCAGGGCAGTTACTGGAGAAGCATGAGTGATAGCCTTCACCAACGAATTGAAGAAATAGATGCCGGCCGCGGAACTATCTATAGCGAAGACGGACAAATGTTGAGCACTTCACTTCCCACCTTTGATATCTACATTGATTTTATGGCTGATGGTCTTCGTGAGAAGAATGGAAAACGTTTCAGGGAAAATATTGATTCGTTTTCAAAAGCATTGGCAAACTACTTTAACGATAAAACCGCAGCAACCTATAAAGCCGAATTACAAAAAGCATTTAAGAAAAAAGATCGCTACTTCCCACTGAAAAAGAAATTAAAGTTTGAAGATTATAAGATCTTCCGTGAATTTCCATTGGCAAGATTAGGTCGCAACAGAAGCGGTGTAATTGTAGAAGAGAATAGCAAACGGCTGATGCCTTTTCAAACAATGGCAACACGTACAATTGGTTTGTCAAGAGAGTATGTTGCCAGCAATGGAAAAGCAAAAAAGCAAAATGTAGGTCTTGAAAAAAGTTATGATAGTTTATTGACCGGACAAAAAGGTCAGCGGCTTGTTCGTTTTATTGCCGGCGGTGTACCCGTACCAGTTGATGGTTACCAGGTAGAGCCAGAAAATGGAAAAGACATTATTACAACGCTTGATGTAAACATACAGGATATTGCTACTACTGCTTTGATGAGAAAGATGATGGAATGTGAAGGACAGTATGGCTCAGCCATCGTGATGGAAACAAAAACAGGAAAGATCAAAGCAATTGCAAATCTTGGCAGGCAAAAAGATGGCAGCTATTGGGAGGATGATAATTATGCATTGAGAGTAACAGAGCCAGGCTCTACAATAAAGCTCGCAACGCTTTTATCTGTTTTAGAAAGTGGAAGTTCAACTCCCGAAGACCTGGTTGAAGTTGGAAGTGCGGGGCAGATGGTGGTTGGACCGAGAAATGTGAATGATGCAGAAAGATCACCAAAGCCTGTGTTGACAGTTAAAGAATGTTTTGCTCATAGCTCAAATGTTGGTATGAGCAAACTTGCCTATAAAGCTTTTGGAAATAACCCGAAGAAATTCAAAGAGTATCTGCATGAGTATTTACTTGATGTAAGATCTCCTGTTGATCTTACTGATATACCAAAACCACAGCTTGCTTCATTTGAAAAGAATGCAGGTGGCACGATGAACATGATCACCATGAGTTTTGGTTATGCAATACAGGTTAGCCCATTACATACACTCACTCTTTATAATGCAATTGCCAATGATGGCAAGATGATGAAGCCTTATTTGGTCAACAGAATTGTTAGAGATGGAATTCCTTATCGTGAGTTTCAGCCAACCGTTTTGAAAGAAAGTTTTTGTAAGTCATCAACAGTAAAGGCAGCCAGGTCAAGTATGGAAATGGTGATCACTGAGGGAACAGGTAGACCTGCCTTCAAAGACATGCCATTTGCAGTCGCAGGTAAAACAGGAACAGCACATGTGGCTGATGGTAGTATTAAATATGACGATATGGTTTACCAGGCATCATTTGTTGGATATTTTCCTGTAAATGATCCTCAATACACATGCATTGTTGTTGTTCGTACAAAGCCACATGCTGCATTGCATTATGGTGGACAAATAGCAGCTCCTGTATTCCGTGAGATAGCGATCAGGTTATACGCAATGTATATAGAGCAAAAAACCGGCCCAACATACGAAGTGAAGAAAGATAGTCTGAATTATTTCTATGCAGGGAACAGTAGCGATATAAAAAAAGTTTTCAAAACATTAAATGTTGATTATAGTGATTCAGTGAGACAGTCCGAATGGGGAAATGTAATTGCGAATAATTACCAACCAGTAATAAAAGAAGTGAATGTTAGCAAGGCTGTAATGCCGAATATAAAAGGTATGGGATTGAAAGACGTTGTTTACATGCTTGAAAGTATGGGATTAAAAGTGAAAGCGAATGGAAGAGGGAAAGTGGTTGTACAATCCATACAAGCTGGAACGGCTTTGACAAAAGGAATGACTGTTTATGTTGAATTAGGATAAACGTTTAATGTGAAGCTAAGCGACATTTTATATAAAGTTAGTATCAGGTCAATTATTGGAAGCACGGATATAGATGTAAAGGATGTTCAGATCGATTCGAGGAAAATAAAAAAGGGCTCTTTGTTTATTGCTGTAAAAGGTTCTGCTGCTGATGGTCATCTTTTTATTGATAAAGCAACTGAAGCCGGCGCATCAGTGATCGTTTGTGAAGTGTTGCCTGCAGAAAAAAAAGATGGACTTGTGTATGTACAGGTAGAGAACAGTGCTGAAGCAGCTGGTTATATAGCGGCAAACTTTTTTGAGCAGCCTTCGGAAAAAATGAAAGTAGTGGGAGTGACCGGAACAAATGGCAAAACGACTATTGCGACATTATTATATAAGCTCTTTACATCATTGGGATATACATGCGGATTGCTAAGCACTGTAGAAAATCGTATCGGCGAAAAAATTCTTGCTGCTACGCATACTACACCGGATGCAATTAGCCTGAATGCTTTGCTGAAACAAATGGCAAACGATGGATGTACTCATGTTTTTATGGAGAACAGTTCTCATGCCATTCACCAGCATCGAAGCACAGGATTAAAGTTTGCCGGTGGCATTTTTAGCAACATCACACATGATCATCTTGATTATCATAAAACATTTGATGAATATATCAGGGTGAAAAAATCTTTCTTCGATTCATTATCATCTGATGCATTTGCGGTGAGCAATGCGGATGATAGAAGAGGAATGGTGATGCTGCAGAACACAAATGCGAAAAAGTATTTCTACAGTCTGAGAACGATGGCTGACTTCAAAGGAAAGATCCTTGATAATAGCCTGACAGGTTTGGTGATGACGGTAAATGACACGGAAGTTCATTTTCGGTTGATGGGTGAGTTCAATGCATATAATCTTCTTGCTGTGTATGGAACAGCAATGTGTATGGGAGAAGATAAACAGGAAGTGTTGAGATGTTTAAGTGTGTTAACCGGTGCCGAAGGAAGATTTGATTATATGATATCGCCAAAAGACCGGTTGATCGCCATTGTTGATTATGCACATACACCGGATGCTTTGTTGAATGTGCTGGCAACAATAAAAAAACTGAAGAAAGGAAATGAACAGGTGATAACAGTTGTCGGTTGTGGTGGTGACAGGGATAAAACAAAAAGACCGATCATGGCAGAGGTAGCATGTGAGCATAGTGATAAAGTGATACTGACAAGCGATAACCCGAGAAGTGAAGACCCGGCGCAGATCATTAAAGACATGGAACAAGGAGTGAGTATAGTTTCAAAAAAGAAAACTATATCAATAGTTGACAGAAAAGAAGCAATAAAAACAGCGGTGAGTTTGGCAAAGAGTGAAGATATAATCCTGGTAGCAGGTAAAGGACATGAAAAATACCAGGAGATAAAAGGAGTGAGAAATCATTTTGATGATAAAGAAATAGTGAAGGAGATGTTTGAATTATTAAATAGATAAAAGCCCATCCCAACCTTCCCGAAGGGAAGGAGTGCTGGCGCACAAGCCAGATGAAGGAATAGCAAGACAGTGATGAACGATGTAATAAAGCTGAAATGCTTAATTACTAAAGTTGAAGAATGAGTGTTGCTGGGCCTCCCTCTCCATCGGAGAGGGAATGAGGGAGAGGCCGGATGGAAATTACTTGGACGGTAATCATATATAACAGCGATCATTTGAAAGAATGATCTGAACGAAAAACCAAAGTCCTTCTTACTCCTCTCTGCGAAAGCAGAGAGGATGAGGAGGCCAAACCTAAGACCAACAATGCTATACCATTTGTTTGAATGGTTCAAAGATCAGGACATCAATTTCCCGGGAAGAGGGATACTTGGATTTATTTCTTTCCGGGTGTTGCTGGCAATGTTGCTGTCATTGATAATTACACTGGTTTTTGGCAAACGGCTGATAAATGTATTAAGAAGAAGATTAGGTGTTGAAACAGTTCGTGACCTGGGACTTGCGGGCGAACAGCAAAAGAAAGGTACACCAACAATGGGTGGTATCATTATCATTCTTGGAATAGTGGTTCCCACTTTGCTCTTTGCAAGACTGGATACAATATATATTATTCTAATGCTGATCGCTACAGTGTGGCTTGGTATAATCGGTTTCATTGACGACTATTTAAAGCTGAGGGCTAAGAGGCTTGCACATGAGCAAGGCATTGCATATAAAAAAGGAGATAAAGATGGATTAGCAGGATGGTTTAAAATAATGGGACAGGTAGGACTGGGAATTTTTGTTGGCGCTACTCTTTATTTTAATGATGATGTAAGGATGTGGAGAGAATACCAGGGTACACCGCCACCGGGAGATACAACTGTTTTTACGAAGACTGTAAATAACAAGCCTAAAAATTTTGTGGAAACCAAAGTGCCTGTAACAACAATCCCTTTTGTAAAGAGTCATGAATTTAATTATTCAAAATTATTACCGGCAAGCTGGCGTAATTATACATGGCTTTTGTATATCGCAATTGTGATCTTTATTATTACTGCAGTATCTAATGGTGCTAATATCACTGATGGGTTAGACGGGTTAGCAACAGGAACATCAGCATTAATTGGAGTATGTCTTGCGATTTTTGCTTACGCAAGTGGTAATCTCTTCCTGGCAGATTATCTCAACATCATGTACATCCCTGACCTGGGGGAGCTAACAATATTTATTGCATCAATGATCGGAGCATGTATCGGTTTTCTCTGGTACAATTCTTTTCCTGCACAAGTATTCATGGGCGATACAGGAAGCCTGACGCTGGGAGGGATCATTGCTGCCATTGCTATCATCGTTCATAAAGAATTGCTGATACCTATTTTCTGTGGTGTTTTTCTTGTGGAGAATTTAAGTGTGCTGATGCAGGTATCATATTTCAAATACACAAAGAGAAAAACAGGGGTTGGAAAAAGAATTTTTCTCATGAGTCCCTTGCATCACCATTACCAGAAGCAGGGATATCATGAAGCAAAAATTGCGACAAGATTTTGGATCGTGACAATTCTTTGTGTAGCACTGAGTCTTGCAACATTGAAGATTAGATAATAGATGAAGATATTATTGAAAAACCGCCCCCGATTCAAACCCTAAGAAACTAAACCAAAAGTCCAGACCAGATTGTGGTGCAGAACAAACAGAACTAATGCTTGTGAAAAACCAAAGTTCCGTACAATGAGAGAAAACTATGAACCAGAAACTTGTCATACTCGGCGGAGGTGAAAGTGGTGTCGGCGCTGCGTTGCTGGCAAAACAAAAAGGGTATGACGTGTTTCTCTCGGATGGAAGTTCTTTGAAAGAGATCTATCGCAATGAGTTAATGAATGCCGGAATTGAATTTGAAGAAGGTAAGCACACTGAAGAAAAAATTCTGAATGCTGATGAAGTGGTGAAAAGCCCGGGCATACCGGAAAAAAATGAAATGGTGAAAAAGATAAGGGCAAAAGGAATTGGGATCATCAGTGAAATAGAATTGGCTTATCGCTTCAAAGGAAACAGTAAGATAATCGGTATCACCGGCAGCAACGGAAAAACGACAACAACTGCACTCACATATCATATCTGCAAAACCGCAGGCGTTGATTGTGCAATGGTTGGCAATATCGGTTTTTCATTTGCAAGACAAGTTGCAACAGATCCCAAACCGCTGTATGTAATAGAGATCAGCAGTTTTCAGTTGGATGATATCAAAACATTCAGACCAGATGTGGCGATACTCACCAACATTACTGAAGATCATCTTGACCGCTACGAATACAAGTTTGAAAATTACATACGCAGCAAATTCCGTATCGCTATGAACCAGGTAAAAAATGACCATTTCATTTATTGCCTCGATGATGAAGTAACTATGAAATATCTAAACAAATTCAATATTCAATCAAAACAACTGCCAATTAGCATGAAAAAAGAACCACTGAATGGAGCATTTATCAAAGACGGGGACATGTATGTAAGAACAGGAAACGATTACGTAAGCATGAGTGTCTACGATTTTGCATTAAAAGGAATACACAATCAATATAACACGATGGCCGCATGTGTAGCAGCATCAACGCTGGAGTTAAGGAAGGAAAAGATAAGAGAAGCTGTTACCACTTTTCAAAGTCTTGAACATAGAATGGAACCCGTGGCCACCATCCGCGGTGTTGAGTTCATCAATGATAGCAAAGCAACAAATGTAAATAGTACATGGTATGCATTGGAAAGCATGAACAAGCCCACTATCCTCATCCTTGGAGGAGTTGACAAAGGAAATGATTATTCATTGATCATTGAGTTGGTAAAAGAAAAAGTAAAAGCGATCATTTGTCTCGGAACAGATAACCGGAAAATTCACGAGGCATTTGGAAATATAATAAGCCCTATTGTAAATACAGGCAGCGCCTCGGAATCCGTACACGCTGCCTTTCATTTTGCAGAAAAGGGCGATGTGGTTTTATTAAGCCCCGCTTGCGCAAGTTTTGATCTGTTCAAAAACTATGAAGACAGGGGCAACCAGTTTAAAAAAGCAGTGAGGGAATTGTAAACCCCCTGTCCTCCGCCCCGGGCGGAGAGACTTAGATCGGGTTATTCATTGTGAGATTGAAAGTTCTTTAATAATGAGTATGATGATTATGTGATCAACAGCAATGCTACTATGTGGCGCCTGTTGCGTCGCACTCTTGTACAGTAGTTCTTTATTCAGCATGAATTGCCACAGGCTTTAGCCTGTGGATGAAAAAAACATAAATGAAAATTTAAATAAAGCCCCTTTAGGGGTTTGGGGTATATGACCGAAGCATTAAACATACATCACCAGATAAAAAACTTTAGTCAACGCACCAAAGGAGATAAAGTGATCTGGGCATTAGTGATACTGTTGGTACTGGCTTCATTGCTTGTTGTGTACAGCGCTACAGGTTCTCTTGCATATAAATTATACAGAGGTAACACTGAAGTTTATCTCTTTAAGCAAATAGCTTTTATAACAATAGGAATGGCTGTTATTTATTTTGCTCACAGGGTTAACTATACTATCTGGTCAAAAGTTGCCTATTTCCTCTTTTTGATTTCTATTCCACTTCTTATCTATACACTATTTTTTGGTGTACGAATGAATGAAGGCAGCCGCTGGATCCGTTTGCCAATCATTAACATGACAATGCAAACTTCAGATCTTGCCAAGCTTGCCTTGTTTATGTATATCTCAAGACAGATAAGTAAGAGACAAAATATAATTAAAGATTTCAAGCAAGGCTATTTGCCATTGATCATTCCTGTTGGAATCGTTTGTGCACTCATTGCGCCTGCAAATCTTTCCACCGCATTATTGCTTGGTGCCAGTTGTTTGCTTTTATTCTTTATCGGAAGAGCAAACACCAAACATTTGTTGATGACTATTGGTATTGCATGTATTCCAGTTGTCATATTAATAATAGCAGCTGTTGTTCGTCATAATGGACCCGGTGATGAATTAACTGGTTCAAAGAAAACTTCGTCAGGATTATTTGCAAGGGCAGATACATGGATAAACCGTGTTGAAGGATTTATTTATGGCAGCAAACAATCAATTGATGATGACGCTTACCAGGTAAACCAGGCGAAGATCGCAATAGCAAAAGGTGGATTGGTAGGAGTTGGTCCCGGTAATAGCACACAAAGAGATTTTTTACCACAGGCTTATAATGATTTTATCTACCCGATAATCATGGAAGAATACGGTTTGATTGGAGGCGCATTTATATTATTCATCTATCTCGTATTCCTGTGGCGAAGTATAAGAATATTTAAACGCTGTCCTTATGCATTCGGAGCATTCCTTGCATTGGGACTCAGTTTTACACTGGTGATACAAGCGGTTGCAAACATGGCAGTGAGTGTAAACTTATTTCCGGTTACTGGAGTTACACTTCCGCTGGTGAGTATGGGTGGTAGCAGTTTCTTGTTTACATGTTTTGCAATTGGCATCATACTAAGTGTGGCGAGAAATGTGGAGCAGTTAGAAGGAAAAAGAGAAGCGGAAATGATCAATGCTCAATGATCAATTTTCAATTGACAAAAAATGAGCATTGAATATTGAAAATTGAACATTTTAAAATTGAGCAAACGTATCATCATAGCTGGAGGAGGAACCGGAGGACATATTTTCCCGGCAATAGCAATTGCCAATGCGTTGAAAAAAAAAGATAGTTCGATAGAAATATTGTTTGTGGGTGCGAAAGGGAAAATGGAAATGGAAAAAGTGCCGCAGGCAGGATATAAGATAATTGGATTAGATATAGCAGGTTTCAACAGAAGTTCTTTGATAAAAAATATTGGCTTGCCTTTTAAGATCATTAAAAGTTATTTCCAGGCAAGAAAGATCATGAGTGAGTTCAAGCCGGATGCAGTTGTTGGTGTTGGCGGCTATGCAAGTTTCCCCATGTTGCATTTAGCGCAGCAAAGAAATATTCCAACGGTGATCCAGGAACAAAACTCATTTGCAGGAAAAACAAATATGATCCTTGGTAAAAGAGCAAAGAAGGTTTGTGTGGCTTATGATGGGATGGAAAAATTTTTTCCAAAAGAAAAAATTGTGGTCACAGGTAATCCTGTAAGAGCTGCCATTTCTCAATCAACTGTTTTAAAAACTGAAGGATTAAAATTTTTTCAGTTGCATGAAGGAAAAAAAACTGTTTTTGTAGTTGGCGGAAGTCTCGGTGCAAAAACAATTAATGAAGCAGTTGAAGCAGATTTGGATAAGTTATTGAACGCAGACCTTCAATTGATTTGGCAAACGGGTAAACCTTATCTGGCAAAAGCAAGAGACAGGGTTGCTGGTAAGCCGGGTATTTGGGTAAATGATTTTATCACAAAGATGGAGGATGCATATGCAGCAGCAGACATCGTGATCTCAAGAGCTGGCGCCATTGCAATTGCTGAATTGTGTGTGATGAAAAAACCAACATTGTTTGTGCCTTTTCCTTTCGCAGCAGAAGATCATCAAACAGTGAATGCAATGAGCCTGGTAAATAAAAATGCTGCATTGATCGTGAAAGACAATGAAGCAAAGGATAAAGTGATACCAATGATCATTGAGTTGGCAAAGAATGAAGCAAAGCAAAATGAATTGAAAAATAATATTAGCCAGTTAGCCATACCAGATGCTGATAAAAGAATTGCAGATGAAATATTGAAAACAATTTGAGTAAAGAGATGCAGTAATGCCCCTCTCTGAAGGAGAGGGTTAGGGGTGAGGCTGATGCGGATAAAAGAATAGCAGAAGAGATATTGAATTTATTAAAGTGATTTGACGGGTTCCAAGAACATCTAATACTGTCCTTATGAATCCCCCTTCGGGGGGCCTTATGAAAGCGGTAATCGGTAATTGTAGAGACAAGGCATGCCTGGTCTGTACGAAAATTTCGGGTTCGGAGTTGTTGAGCATTGAACATTTATTAGAATGAATGAAAAGAACAAGTCCAATGAAAAAGTGAGTTCAATTTATTTCATTGGCATTGGCGGAATCGGAATGAGTGCGTTGGCCAGATACTTTCATTCAAAAGGTGCAAAGGTGAGTGGGTATGATAAGACAGCAAGTTCTTTAACAAAGGAATTGGAGCAAGCAGGAATGAGTGTTCATTATGAAGAGAATGTTGAACTGATTCCAAAGGATGCGGAGCTGGTGGTTTATACGCCGGCAGTTCCAAAAGAACACAAAGAGTTGGTCTATTATCAACAGAATGGGTATAAGGTAGTGAAGAGAAGCGATGTATTACAGATCGCAACAGAAAGTTCTTTTAATATATGTATCGCAGGCACACATGGCAAAACGACTATTACAACAATGGTGGCGCATCTGTTGCGGCATACCGGTTATGGTTGTAATGCATTTCTTGGTGGCATATCGGTTAACTATGGAACAAATTTCTGGAGCAGTGAAAGAAATGTAAGTGTTGTTGAAGCTGATGAGTACGACAGAAGCTTTTTGAAATTAAGTCCGGACATAGCGATCATCACAGCAATGGATCCTGATCACCTGGATATTTATGGAACTGCCGGGGCAATGGAACAAGCATTTATCGATTTCAGTGGAAGAATAAGAAAAGGAGGTTTATTGATCAGCAAGCTTGGATTAAAAAGAACAAAAGATTTGAAAGGAACAAGACACCTGACTTATAGCGTTCAAAACAATAATGCAGATGCACATGCTGAGAATATAAAGATGATGAATGGAAGCTATGAGTTTGATGTGGTGATAAAAGAAAAAAGAATTGAGAATGTGCGATTGAATATTGGTGGGATGCACAATGTCGAGAATGCGATAGCGGCAATAACGGTGACAAGTTCTTTAAATATAGATGAAGGAAAGATCAAAGCGGCAGTAGCAGATTTCAAAGGCGTGAAAAGAAGGTTTGAGTACATCATTAAAACCAATGACCTGGTTTTTATTGACGATTATGCTCATCATCCTGAAGAGCTGCGAGCACTGATAAGTGGCGCAAAGTCTTTGTTCAGCGATAAAAAGTGTACAGTGATATTTCAACCGCATCTGTACACAAGAACAAGAGACCTGGCAGATGGATTTGCAGAAGTGCTGGATATGGCTGATGAAATCATTTTGTTGCCGATCTATCCTGCAAGAGAATTGCCGATAACAGGAGTGAGTAGTGAGATGATCTTAAGTAAAATGAAGAATAATAATAAAATGGTGTTGGATAAAGAAGAATTGAAGAGTTGGCTTGGAAAA
>Ga0070698_100003033_pt1 | contig 18501 bp, 14 predicted proteins | sample KBSK1502metaG_FD_65477 | JGI IMG/M metagenome (GOLD analysis project Ga0070698, IMG submission 65477) | Corn, switchgrass and miscanthus rhizosphere microbial communities from Kellogg Biological Station, Michigan, USA - KBS K1-50-2 metaG | ecosystem: Host-associated > Plants > Roots >...
TGGGCGACCCCGTCGCGGGAGTGGATCGCTTCAATCACTGGCTGTCCGTCGACCCCGTGACCGGACAGGTGACCGTCGCCTTCTACGACACGCGCAACGACGCGACCGGCAGCCGCTTCCAGACCGACTACTACCTGGCCCGGTCCGCCGACGGCGTGAGCTGGCTTCCCGACACCCGAGTGAGCGACGTCAGCTCCAACGAGCACGACTGCGACGGGACCTTCCCCTGCCCGGCGATCAACTACGGCAACCAGCAGGGCGACTACGAAGGCCTCGTCTCCTTCGGAGGCGTCTCCCATCCGGTCTGGACCGACAGCCGGCGCCAGCTCGAGCCGGCCTCGGGCTGCCGCCGGCCGTTCCTGATGGAGGAGGTCTTCACCGCCGCCGTTCAGTAGGAAGATCGGGGGGGTGCAGACGAGCACCCCCCCGCGCGCATTCGCGCTCCCCGCCCAAGTCGCTTCTTTATCGCTTTTCGAGGAACCGTCGCCACTGGGCGCGGCTCGCTTCGAGGTGGTCGAGGAACTCGGCGAGCGAATCGCCGCCGAGCTTCTCGAGCAGCGCGTCGGCCGCCACCCAGCACACCATCGCCTCGCCCACCACGCCCGCGGCCGGCACGACGCAGGTGTCGCTGCGCTCGACGGAGGCGGCCTCGGGCTCCTTCGTCCGCAGGTCGATGGAGCGCAGGGGGAGGAGCAGCGTGGGGATGGGCTTGACCACCGCCCTCGCCCGCAGCTCCTCGCCGTTGGTGACGCCTCCCTCGAGGCCCCCGGCGCGGTTGCTGCCGCGGTGCAGGCCGCGCTTCTCGTCGTAGAAGATCTCGTCGTGGAAGGCCGAGCCCGCCAGCTCGCCCCCCTCGAAGCCCGCCCCGAGCGCGACGGCCTTCACCGCCGGGATCGACATGAGGGCCTGGGCGAGCCGGCCGTCGAGCCGGCGGTCCCATTGGCCGAACGATCCCAGGCCCGGGGGCAGGCCGTTGACCACGACCTCGAAGACGCCGCCCACGGTGTCGCCGGCGCGCTTCGCCTTGTCGATCTCGGCGATCATGGCCTCGGTCACGCGCGCGTCGGTGCACCGGACAGGGCTCTCCTCGATGCGGTCCAGCGCTTCCCACGCCACGGGCGGCCCGGCGGCCAGCGCCGCGGCGCCGATGCGGACCACGTGGCTCCTCACCTGGACGCCGGCCGCGTCGAGGAGGCCGCGAACGAGCGCGCCGGCCGCGACGCGCGATGCCGTCTCGCGCGCGCTGGCCCTCTCGAGCACACTGCGGAGGTCGTCGGTGACGTACTTCAGCGCCCCCGCGAGGTCGGCGTGGCCGGGCCGCGGCCGCTTGAGCGCTCGCCGCGCCTTCGCCTCCGGCGGCTGGGGGTCGGGCGACATCACGTCCTTCCAGTTCTCGTGGTCGCGGTTGCGGATGACGAAGCTCACCGGGCTGCCGAGGGTCACCCCGTGCCGGACGCCTGACAGGATCTCCACGGAATCACTCTCGATCTTCATGCGGCCGCCACGGCCGTAGCCTCCCTGCCTGCGCCGCAGGTCGGAGTCGATTGCGGCGCGGTCGACCGGCACGCCGGCGGGCAGACCCTCGACGACGATCGTGAGGGCGGGGCCGTGTGATTCGCCGGCGGTGAGCAGTCGCAGCATGGCGAGGGGCGTCCGATCGGGCAGACTAGGTCAGCGCTGGAACCGTGTCAAACGCAGAGAAAAGCGGCCGCGCAAGGCTTCGTTTGCTTGCGGTGGCTGTGACACCGGTGTTTGTGTGACATCCAGTTCCCGCGTCCGGTGCCCCTGCGCATAGCCTTCGCGCCTCACTCGGCACCCCGGTACCCACGTCGATATCCCTGGAACACTCCCGCGAAGCGAGGGGGGTCTGGAGGGTGCGCCACTAGCACCCCCCAGCTCGAACAAGGAGGACTGCATGGACGAGAAGAACCGCCGGGCCGAATTGCGCCCGACGGCGAGAAGCGGCGTCGGCGGCGCCTTCGCGGAGGGCGACGCCCTCATCGGACGCGGGCGTCCCGCCGAGGCAGTGGCGCTCCTCACCCGGGCATTGCTTCGGCGCACGGCTTGTGCCGACGAGGAGGCGCGGCTGCGCGTCCTCCGTGGTCATGCCCTCTGGCTTTCGGGGCGCGTGCGGCCGGGGCACGCCGAGGTTCGACGGGGTTTGAGCCTGGCCACGGAGCCGCTCACCCGGGCCCGCGCGCTCGAGACGCTGGGCCTCTTCGCCTGGAAGGCCCAGGAGCTGGAGGATTCGCGGCAATTGCTGAGCGAGGCGCTGCAGATCTACGAAGCGCACGGCTGCGTGGAAGGGGTCGCGCGCGCCCTGGAGAAGGAAGCGGGCGTGCTGCGCGACGCCGGTCGGCTCTCCGAGGCGCTGCGCCTCCAGGAGCGCCGGCTGTCCCTCGTCTCTTCGCTCCCCCACGTGCAGGACGTCGCTCTTGCGCGAGCCGACCGCGGAAGCCTGCTCGCGTCCCTCGGCCGGTGGCAGGAGGCGCGAGTCGAGCTGGAGGCGGCGGCGGCGCTGTTCAGGGAGCTGTCGGATCCGAGGTTGTCCACGCGCTCGGCGGTGGCCGGGGCGGCCGTGCACCTCGCCACGGGCGAGCTGGCGGCCGCCCGTTCCGCGCTCGAGCGTGCCCGGGAATCCGACGCCCACGGAGACCCCCGCGCTTCGGGCGAGACGCTCCTCGTGACCGCCGACCTCCACCTCGCCGCGGGCGATCCGCGCGCCTCCGAGGCCGCCGCGGTGGAAGCGCTCGGACTGTTCGGGGCGGCGCGAGACCGGGCGGGTGAGTGTCGGAGCCGTGTCCGGCGGGTCCACGCCCTCCTCGCGCTCGGGCGGTCGGGGGACGCGGTGGGCGAGGGCCGTCGGGCCGTGCGCGCCGCGCCCGCTTCCCGGTCCGACCTCCTCGCGCTCTCGAGCATCGCCCTCGGCCGGGCGCTCCTGCGCCGGCGCTCGGGTGAGGCGCGCGCCGTCTTCGAGCGGGCGCTGGCCAGCGCGGACGGCCGCCCGGTCTTCGAGCACGCGGCCCGTCTGGGCCGTGCCCTCTGCGAGGGCGCGGGACGGGACCATCCCGAGGTGCGGGGCGCGCTCGCGGGCCTCGAGGCCTGGGGCGACCAGCGCGTGCTGGCCGGGTGTCTCGCCGAGGTCCGCGAGAGGCTGGGTCTGGGGCTCGTCGCCGAGGGCTCCTCCGGCCTCGTGCCGCCGACCGAATGGCGCGGAGCGGCGATCATGGTGGACGCGGCGGTGGCGCTCGCCGGCCCCGGAGACTGGCCGGAGCGGTGGGCGGGCGCGGTGCGGGCGCTCCGTCCGGCGATGCCCTGGTGGCGCGCGGCCCTCGTCGAGCGGCGAGGCTGGCTCGTCACGACGGAAGCGAGCGCGGAGCCCCTGCCCGAAGCGCATCCCGCGCGCGCCATCGCCGGCGACCACAACTCACCTTCGATCCTGGACCTCGCGCTGGTGGCGCCGATCGACGCCGGGCGGACGCTGTACCTCGACCGGCGCGACGGGCAGCCGGGCTTCTCCGAGGGCGAGCTGGCGCTCGCGAGCGAGCTGGCCCGGCTGCTGGCGGCCCATCCCTCCGAGGACGGCGCCCCGGCCGGCGAGGCCGTCGGCTTTCCGGGCCTGGTGGCCACGTGCCCGGCCATGCACGAGCTGCTGCGCACCGTGGCCCGCGTCGCGGCCTCCGACTCCGCCGTCCATCTGTACGGCGAGACCGGCACCGGCAAGGAGCGCATCGCCGAGGCGCTCCATCGCCACTCGGGGCGCCGGGGGAATTTCGTCGCCGTCAACGCGTCGTCCCTGACCGACGAGCTCTTCGAGTCGGAGATGTGCGGCCACGTCAAGGGCGCCTTCACAAGCGCGGTGGCGGATCGCGCGGGCCACCTCGCCGAAGCCGAAGGCGGCACGCTCTTCCTCGACGAGGTGACCGATCTGAGCCCGCGCGCCCAGGGCAAGCTCCTGCGCCTGCTCCAGGAGAAGGAGTATCGCCGGCTCGGCGAGTCACGACCGCGAAGGGCCGACGTCCGCTTCGTCACCGCCGCCAACGCGACCTTCGAGGAGCGCGTCGCGGCCGGCGAGCTGCGCCCGGACCTGATGTACCGGCTCAACCGCATCGTCCTCACCCTGCCGCCGCTGCGCGAGCGGGGAGCGGACATCGCGCTGCTGGCCCGCCACGTGCTGAGGGCCGAGGCGACCAGGGCCGGCGTGCCCGCGCCGTCGCTGCCCGCCGACGTCATCCGCGCCCTCGAGGGCTACTCGTGGCCGGGCAACGTGAGGGAGCTGGAGAACGAGATGGGCCGGATCGTGCTCCGGGCGGGAAGAGGGCCGGTGAGGCGCGAGCATCTCTCGCCGGCGCTGCTCGGCCCGCCCGCCGCCGCCGGGGTGCCGCTGAAGCATGCGGTCTTCGCCTTCGAGCGCGAGCACATCGCCCGGGCGCTCGCCCGCCACGGCGGCAACCGCGCGCGCACCGCCTGCTCGCTCGGGCTCACGCGCCAGGCGCTGGTGGCGAAGATCAGTCGGCTGGGGATCTCGGCCGCTCCCCTTCGGTGACGAGGGCGCGGTGGAGGCGCCGCACCGCCTCGGGCACGTCGTTCTCCGCGAGGAGGACGCTGATGCGGAAGCTCGACGTGGACGCTCCGAGCACGGTCGCCCCCATCGACGAGAGCGTCTCCAGCGTACGGCGGAGGTTCTCGAAGCGCGCGTTGATCCCCGCCCCGATGGCCGATACGGCGCCGACGCCTTCGCGGAGCGTGGCCCGCGCGGCGAACCGGGCCGTGAGGTCCCGTCGCAGTCGGGGGAAATCGTGGAGGTTCTCGAGGGGGAGCACGAGCGACAGCGCGCCCGCGCCGTCCGGGACGTCGAGGTGGAACTGCTTGCCTCCCGTTTCGTGCTCGTCGAGCAGGGCGAGGAGGCCACCGACCGTGGACCCGTCCGCCGCCCGAGCCGAGAGCGACACGAGGCGCGTCTCGCTCGCGACCCCGACCACGCGGCCCGGCGCGCGCGGAGGCAGCTTGCGGACGACCGTCTCCTCGCCGCCGCGGGTGGCCCGCGCGTAGATGGCGATGCCGCGCTCCTTGGCGAACTCGACCGCCTGCGCGTTCAGGACCCTGGCCCCCGACTCCGCCAGCTCCTGCATCTCCTCGTAGCTGAGCTCGGCCAGGCGGCGGGCGTCGGGCACGACGCGCGGGTCGGCGGTGTAGACGCCTTCGACGTCGCTGTAGATCTCGCACGCCTCCGCGTCGAGGGCGGCGGCGAGGGCCACCGCGGTCGTGTCGGATCCGCCCCGGCCCAGGGTCGTGACCTCGCGCTTGTACGACACGCCCTGGTAGCCGGCCACGATCACGACCTTGCCGCGCTCCAGCTCGTCCTGGACGCGGAACGGCCGCACCTCGACGATGCGCGCGTTGGTGTGGGAGTCGTTGGTGACGATGCCGGATTGCGAGCCCGTGAAGCTCACCGCGGGGACCCCCCGCGCGTTGAGTGCCATCGAGAGCAGCGCCATCGAGATGCGCTCGCCGGCCGAGAGCAGCATGTCCAGCTCGCGCCGGGCGGGGCTGTCCGTCAGCTTCTTGGCCAGCGCGAGCAGCTCGTCGGTCGTGTCGCCCATGGCCGACACGACCACCACGACGTCCTTGCCGGCCGCCTTCGTCGTGGCCACGCGGTCGGCGACCCTGCGGATCTTGTCGACGTCGGCGACCGAGGAGCCCCCGTACTTCTGGACGACGATGGCCACCGGCAGACCTCCGATGCCATTCTAAGCGCAGGGTGGAGACCCGGGCGTGCGCGCGCCGGGGTTCGGCCCGCGGCACGGGTGCTATGCTCGAAAACATGAGCTCCCCGGCGGCGCCGCCGCGTCTGGGAACCTGGGCCAGCCTCAAGGCCATGACGAGGAGCTGGCGCCTCGCTTCGGTGTCGCTGCTCTCCTTCTCATCCGGCCTACCGCTGGGACTCGTGTGGATCGCGATTCCCACCTGGATGACGGAGGTGGGTGTCGACATCAAGGTCGTGGGTCTGTTCACGCTTGCCCAGGCTCCGTGGACATTCAAGTTCTTCTGGTCCCCGCTCATGGACCGGTACCCGTTGCCCTGGCTTGGACGCAAGCGAGGCTGGATCCTGGCCAGCCAGGTGGCGCTCGTTGCCCTCGGCTTGTGGCTAGCGGGTGTGTCGGACAACCCGCAAGCGGTCTGGGTCATCGGATCGGTCGCTCTGGCGATCGCGTTCGCGTCGGCGACCCAGGACATCGCGATCGACGCCTACACGGTCGAGGTTCTGCGCAAGGAGGAGCAGGGCGCGGCGGTAGGTGCGCGGATCGCGCTGTATCGCGCCGCCATGTACGTTTCGGGCGGCCTCGCCATCACCCTCGCCGCGTCGTACTCCTGGAAGCTCGTCAACTTCCTGCTCGCCCTCTGTTACGTGCCCTTCCTGTTCGTGACGTGGCGGGCGCCGGAGCCCGAAGCGGTGCCGGAGGCTCCCCGCACGCTCCGCGACGCCGTGTGGGGGCCGTTCGTCGGTTTCCTCGCCCAGCACCGCGCCGTGGAGATACTCGCTTTCGTCATGCTCTACAAGCTCAGCGAGAACCTGGCTCAGGCCCTGACGCGGCCGTTCCTCGTCCAGATGGGATTCAACGCGGTCGACGTGGGTGTGGCCACCGCTACGATAGGCCTCGTCGCGATCCTGGCCGGCACGTTCCTGGGCGGGCTGCTCACCAACACCCTGGGCCTCGGACGAGCGTTGTGGATCTTCGGCATCATCCAGACGACGGCGCATCTCGGTTATGCCGCGGTGGCTCAGGTCGGCGTGAACCGGCCGTTGATGTACGGGGCGCAGGCCTTCGAGATGGCGGCCGGTGGGATGGGCACCGGCGCGTTCAGCGTGTTGCTCCTGCGGCTGACCCAGAAGCGATTCTCGGCGACGCAGTATGCCCTGCTGTCGAGCCTGTTCTCGCTGCCCCGCATCCTGGCCGGGCCCATCGCCGGCATCCTCGCCGACAAGCTCGGCTGGCGCGACTTCTTCGTCCTCACCGTTTTTACCGGCATCCCGGGGCTGATGATGCTCCACCGGTTCGTGCCCTGGGGAATGCGGGACCCCGTGTTCAACGTCGAGGCCGCGCGCACGGGCGAACCCGTCACCAAGGGCGCCCTCGTCGCCCGGGCCGCAACGGCAGGCGCCGCGGCCTTGCTGGGAGGATTCCTGCTCACGGCCCTCCTGGCGGCCCTCAGAAGCTTCCGTGCCAAGAAAGGCTTCGACTTCGTAGGTCAGCTGGGCGTCGTGCTTTCCCCCAACGGCCTCACCGAGTGGACCACCTTCGTCGGCATCGTCCTGCTCGGTGTGACGGTGGCGCTCACGACCGCCGCACTGATCGCCGCGCGCAGGGGGATCGCGGGCCGCCCCGGCCCCGGTCCCGCCGGTCCTCCCGCTATTCCCACACCCCCGCAGGACTTGGACGTCTAGGAATAGCCTCCGGCCCGCAGGCGTAGAATCACAGGTGGGAACGGGAGCGACGGGATCGGTGTCCAAGGTTCCAGGAGCGGGGGAGATCGCGATGGCGGCGGGCGAGTTCGCCTTGCGCCCTGCAGAGGCTCTGGCGGGAGGGGCCTCGCTCGAGCCCGGCCTCGTCGAGCAGTGCCGCCGCGGTGACGCCCAGGCTTTCGCGCGCCTGGTTGCGTTGCACGAGGGCATGGTCTTCAACCTCGCCGCCCGGCTTCTTGGCGATCCCGAAGAAGCCCGCGACGCCGCCCAGGAGGTCTTCCTGCAGGTCTACCGCACCCTCGGCCGGTTCGAAGGCCGCAGCACCCTCAAGACCTGGATCTACCGCATCGTCGTCAACCATTGCCGCAACCGGCAGCGCTGGTGGCGGCGGCGGCGGAAGGACCGCTCGTTTCCCATCGAGGCCCTCACGCCGGCCGAGGAGGCGCGGCTCGCCGAACAGGGTCCGCGAGCGGACGGGCCGGAGGAACGCCTCGAGCGTCGAGAGCGGGCCCGGGCGGTGCAGTCCGCGCTGCTCCGGCTCTCCTTCGAACATCGAGCCGTCCTCCTGTTGCGCGAGGTCGAGGGGCTCTCGTGCGAGGAGATCGCGGGCACGCTGTCGCTGCCGGAGGGGACGGTCAAGAGCCGGCTCTCCCGCGCGCGGGACGCGCTGCGGTGCGCGCTGGCCAACGGCAAGGAGGTCCGGTGATCGCCTGCGGGCGGGTCCGGCGGCAGCTCTCCTCGTACATGGACGGCGATCTCGAGGCGGGCCCGGCGCGGCTGGTCGCGGCCCATCTCGACGCGTGTCCGGCGTGCGCCGCGCGGTGGCGCTCGCTGCGGTCCGCGGTGGAGCTGCTGGCGGAGGCTCCCCGGCTCGAGTGCCGGGATCTCATCTCCGCCCGCGTGGGCGACCGTCTCGAGGTGGAGACCCGCAGCGCCGGCCTGGCGCTGATCCTGCGGCCGACCTGGAAGGCGCGCCCGCTCATCTTCCCCAGCCTGATCCCCGCGGCGGCGGTGCTGGTCGTCGTGCTCGGGCTGGCTTTCGTCCTCGACCGCGACCCCGAGCCCTTGCCGGCGGTGGTGACGCGCGGGGCGGAGTCGTGGGGACCCACGGCCGCGTCCGGCACGGAGAGCAACCCGCTCTTCCTGTCCGACGAGGTGAGCGCCCCCCGCGTGCGTACCGCCGCTCCCATCACGGACCTGTTGGCGGCCCTGGGCGAGGAGCCGTTCTTCGTCGAGACGGTCGTGGCCCGCGACGGGAGCGTCTCGACGGTCACGCTGCTCGGCGGCAACTCGCTCCAGGCCGGCCCGCTCCTCGAAGCGCTTCGCCACGAGCGCTTCGAGCCGGGACGGCGCCACGGACGGCCGGTCGCGGTGAGCCTCTACCGCCTCATCAGCCGCACCGACGTCCACGCACCGGTGACCTAGAACCGCGTTCCCGCCGCGGTCATCACCGCGTCCACGGAGAGCGCGTCCATCCGGCCCTCGGGAGCGAGGACGACGCGCACCCGCGGCCCGACGGGCGACCACACCGCCGGATCGGTCGGCCCGAACAGCGCGAGGGTCGGCGCGCCCCACGCCGCGGCCAGGTGGCTCACCCCCGAATCATGGCCGACGAAGAGCCCCGCTCGCGCGAGAACCCCGCCCAGCACGCGGGCGCCCAGACCGCGGGCGAGCACGGCTCCCGGCCGTCGCGCCAGGGCCGCCGCCACCGCGGCGTCGGCGGGTCCCTCGACGAGGAGCCACGGCCGCTTCAGCGGGAGCGAATCCAGGACCGCGCCGAAGCGCTCCGGCGGCCAGCTCTTCGGAGGTGAGCCGCTCCCGGGATGGATGGCGAGGAAGCCCTCGGGAAGCCGGTCGAGCAGCGCTCGAGCCCCGGTCGCTTCGGTTTCGGTGGGGACGATCGGCTCGAGGTCCGCCGGCGGTTCCAGGCCGAGGGCTTCGACCGGCCGGGCCAGCCACTGCGAAGCATGGACGCCGCCGGAGGGCGCCGGGTCATGGCCGACGATGCGAGGGACCAGTCGGCCGAGGCCGCGGGCGAGGTCCGCGCTTCGGCTGTAGACGACGGCGAGGTCGATCCCGCGAAGCCGATCCCGCAGGGTCACGGGGGGACCGTCGCCGGCGAAAAGCGCCGCCACGTCGGGGCGCTCCCAGGCGAGAAGCTCGTCCGCCTCCGTCTCCCCCGGTCCCACGAGGGCGGCGCCGGACGATTCCGGAGCCATCAGGACGACGCGGCGGTGTCCGCGGCGCAGGGTGGCCACGGCCCGGCGCAGCAGCAGGACGTCGCCGAGGGCCCCGGCCCGGACGACGAGGGCTGTCAGGGCACCTCGATGCGCGCGGTGGAAGCATTGCCGAGCAGGTCGGTGCCGCGCACGACGAGGACGTGGGGGCCGGGCGAGCCCAGGTTCCCCACCGGGATGTCGTAGGTCTCCTCCATCTCGTCGTTGATGCCGTCGACGGGGTGGACCTCCTGCCAGCGACCGCCGTCCACCGAGTACTCGGCCTTGCGCACGAGGCTGCTGTCGTCCCTCACGATGGCGCGGACGGTGCTGGGCGGGACCAGGATGAGAGACACGGTCGGCGGCGTGTTGTCCACGTCGAACGGGTCGCTCTCCTTCTCCGAGGTGAGGGCCAGGTTCTCGGGGTTCGAAGGGGAGTCGCTGGCGGTGACGCGGATGACGTAGCGGCCGTTGGGCACCGTCGTCGTGTCCCACGCCAGCACGGGGTCGGTCAACCCCTTGCGCAGCGACCGCCAGCGCGTGTCGTTCATCCGCCGGTAGGACACCTCGTAGACCAGGTTGTCGCCGTTGGGGTCTTCGCCCTTCCAGGAGAAGGTCTGGATGCCGCGCTGGTACAGCTTCCGGCTGTAGGAGGTGGCCGGCGGCATCGGGCCGCGGCCGGCGGAGCCGGCGCGCTCGGGTGCGGGTCCGGCATCGAGGCCGAGGATCTCCGTCTCGCCCGAGATCGAGAGCGGCTTCTGGAAGACCTCGCCCGGCGGGTGGACGGTGATGGACGCGATCTGCGGCCGCAGGTTGCGTTGCAGGTACGCCGACGCGATCGAGTCGAGGATCGGCGACGCGCCGTCCTTGCCGATGAGCGTCGCCTTCACCTGCAGGAACCGGGCGCGCTCGCTCGCGATCCGCTCGCCCGCGCCGCGGACGTAGGGTTGCGACCAGTCGGACCAGGTGGAGTCGGGGCTGGCGGTGTTGCCGCTGCGCGTCTGCACCTGGACCTGACCTCCGGCGGCCGCGGTGGCTTCCCAGCGGACCTGTCCCCAGGACGACACGGTGTCGGTGTCCTTCACCTTCGAGACGAAGGTGCCGCGGGCTCCCGCCGCCGGCTCCAGCACGTGGATCTTTCCCGGGTTGGCAGTCGCGACGGACACGCTGTCCCCGGGGCCGCGGTAGAGCGCGGTGACCTGCTCGGCGGGGAAGGAGGACAGCATGGCCCACGTCCGGTCGTTGTGGATGCGGTAGATCTTGCCCTTGTTGCCGGTGCCCACGAGGACGCCATCGCCGTTGACGACCAGGGCGTGAGGTGTTTCGTCCGTCGAAGACCACAGCGTGTCCACCTCGCCCGACGGCAGGACCCGCAGCACCGCGCCCTTGGGCGCGCCTCCGCGTAGCCCTTCGGAAGGCCGCGGGGTGGGAATCGGGCCGGGGGGCGCGCCGGCCTGGGGCGCGATCACGGCGAAATTCTCGGTCACGGTGACCTCGGCCGTCGGAGTGGCGCCGGGCGGCGTCGGCTGAAGAGGCACGGGGGGCCGGGCCTCCTCGCGCTCCTTGCCATCCACGACGGCGGCATAGAGGCTGCCATCCTTGCCGAGGTCGAGGGCCTTCACCTCGCGATAGGGCGAGTCGTGGAGCACGAACACCTTCCCGGCGCGGTCGATGCGATAGAGAATGCCGCTGGGGGCGGAGCCCGCATAGATGTTGCCGGCGGCGTCGAGCACCAGCGCCGTGATGTGCGTCTCCGCGCTCGTGAAGAGGATCTGCGCCTTGCCCTGACGATCGACGCGGTAGATCTTCCCGTCGCCGCCGGTGGCCACGAGCAGGTTGCCCGTGGCATCGAAGGCGAGCGCCCAGATGTACTTGTCGGTCGGGTCGTAGAACGTCTGCGCCTTGCCGGCGGCGTCGACCGCATAGACCTTGCCGTCCGGAGACGTGCCCGCGTACAGCTTCCCATCGGGGCCGACGGCCAGGGCGTGGACCTCGAGCTCGCCGGCGTCGAAGAAGAGAGACCCCTTGCCCGCCTCGATCTTGAAGACCTTCCCGTCGTTGCCGGTGCCCGCGTAGAGCGTGCCCTTGGCGTCCCGGGTCAGGCACCAGACGAAGGGGACCTCGGGGTCGTAGAGCGCTCGGGTGACGGGAGCGAGGCGCACGCGTCCCTCGGAACCCACCGAGAGGCCTTCGGTCGTCCCGTCGAGGAAGTCGCGGGCGCCTTCGATGCGCCAGAACTGGGGTTGAGCGGCCCTCGCCGCTCCCGCCGCCAGCAGCAGGCAGGAGACGAGGGCCAGGCGCCGAATCATGGGTGATCCTCCAGGGTTTGCCGGGGAGTCGCCCGGCGTCAACGCTCGACGGTGAGGCCGAGCGCGCGCGAGCCGGTCACGGCGTAATCGGTGGCCAGGTCGAATTCCCACACCGAGGCGGTGCGGAGCGGGATGACGCCCGTGCCCTCGTCGGAGCCCCCGAGCACGGCCAGCACCGACGGAGGAAGCGACTGCAGGTATTCCCCGCGCACGATCGCGCCCTCGTCGCTGCGGAGAAGGCGGGCGTAGATGTGGTTGTTGTGGCGCAGCCCGTTGATGGCCCGGATGAGCTGGTCGAGGTCCTTCGGCACGAAGGACTGCCGCATCTCGCGCTGTTCGAGGTTCGTGAGCGCGTTGCCGTCGGCCAGCAGCACCGTGTAGTTGCCGGCGGGAGCGTTGGCCGGCACCGTGACCGGGATCGTCTCCGAGACGGTCTCGCCCCGGTAGGTGCGCAGCAGCACCTTCAACGGAACCGTGGTACCCGCGCGCACCGGGCCCTCGCGCTCGAACCACGCCCGCTGCAGGCTGGCGGTCTGGATCGTCTCCAGCGAGGAGACCTCCACGTCGAGCTTGTCCACCGTGACCCGCTCGAAGTCGTTGGTCATCAGGTACGCCACGGGCGCCGCCACGAGCGCCGCCGCCTGGGTGGCGGGCTGCTCCTGGGTGAAGAGGTCCTCCACGCGCACCTCCCGCCCGCCGGCCAGCGTCAGCTTGGCGTCCACCTGGATCGTGGAGGTGCCGAAGGCGCGCTCGTTGGCCTGCAGCACCGAGGCGAGCGACACGTACGCGAGGACGGGACTGAACAGCTCGTCGTCCACCATGCGGAACGAGTAGCGGCGGTCCTGGCCGCGGCTGGTGCTGATGCGCACCGAGACCGGGATCATGCGCGGCGTCTTGCCGAGCCGCCCCGCGATCGCCGTGCCCCGGTCCTGCTCGATCGTCCCCACCGGATCGGCCGGGCTGCTGATCTTCCACGACTGGTAGAGGCTCGGGAAGACCGAGTAGACGTAGGCCTTTCTCATCGGGAACTGCGTCGGCCCCAGGTTGTAGAACGGATGGCCGAAGGCGTAGACGCGTTCGCCGTCGATGTGCGTGATCGTCCCGGTGACGGAAAGGTCCATGTCGCCTTCGATGAGGGAAACGCCGAGCGCCCCGCCCGGCTGCAGGTCCGGCAGGGGAGCCGGAGGCTTGCCCACGGCGCCCGCCCCCATCACGGGTGTGAAGCCGAAGCCGGAGAACACGCCCTTCGCCCACTCAAAAGTCGATGCGTCGAACCCGGAGAACACGAGGGGCAGGCTCAGGGGCCGCAGCGACTCCGCCGCGAGCGCCGGCCCGAGCTGGCCGGCCGCCCCGGCGAGCGACACCGAGCTCGTCGGCCGTTGGATGGCCGCCATGAGCGATGCGCGGTCGAGGGGCGCGGCGAGCGCATGGGGTCCCGGGCCGAAGCTGGCGGTGCGGAAGCGGGCCGAGGCCGCGCGGGGCGCGTCGGTGCTCGTGTCTTCGATCATCTCGCCGATCGGCGTGATGCCGCAGATCGTCTCCTTCGAGAACGGGAAGCCGTACGAGACGGCGCCCACGAGCTTGCCGTCGATGAACACGGGGCTCCCGCTCATGCCGGCGATGACCCCGGTCTTCTCGAGGGGCCCGCCCTCGAGCCGGGCCAGGATCAGGCTCTGCTTGGGACCGATGTTGTCGAGGACGCCGATGACCTGGACCCTGAAGTCTTCGATGCGGGTGCCCTCGAAGACGGTCCGACCGACGCCGACCATGCCCGGCTTGATCTGATCGAGGGGAAGGATCTCGGGAGCGGGGCCCGCCGCGGCGAGGCCGGGGAGAGCCACTGCGAGGACCAGGGTCACGGACCAACTACGGAGCATCGGTTCTCCCCCTCTGAACAACTGATATTACTAAGGTTGGCCAAGGGGGGTCAATTCGGGCCATGGCACAGAAACGGTGGCCGCATCGGAACGCTCTCGTCGCGCTCGCGGCGGCGGCCGGGTTGGCCGCGGCGGGGCCGGCGGTTTCGCCTCGCCGCATCAACGGCGACACGGGCCGGGGATGGCCGGCTCACGGCGGCAACGCCGGCCACACGCAGTTCTCGCCGCTCGACCAGATCAACACCGGCAACGTCGCTCGCCTGGCGGTGGCCTGGGTGCATCACACGGGGGACGCGCGCCCGGACGACCGCTCCCAGATCCAGTGCAACCCGATCGTCGTGGGCCCGGTGCTCTACGGCACCTCCGCCGGGCTCAAGGCCTTCGCGCTCGACGCGGCCACCGGCCGCGAGCTGTGGACCTTCGACCCGTTCGCCGGGCCGGGCGAGCGGCCGATCGGCGTGAACCGCGGCGTCATGTACTGGGAAGACGGGGACGACAGGCGCATCCTCTTCGGCGCCGGCTCGCACCTCTACGCGCTCGAGGCGCGCACGGGCCGGCCGGTGGCCGCTTTCGGGCGCGCGGGCCGCGTCGACCTGCGCGAGGACCTGGGCCGCGACGTCACCGGCCTCCACCTCGTCTCCACGACCCCGGGCGTCGTGTGGCGTGACCTCGTGATCATGGGAATGAGGGTCGGCGAGGGGCCCGCCCCGGCGGCGCCGGGGCACATCCGCGCGTACGACGTACGCTCGGGCCGACTCCGTTGGACGTTCCACACGATCCCGTGGCCGGGCGAGGCGGGATACGAAACGTGGCCCGAGGACGCGTGGAAGCGGGTCGGAGGAGCCAACGCCTGGAGCGGGATCAGCCTCGATGCCGAGCGCGGCGTCGTGTTCGCGCCGACCGGCTCGGCCGCCTACGACTTCTGGGGCGGCAACCGCCTCGGCGCGAACCTCTTCGCGAACTGCGTTCTGGCCCTCGACGCCGCGACGGGCAAGCGTCTCTGGCATTACCAGGTCGTCCACCACGACCTGTGGGACCGCGATCTGCCCGCGGCGCCGATACTGCTCTCGCTCCGGCGGAGCGGGCGCAAGATCGACGCCCTCGCGCAGATCACGAAGTCGGGCCACATCTTCCTCCTCGATCGCCAGACCGGGCAGCCGCTGCTGCCCGTCGGGGAGGAGCCGGTTCCACCCTCGGACCTCGACGGGGAGAAGACCTGGCCGACGCAGCCCCTTCCCGTGAAGCCGCCTCCCTTCGCGCGCCAGCGCTTCACGGAAGACGAGGTGACGGATCGGACCCCCGAGGCTCACCGCGAGGTGCTGGCTCGATTGCGCGGCCTGCGCACCGGACGGCAGTTCATTCCTCCGAGCCGGCAGGGCACGGTCATCTTCCCGGGCTTCGACGGCGGAGGGGAGTGGGGTGGAGCGGCCGTCGATCCCGCGACGGGAACCCTCTACGTGAACTCGAGCGAGATGGCGTGGGTGCTCACGATGGTCGACGTGCCCGCGCGGGCCTCGGCGCCGGGGGGGGAGCGGGTGTACCTGCAGTACTGCGCGTCGTGCCACGGGCTCGATCGGGGCGGCGCCCCCCAGCAGGCCGCGCCTTCGCTGCTCGACGCGGGCCACCGGTTCCCGTCGGCCGACCTCATCACGCTCCTCGAGAAGGGAAAGGGCACCATGCCCTCCTTCGCTTTCCTTCCCCACGGGGAGAAGCAGGCCCTCGTCGCCTTCCTTCGCGGCGAGAACGCTCCGGCGGGCCAGGACGAGGAAGAAGCGGAGGCCGGCGTCCCCTACACCAGCACCGGCTACAACCGCTTCCTCGATTCCGAAGGCTACCCGGCGGTGAAGCCGCCCTGGGGCACGCTCAACGCCATCGACCTCGTTCGCGCGGAGACGGTGTGGCGCGTGCCGCTCGGCGAGTACGCGGAGCTGACCCGCCGGGGGATCCCGCCCACCGGCACCGAGAACTATGGCGGCCCCGTGGTGACCGCGGGAGGCCTCGTGTTCATCGCGGCGTCGCGCGACGAGATGTTCCACGCGTTCGACAAGCGGACCGGCCGCTTGCTCTGGCAGGCCCGCCTGCCCGCGGGTGGATACGCCACGCCGAGCACGTACGAAGTCGGCGGGCGGCAGTACGTCGTCGTGGCCGCGGGCGGGGGGAAGATGGGCACGCGGTCGGGCGATGCGTACGTGGCCTTCGCGCTGCCGTGATAACATTCCGAGCCTTGCCCGGTATGGAGAGGGAGAGAGCCATCGTGGACGGACGGCGCGCCGGGGCGGCGATTCCTGCGTGCCTGTTCGCTCTGCTGGTTCCGGGTGCGGGGCACTTCTACCTCGGGCGGATCACCAAGGGTCTCGCCTTCCTCGGTGCCATCGGCGCCCTGTTCGTGCTCGGGGTGATGATGGACGCCGGCCTGCAGATGCACCTCGGCTTCGACGACCCCCTCGCGTTCCTGCGGAGCCTGGCCCAGATGGCTCTCGGCGTGCCGTACTTCCTCGCCCGCGCGCTCGGGTTCGAGGCGGGGAAGGTCACGTCGGCCACCTACGAGTACGGGAACACGTTCACCGAGGTCGGCGGCCTGCTCAACATCCTCGTCGTCCTCGACGCGTACGACGTGGCGGTGGGGCGCAAGCGGTGATCGCCAGCCACCTGCTCGCGCTCATCGTCTTCTCGACGCTCGTGTCGGTGGTCTTCGCGATCCTGCTCCGCGAGGACCGCAAGGCCCGCCTGCGCTTCGCCCTGATGACCTTCGGCGCCTTCGTGCTGTCGGCGGTGGTGGTGGGCTGGCTGATGTACCCCTTCCCGAACTGAGCAAAGGCGTGCGAGCGAAGCGGGATTCACTCCCGCGAAGCGAGCGGGGGGTCTGGGGGGCGCGCCGCTAGCGCCCCCCAGCTCAATGACGGAACTCCGCATAGCGGTGGTGCCGGGAGACGGCATCGGCGTCGAGGTGATCGCCGAAGCCGTCAAGGCGCTGCAGGCGGTGGCGGGCGCCGCCGGCCGCGCCATCCGGACGACCCGTTTCGACTGGGGCGCGGAGAGGTATCTCACGACCGGGGTCGCGCTGCCCCCGGACGCGCTGGAGATGCTGCGGGCGGAATTCGACGCGATCCTGCTCGGGGCCATGGGCGATCCGCGCGTCCCCGACAACCGGCACGCCGCCGACATCCTCCTCGGGATGCGGTTCCGGCTCGACCTCTACGTGAACTACCGCCCCGTGCGGCTCTTCCACGAGAAGCTCTGCCCGCTGAAGGGGGTCAGGCCGGCCCAGGTGGACTTCGCCGTCTTCCGCGAGAACACGGAAGGCCTCTACGTGATGATGGGGGGCAACTTCAAGAAGGACACACCGGACGAGGTCGCGACCGAGATCGATCTGAACACGAGAAAGGGCGTCGAGCGCATCGTCCGCCACGCGTTCGAGTTCGCGCGCGCGCGCGGCCGCACGCGGGTCGTGATGGCCGACAAGTCGAACGTCCTCGTCCACGCCCACGACCTCTGGCAGCGCGTGTTCCGGGCGGTGGCGTCCGAGTACGGCGGCATCGAGGCGAGCCATCTGTACATCGACAACCTCGCCCTGCAGCTCGTGCGCGACCCGGGGCAGTTCCAGGTCGTGGTCACCTCCAACATGTTCGGCGACATCGTGACCGACCTCGCCGCCGGCCTCCAGGGCGGGCTCGGCATGGCGGCGTCGGGGAACATCCATCCGGGACGGCTCAGCCTGTTCGAGCCGGTGCACGGCTCCGCTCCCCGCTTCGCCGGCAAGAACGTGGCCAATCCGATGGGGGCGATCCTCACCGCCGGTCTGATGCTCGATCACCTGGGCTGGGCCGAGGAGGCGCGCCGGATCGAGGACGCGGTGCGGTGGGCGGTGGAAGAGGATCGGACGACGGCGGACATCGGCGGGAAGCTCGGCACGCGCGAGGTCGGAGCGGCGATCGCCAACCGGCTGTCGGGGAACCCGGCGTGAGCCTCTGGTGTCCAAGCCTGATGACCCATTCATGATCGGAGGAGACATGGCTCGAAATGGACGCGTTGCCCGAGCGGCGATCGCCGTGCTCAACGTTCTCTGCGGCGGCCTCGGGATCTGGGGAGGGGGCCAGGTGCTGGTCTACTTCCGGGAGGCTTCCGCCGTCGGCATCACGATCGGCGCCGCCGGGCTGGTGGCCGGAATCTCCTTCGCCATCGCCGGCCTAGCGGTCTGGCGCGGATGGGCGGATGCGCGGGCATTCGGCCTGTCGGCGAGCGCGACCACCATCGTCGTGTACGTCGCCGGGGTGGCCCTGGGGATCATCGGGATGTCGGGACTGGTCTTCGGCGTCGCCTATCCGGCGTTGGTGATGGCGTGGCTGGCGCGTCCGGGGTCCGGCCTGGGCCGTACCGCGGACACCGAGCCGCGGAGGGGCGATCGAGGCCGCGACGAGGGGATGCTCCGGCGGTTGAGGGCACTGGCGTAAACGGACGGGAACGGGCACGGCCCGTTCCCGGGTACGGCCACGTGCACGGGGAAGAGGGCGGCTACGCCTCCTGCTAGAATCAGTCTGCGCCCAGGAGGCGACCGGCCCTTGATCTCCCTCACGCCCGGAAAGCGCGTCCTCTTCCTCACCAAGGACCCGGAGCTCATCCGGCGCCAGCTCCGC
>Ga0070698_100003034_pt1 | contig 18499 bp, 14 predicted proteins | sample KBSK1502metaG_FD_65477 | JGI IMG/M metagenome (GOLD analysis project Ga0070698, IMG submission 65477) | Corn, switchgrass and miscanthus rhizosphere microbial communities from Kellogg Biological Station, Michigan, USA - KBS K1-50-2 metaG | ecosystem: Host-associated > Plants > Roots >...
AGATAATCTTACGGCGAAAGAGGCATACCGTCAAGAGAAACAAATTTCTTATTTGATTTGGCTATAATAGGGAAAATCTAGGTCAGGAGAGATGTCCCAATGTCTTTGGAAAATCATTCACGAACAGTACCTGCATCTTACAAAAACGATCCGCGCATCGAAAAAGACTCCACGGGGACATGGCATGTGCGCGGTTATGCAGAAGCCCGCGATCTGCTAAAGGAGGAAATGATCCAGGAAGGATTTAACGCGGAAGATATTCGCAAGTCTGGTTTTGATGCTGTACTCTATCAACACGGTGAGCCTCATCGACAGTCTCGTGCCGGGATTGCCAAATTCTTTAGTCCTGCAACAGTGCAACAATCACATATGCCGCTCATCGAAAGAACAGCCGATGAGATCGTCGCTGAACTAAAATCAACAAAACGCGCGAACCTCAGGGTATTGAGCAGACAGATGGCAACTGTGGTGGCTTCAGCCGTTATAGGTTTAAAACCTACCAAAGGGATGATATGCTGCATTCCGCTCCACTTTCAAGTCATCCCATCCTGAAAATGCTTCAGATCCTGCAGGGAAATTATTGTCGCTTCGGATTTTTATTCGGGGATGTAATGCCGGCCATTTCACGCAGGCGCAAGTCTCCTCAAAATGATGTTGTGTCTTATATGCTTTCTAAAGGGAAACGTCCGCTGGAGATCTGGGTGGAATGTGTTGTGTACGCCGCGGCAGGTATGGCCACCACTCAGGAATTCATTTGCATTGTTTTGCTTCACTGTATGAAAGATCAAAAGTTCCGCAAGATTATGATGTCGGATGATTCAAGCGCGCGCTACGAGGCCCTGAACGAGATCCTGCGCCTCGAACCTGTGATCGGAAAGCTGTATCGCAGAACCCACGAGCCAGTCACCGTGATGAGTGATGAGAAGGAAATCACCATTCCTGAAGGTGAAAGAATCACGTTTCATGTGTATGATGTCAACGTAGATTCAAATGCTGTCAGCGAGTCACCAACGCAACTCCATGCACATCGTAAATTGGAAAAGGGAGTCTATCGCTCCCTGATAGGATTTGGTTCAGGTCCACATCGTTGTGCCGGCGAACATCTTGCCCTTGCAGAAACAGATGTTTTCATCCAAAAAATATTGCAGGTCCCGGGCCTTCGCATCGAAAGTGGACCCAATATCATCCGCAATGACACAGTGGAGGGATATGAGGTCAATGATCTAATTCTTGCTGTTGATTAAAGACAAAGGGCAGGCTTTTGAGAGCCTGCCCTTTTATTATGGAGTAAAGCGAGTGATGTCTGATATACACAGGCCGGTCTGCCCATTGCCCGAACATAGTGTGACTGTGGCACGCAGCTCGTGCCCTGTTGGGTTATAGGCAAACGGAGGCGAACTCACTGTGCGGGTATTGCCTGGCGTCAATTCATCCGCCGTGTTTGAGTTTGTACAACCACCGAGGTTGGTGAAACTATCTGTAGTTTGCGAAAGCACGGTATCAGTGATTGTGTCTCTGATCGTGAATGACATGGAACTGAAAGTGACTCCACCAGTATTCGCCAACTGGAGCTCCACCCACCAGCCAACACAGCTATCCAGGCCATCAAAAGATGCTTGAAATGCGGGCGAAGGCGTGGGGGTGGGAGGCGGCGTATAGACTGGCAGGAGGGTGACATTTCCAAGCAGGGTGGCATATTCTCCCCACAGCCAGCAAAATTCCGCGCCTGAGTCCGGGTTGCGGATGTACCAGTAATCGCCGGTCGAATTGCGCCCATATACCTCGGCAGTTTCTCCCACCAATAGTGCACCCACCCTGTCATAAACCCTTCCGGGGCCAATACGACAATTGGTATTTACCGAAACGCTAATGAGCGGTACGGTGGATGTGGGAGCAATAGCCAATGTGGCAGTTGGTGTTTCTGTCGGAGTCAGCGTGGGAGGTTCGGGCGTAAAGGTGAGGGTGGACACCGCAAAAGTAGGAGATGAGATCAGGGGTACAGCACTTTGTGACACACCGACAATCACCGTCTGCGCGATGGATGTTCCCACAGCGTTCGGGTCCGGTGTAGCGACGGCAGGTACAACACACGCAACAATAGTGCCCATGAGGGCTGCGACTGATAAATAGATCCATTTGGAGCGTATCATACTCACTCCTTTCAGCGAGCGATCAACTACATATATCAATGCCGCAGGTGAATCATCATCCCGCGTATACACGGAGACGATATTTCATCTCAACTTGTTCCCGACAGTCAACCCTGTTTCCAGATCATCCAGCCCTTTGAGAACCACTTTCGGTGCAAGTCTATTTTAAACCCTTTTCGCGCCAAGTTTTCAGCCGCCAGGGCAAACCATTGTTTTGATCCGTACGCTTTGGCAGCAGAAGTTTCCGCGGCAGCGCGCTTCCATGCTTCGAAAAAATCGTAAATGGGCTCACCTTTTACCACGCGGTGAATTAAGTTTTTTGGCAGAACAGTTTGAAATTCCTCCACGTCAAAGCCTGAACGGAAGTTAGTGCTGAAAACCAGGGCTTCGAAATTCCAATCACTCTGGACTTCAGAAGCCTGCGAACGGTCGGAGTCCAGTTTTTTCCTCACTACGTTTGCACACCAAATGCTCCCGAACGTATTCGATGTCCCTTCGATCATTAATCCACCTGGCAGAACATATTGAGCCAGCCTTTCATAGGCTGGAATGAAGTCTTTTTCTTCATATTGACGTAATACATTAAATGCGCGGATTAATCGAACCGTCTCACCATCCTTCAATGGTAGATTGAACCCGCCCAAACGGAAAAACGTTTTGTCATCTGCATAGGGCAGCGCGGCTTCAACGCGTTCCTTGTCTATTTCGACGCCGAGAATACGGAGATCAGGATTCACACGCCGAAAGCGCGCGGCACTTTCAAGCGTGGTACGCGCATCGAAGCCGTAGCCCAGGTCAACGAACAGGGAATCGGCGACCCCGCATCTTTCATTTTGATCCAATTGAGGATGTGGGGCGAACGGGACATCAGTCCGCGTGAGAAGCGAGGGCTCATAGAGAATGATAAAGTTGTCAACGCGGCGGAGACGGTTCGAAGCGGTCTTCCCACGCGTGGCCTGTCCCATTCTCCTCATACCCATTTAGAGAAGCGAATGGGACAGGCCATCCGATTTTTTTGAAGTACGTGGGGGTTGCATAAAAAAATCGGGGCAGGTCTGAGACCTGCCCCGGGCAGAGTTTGTTTTAGTCTGCGGCAGAAGCGTCGGAGGAGATCTCAGTCCACTGTGAGGAACTGCCGTCCCTTTCCTCATTTGCGAAGCGGCCATGAATAAAGCCTGTGCCCGCCGGAATGAGCTTGCCGATGATCACGTTTTCTTTCAGGCCAAAGAGCGGGTCGGTTGTGGAACCGATGGCTGCACCTGCAAGCACTTTGATGGTGTGTTGGAAGGATGAGGCCGAGAGGAACGAGTCAGTGCTGAGGGAAGCCTTGGTGACGCCAAGCAAAACTTCTGAGAACTTGGCAGGCTGCTTGCCTTCAGCAAGCAATTGTTCATTAAGCCTGCGAAGCTCGAGACGGTCTACTGCATCGCCAGGCAGGAACTTGGTGTCGCCAGGGCGTGTCACCTGAACCTTGCTCATCATCTTGCGGATGATGACCTCAAAGTGCTTATCGTGAATGTTCTGTCCCTGCGAACGATAGACCTTCTGCACTTCGGTCATCAAATACATCTGGCATGCCTCGCGACCCTGAATTTTCAGAACGCGGTGCGGGTTCAGCGAGCCTTCGGTAAGCGGCTGGCCTGCCTCGATCTTTTCGTTGTTCTTTACCAGCAGGCGGGATGTGGTAGGGATCTCATATGACGTTTCTTCGCGCTGATCATAGGAGACGATGACCTTCCGCTGCTTCTTTTCGACGCGGACGCGCCCGCTATGTTGAGCAACGATCTTAGCGTCTCCCTGGGTGGCGAGCACATCTCCTGCTTTAGCTTCCGCTTCATCCTTGACAGCGAACTTCCAGTCTTCGGGGATGGCGTATTCATCGCTGACGAGTTCACTGTGTTCGATGGTTACTTCGCGCAGGTCGGCATATTTTTCAGATTGGTTGATACGGACTGTTCCGCTGATCTCTGCAACCACGGCTTCACCCTTCGGTTGTTTACGTGCTTCGAAGAGTTCCTCTACGCGCGGCAGACCAGTTGTGATATCTGCGCTGGTGGCCGCTACACCACCCGTGTGGAATGTGCGCAGTGTTAACTGCGTACCCGGCTCACCGATTGACTGCGCAGCGACGATACCGACGGCGGAACCGAGTTCCACCATGGCACCGCGTCCCAAATCATGACCGTAGCACTTGGAACAAATGCCATGCCGAAGTTCGCATGTAAGCGCGGAACGGACCTTGACCTCTTCAACACCAGAAGCCGAGATCTTGCGGGCCAGATCCTGGTTGATGATGTCATTGTACTCACCGATGACTTCACCGGTTTTCGGATCAATAACATTTTCAGCCAACAGGCGGCTGTAGAGACGGCTGCTCATCGCCTGACCTGCCACATCGTCGCGCCTACGGATATAGGTGCCATCGTGCGTGCCGCAGTCATACTCGTTGATGATGATATCCTGCGCGATGTCCACGAGGCGACGGGTTAGATAGCCAGCATCCGCTGTACGAAGGGCGGTATCCGCCAGACCTTTACGCGCGCCATGAGTCGAAATGAAGTACTCCTGCGCGGTCAGTCCCTCGCGGAAGTTCGAGCGGATTGGCATGGGGATGATGCGCCCAGACGGGTCTGCCATTAGTCCGCGCATACCTGCCAGTTGTGAAATGGTCGAGAAACCACCTTTGGTGGCACCTGAGGAGGCCATGGTGGAGAGATTCCCATCCGGGTCCATGTGTTTCTTGACAGCATCTCCTACACTTTCAGTAGTTGCCTGCCAGATTTCGATCTCGCGTTCGTTCTTTTCCTGTTCAGTCAGGAGACCACGTCGGAAATCGCGTTGCACCAGTTCCACCTTCTTGAGCGCCTCGTCAATAATACCCTTGCGTTCCGGCGGAATGGAAATATCGGCAACAGCGAGAGTGATACCAGACCGCATGGCATATTCAAAGCCAAGGGTCTTGATCTTGTCTGCGACATCCGTGGTCTTTTCCTGGCCACATACTTCATAGACCTCGGCGATCAAGTCTTTCACGCCGCCTTTATCCAGTTTTTCGTTGACGAACTGGACCTCTTCAGGCAGAATGCGATTGAAGAGCACGCGTCCAACTGTAGTGTCGATGATGCGGGTTTCGGGTTCGGGCAGTCGGTCACCTTTTTCGTTATACCAGGTTTTCGCGAGCAGCTTGATCTCAGAGTGCACTTCCACCTGGCCAAGCGTGTAAACCATTTCGACTTCGTCCATGTCGGCAAAGGCGCGTCCATCGCCTTTATGTTTTGCTTTTTGTGCCATGGTCAGATAATAGACGCCAAGCACCATATCTTTGGAGGGCGAGATGATCGGTTCACCGTCTGCAGGCTTGAGCAGATTCTTTGAAGCAAGCATAAGATCGCGCGCCTCCTGAACAGCCTTTTGTGACAGCGGAACGTGGACAGCCATCTGATCACCGTCAAAGTCCGCGTTGAAGGCGGTGGTAACCAGCGGATGTAATTGAATAGCTGAACCTTCAATGAGGATCGGTTCAAATGCCTGTATGCCAAGCCGGTGCAACGTAGGCGCACGGTTCAATAAAACAGGCCGCTCACCGATGACGCCTTCCAATGCCTCCCAGACTTCGGGACGGTTGCGCTCGATCAAACGACGCGCTCCCTTTACATTGGCCGCGTAATTGTTTTGCACAAGACGTGCGATCACAAACGGACGATACAGTTCGAGTGCCATGCTCTTCGGCAGACCGCACTGGTAAAGCTTCAATTGCGGACCCACCACGATCACGGAACGACCGGAATAGTCCACGCGCTTACCCAGCAGGTTACGGCGGAAGCGTCCCTTCTTGCCCTTGAGCATATCGCTCAAAGACTTTAGCTCGCGTCGACCGCGTCGGCTGAGAGCTTTGCCGCGCTGCGAATTGTCAATGAGGCTGTCGACAGCTTCCTGCAACATGCGCTTCTCGTTGCGGATGATGACATCCGGCGCGCCAAGTTCGAGCAGTCTCTTCAAACGGTTATTGCGGTTGATGACACGACGATACAGATCATTTAAGTCAGAGGTTGCGAAGCGCCCACCATCCAATTGCACCATGGGACGCAGGTCGGGCGGGATGACAGGCAGAACGGTCAGGATCATCCATTCGGGACGATTGCCGGAGCGGCGGAAGGCTTCCACGACTTTGAGACGGGTGGTGGCTTTCTTGCGCTTCTGCTTGGACTTGGTAGTGCGGACTTCATGCCAGAGTTCAACAGAAAGTTTGTCCAGATCTAGGCGTTCGAGAATGTCATAGAAAGCTTCAGCACCCATGTCTGCGCGGAAGACCTGTCCCCAGCGTTGCTTGAGCTCACGATAACGGATCTCACTGATGAAGGTGAAGGGGCGCAATTCCAACAATTCATCGCGCATGCGTGAAGACTGATTGGATGAAACAGAAGCCTGGTCCTCCAGTTGCGAGCGGAGCGCTTCCATCTTCATGTCTGCATCAGCCTTAACCCGGCCTGCATCCATTTTGAGGTCTTCGATTTCCTTGGCGCGTTGATCCTTCAATTCATTTTCAAGCGCTTCAAGCTTCTTCTGAACGATCTTCTGCACCTGGGTCAGGTGTTTGGCCACCACTTTGTCGCCAGCGTCGAGGATCTTCTCGTTCGTCAACTCAAAGACAATTGCCTTCTTGGCATGTTCGCCCATTTCACTTTGCAGAAGCTTCTCGAGTTTTTGGCCCTCTTTAATGACAGGGTCAAGTTTTTCAGCAATGACTTCGTCATAATCCTGTTCAAGGGTGGCACGATTTTGATTGATGCCGGCCAGAGTATGATCGCGAGTGGTCTTGACTTCCGCGATCTTGGAGTTAATACCAGCGGCCTGCTCGCGTTCTGTAACGGAGATCTCGTCTTCAATACGCTTGAGGGCTTTGGTGCGGGCCTCTTCGTCCACGTAAGTGACGATGTATTGTGCAAAGTAAAGCACACGGTCCAGGTTGCGACGTGAAATATCGAGCAGCATCCCCAAATAGGATGGGATGCGGCGCGTATACCAGATATGAGCAACGGGCGTGGCCAGCGCAATATGACCCATGCGCTCGCGACGTACCGCGGAGCGCGTTACTTCCACGCCGCATTTGTCGCAGATGATGCCTTTATAACGGGGGTTCTTGTATTTGCCGCAGTAACATTGCCAGTCACGTTGGGGTCCGAAAATGGCCTCACAGAATAAGCCATCTTTTTCGGGGCGCAAGCGGCGATAGTTGATGGTTTCCGGCTTGAGCACCTCACCATATGACCATGACATGATCGTTTGGGGCGATGCCAGACTGATACGAAGTGCAGTCAATCCCTTGGTTTCCACTAGGTACTCTCCTTAGCAAATATTTCAAAAGAGCGATCTCTGTCGCCATAAGTCTGCGTCAGAGACAAACAGAAGCAAACGCTTCGAGAGTTTCTCTCAAGCGTTTGCGATGTTTTTACTCAGTTTTTGTTCATCCAACAAGGGAAATTATACGCAAATAAGGGCGAAAGTCAAGGCTGGATTCGTAAGAGTTGTAATGGAGTTTTCGACAGTTCAGGATAACAGCCTTTTTGCAAAAGCCAGGAAGCCCTGCACGTCGTTGAAATTTGTGACCATTCCCACAGATACCCGCACGGCGCCGGAGGATTTGCCATCAATACACAAGCGGAAGTCGTCGACTGTAAAGCGATCCTCGTTGCCAGGCTTTGTAAAGCAGACATCCAGTTCGAGGCGCGAGATCTCAAGCGCCACCTCCCCCGCGCCGGGGTTGCAAAAACAACCCGTGCGCAGAGAGATATTGGATTCGTTGGCTTGCTCCTCAATATAACGATGATCGATGGCTTTGTTATCATTATCATAAAAGTTGACTGTCACCGCGCCGCCGCGCTGCTCCATTTTTGTTGGGCCATAGACACGTACAAGCTGGACACCGTTTTCATGTTTGAATGCTGTGAGATTATCCAACAACCAGCCAGTGAGCGAGTGGACGCGTTCGGAGATCACGTCATAGCCAATGGACTCTATATGCTTAAGCCCGATCTCCACTGCGGGGATGTTGAGATAATCGAGAGTACCATCTTCAAAGGCAGAGGCACCATCTGCCATATAATATTTATCGCCCTGCACAGATGCAACAGTGATGGTGCCGCCAGCGAACCATGGACGATTCAATTTTGCCAGAGCATCCTTGCGCGCAATGAGTGCGCCCAGCCCGGTTGGGTAACCAAACATTTTATAAAATGAGATCGGGACGAAATCAGGTTTGACCTTGCTTAAGTCCAGTTGGCGGGTGGGAACGTAGGCAGCCGCGTCGAGCAACACATCCCAGCCATGTTGATGTGCTTTGTCGATCCATTCAAGCGGATGCTGAACGGCTGAGAAGTTGGATTGGGCGGGATAGGCAAAAAGGTTGTTTCCGTTCTTCGATGGCCGCGCCAACTCACGGTCCAGTTGTGAGGCGTCGACTCTCATATCCGGCAGCGCGATCGGGATATATGTCACCTCTGCGTTACGCGCGTGGGCAAATTCCCGAATTCCATTGACGGAGTTGTGATTGTCAAATGTCAATAAATAGCGGCCACCGGGGAATGGGTAAGACTCGCCGACAAGTTTCAATGCAGCACTTGCGTTGGACGTAAAGATCGCCAGATATTCAGCGGGGTCAGCGTTAAAGAATTTCAGGACATATTCGCGGGCATGCTCCACAAGTTGGGTGGCGGCTTGTGAAGTTGGGTTGCTCGAATGTGGGTTGCCAAAGACGTGCCCGGCAAGCAAGCGACTATGTGCTCGCAATTGCGACTCGGCATATAGGCCGCCCCCGGTGTAATCGAGATAAATATTCCCGCCAATATCAAGACGGGAATATTCGACAGCGCGTAGATCGTCAATCATTTTGGTGGTGGGATATTGCGGATATGCTCTGAGAAAAGCAACAAAATCGGGATCGGGTGTGGTCATGGCGACCTCCGCTTCAATTTAACCACAGATTACGTTGGTTGTCGTCATTGTAAAGGCAAAAATTGCGTACTTGAATCAATCTGCCATTTGGAGTGAATGAGCGCAAAATTTAAAAAACCAATGCGCGGCAAGATTCCCTTGTCTCGGCACAGGAAAGTATAATTAACATATGTCGAGTATTTGCATTGTTCCCCGTGTAGATGGTCTCGCTGGCGTTGCCTCTTTTCGACTCAAGTTTGAAAATGGGCTCCGCTCGCGTGGCGTGGATGTGACACACGACTTATCACAGCCAGCGGATGCAATTCTCGTTCTGGCAGGGACCCGGCACCTGCTCCCGCTAAGAAAGGCACGCGTGGTTGGGACGCGCATTGTCCAACGCCTCGACGGCCTCAACTGGGTGCAGCGCGTTCGCTGGGCAGGGTTGCGCTACACATTGCGCGCCATATATGGAAATGCCAATCTCTCATTCATCCGTGCAAGATTTGCCGAGCATGTGATCTATCAGAGTCAATTCATCAAAGGCTGGTGGGAGGATTGGTACCGCGCGGCGCGCGTCCCTTCCTCTGTAATTCTTAACGGAGTTGACCTGAGCGGATACACACCCAACGGTCTGCATGAACGCCCATCCAGTCACTATCGTATTTTGGTCGTGGAGGGAAGCCTGGCAGGCGGCCTCGACTCTGGGATGTACCATGCTGTGGATCTTGCCAGTGTCCTCTCACAAAAATACAAAATCGAACTGCTCGTTGTAGGTCGTGTGGATAGGCGTACGCAAAACAAATTTAATCAGCAGACCGCATTCCGCATCAAATTCATGAACACGGTGCCGCGCGAACACATCCCCTGGCTGATGCGCTCTGCACATCTTTTATTTTCTGCAGAAGTAAACCCACCATGTCCCAATTCAGTGATCGAAGCGCTGGCATGCGGGTTGCCTGTAATAGGCTTTGACACTGGCTCACTTTCTGAGATCATTCACGGAGATGCAGGCCGCCTTGTGCCTTATGGAGGCGATCCGTGGAAGTTGGAAAATCCCGATATCCCCGGGCTGGCGAACGCGGCGGTGGAACTTTTGGAAGAGCAGGCGCGCTTTCGCAATTCCGCGCGTGATCGTGCAGAAGCTGTATTTGGCCTGGATAAAATGGTGGATGAATATCTCAAGATTTTGCTGGGTTAGGAGACACAATGTCCAACGATGAAATCGTCACATTTCTAAAAAAACATCTGCAATCCATTCAAGATAACGACACACAAACTTATGCAGAAACAACCGCTGGGGATCTGACACTTTACGAATGGTGGATCACACCTCATCGCATTGACGGGTTGCCGTTCCATGAATTCATGATGGCATCCAATGCGGAACGCGGCACGGTGTTTGGCGCAGAGGGCAAAGGGAAATCTGTGACGCGCTTCGATCTATCCAACCTGCACATTCAAAATTACGGTGATACTGCCATTGCCAGTTATACATTGCTTATTAGTACTGCCTCACCTGAAGGTGTAAAAGTTACCGCACATAATGAAAGCCGTGTAATAGTGAAACATAGCGGCATATGGAAGATCGTCCATGTGCATAAATCCCCTGCCTGGCAGGCGCCGCACATCCCCGCATGATGCGCTTCCCTGGCAAACTCGCGCTCCAACAACGCGTATTTCCACTTTATCGCGCGCCATTCTTCGACCTGCTCGCCTCCGCCTGCGAAAATGGGATGAGTCTGTTCACAGGCTTGCCGCGTCCCGTTGAGGGAATAGCGATTGCGGACAAATTACAAGTTGCGAGCTACAAGTTGGGGAGGAATATCCATTTGTTGGGTGGGAGTTTTTATTTATGTTATCAACTTGGATTAATAAAGTGGCTGACGGAACAAAATCCCGATGCACTAATAGTTGAGGCCAACCCGCGTTATTTAGCTACACCATCCGCCGTCAGTTGGATGCATGGGCGAAACAAGCCTGTCATCGGCTGGGGATTAGGCTCGCCCCCCCTCGGTCCCCCCCTTTTCTTGGGAAAAGGGGGGGACCGAGGGGGGGTGGCCGGCCTGCGTCAAACCAGCCGACTCTCATTCCTGAAGCAATTCGCCGCGCTGATCGCCTACAGTCAGCGCGGCGCGGACGAATATGCCCAACTTGGGTTTCCGCGCGAAAAGATATTTGTAGCACATAATTCCGTCTCTCCCGCACCATCATCGCCTCTCCTCTCTCGACCTTCGACATTTGACATTCGACCAGGTATTTTATTTGTCGGACGTCTTCAAGCACGCAAACGCGTGGACTTTCTATTGCGCGCCTGTTCCCAACTGGAATTGAAACCGCATCTCGTCATCATTGGCGATGGGACAGAACGCGCTTCGCTCGAGGCACTTGCAAAGGAGATCTATCCATCTGCAGAATTTATCGGAGCCAGGCATGGAGAGGAGCTAAAAGCTTATTTCACGGAAGCAGACCTCTTCGTCCTGCCTGGAACCGGCGGGCTCGCCATCCAGGAGGCAATGAGCTACGGACTGCCTGTCATCGTCGCTCAAGGAGATGGCACGCAAGATGACTTGGTGCGCAAAGAAAACGGCTGGCAGATCCCACCTGATGATTTTGACTCTCTGGTGCTCACAATAAAAGACGCGCTATCTGATGTAGCGCGTCTGCGAAAGATGGGAGCAGAGTCTTATCGAATTGTGGCCGAAGAGATCAACATCGAAAATATGGTTGAGATATTCGTAAAAGCATTGAACATGCTAACCCGCAAATGAATTGACCGCCTCCTCCATATTATTATAGATAAGAATATTCTGCAAAAAACCTGTGATGTTCAAAATATAATAGATCTGCGGGTTAGGGCAGACCAGTTTGAAGTAAGGGGATTTATATGGTTCTTCGCCATGCTGATGGATGATATCCACATCGCTTTGCGGAGTGAACAAATTGAAGATATTATGAATGGCGCGCAGCCCTGCGCTCGTGAGTACGTCTACACCGGACAGATCGAGCAAAAGGTACTTTGCCCCATCTTCATGAGCCTGACGAGCGCGGTCGAGCAGTTGACTCTCGGTATGACCATGCAGATGACCACTCAAATGTAGGATCGTCACTGAAACCTCTCCCAGCACTTGCGATGTTGTAATTGTCAGTTCGCTCATCGGTTAACTCCTATGATTGAAAACTCCCAACATAATTTGTGTGAAAGCCTCGCCCTATTAAATATAACACTGGAAGGGGCGGGAAGGGTCGCTCTTACTTTCTTTCCACATTTACCCACATCCGTTCTCCATTGGTAGAGATCTCGACCCAGCCATTTTCATCGGTGCGCAGCAACGAATAATCTTTTATTATTTCCAGTGTCTCGGCATCCGGCAGGCCGTCAATGTCTCCCGCCTGCACACTCAACAAGATCAATTCTGGATTCAAGTACGCAATCCACTCAGGCGGATTGGAGGGTGCATATCCAGAATCAGCTAAAGATAACACGCTCACAGGGCCAACACTCGCGCCGTTCCGCAATTCTTCCAGAGCTTCGAAACTTATACCGATCGGCAAAAGCGTACGGAAGTTTTTATACTCCAATAACAGCACCGAGCCGCGCGGCCCAGTCGTCAACACTTGCAGCGTGGCACCATCACCAAGGTCGAGTACTTGCTCCGGCTCCGCGAGCGTCACGGGAATATTCTGTACAGCCAGGAATTCGTCCAATACGCGCGCCGAGAATGAGCCCTGCTTGTTGCCACTCCACAACACAGCGGCAGGCGGATAACGCTCGATGACGCGCGGCAAGGCAGCAACCTGGTCTTCATCCGTTGAGGCGACTATCAGCCAATCCAATTTGCGATTAAAGGCGGGCATCCTTCTTCCCAACTCATCTGAAAGAGTCGTCACACTGGGGCCGCCGTTGATCAATACATGTTTCCCCGTGGGCGTGGTGATCAGCACAGAATCTGCGGAACCAACGTCCATAAATGTGACGTGCAGGAGTCTATCTGGAATTGAAGCCGCCGCGCGCCAGATCAGTAGTAGACCCAACGCCAGGACGATGAGTCCGCTTCCCGCGGGGACTTTGATCTGATCCCTTTTAACAGATTTGAACCACTCTTTTAATTGGGCTCCACCAAAAGTCACAGAGAAAAGCGCCACGTAAAATAGGATCACGAACCAGATGGAAAACTTCCCAAGAAAAATAGTCCCATGCGGCACGCGGTCAAACAACTCCACCATGCGGATCGTATAAACGACAAAAGGCCACACAACCCATGCCGCGATCTGCCCTAGGGGAAGCCACACAAGACTCACCAAAACCGCGAGACCGCCGATGATCATCACTGCTGGCTGCGCAGGCAGGATGAACGGATTGGCGATGAAAGAAACAAGCGAGATGCGTTGAAAGTGATAAGCCATGATCGGGATGGTTGTGAGTTGGGCGGCGAGGGTGAGCAAAACGAATTCTGAAAAAAGTTCAGCCGAACGCTCCGCCGTGGACGAGGGAAAATATTTCGCGATGAGGCGGTTGGCGAATTTTGAAAATGGATCAGCGTAGAGAATCAAACCGAGTGTTGCGAAAAACGAAAGTTGAAAGCCAACATCCCATACGAATAATGGATTCCATAAAGTCATCATAAATGCCACTGCCAGCAATGTGTTCAACGCGAACTGACGACGACCGACTTGTTTTGCAAACAACGCCAGACTTCCCATAACAGCCGCACGCACAACCGCCGCGTCTGCGCCGACAATGAATGTATATAACGCGATGACAGCGATCGCAATGACGGCACCCCGTCTCTCGCCGAAGAAGCGACTGAAGAACGCAAAGAAAATTCCAGCGATGATGCTGATATTAAAACCAGAAATGGCGATAATGTGTGCGGTGCCTGTGTTCTTGAAGGCATTCTGCAACTCACGCGTCAGGCCTGTATCCACGCCCAGCAAAATGCCAGCCATTAATGACGATTCAGGGTCCGGGAACATGCGATAGATATTGGTAAGTGATTTTTCCTTAATCTTGTATAAGGCGACGGATAGAGGATTGCCGCCATTACCCGGCAATACAGTTACTACCGCTGTAGACATATACGAGTGGACATGTTGTGCAGCAAGATAATCGCGATAGGAGAAATCTTCATTTTCTGGGGGTGTCTTTAATTTTCCGCGTAATCGTATATTCTCTCCGTAATGGAAGGTTTGATTGTTGGAGGCGCGCACGAGAATGATGCCACTGGCAGAGAGGTCGCCGTCGCCCGTATCCACTGCCTTAACACTGACACGCAAGTTTGTATAATTGTCGCGATAATCGGGAGGTTCAGTGAGAGTGCCAGTTATTAGCAGATCGTAATCTCTGTCATTATAGAAGGCGATGTGGAACGCGTCAAAGTTTGGAACTGAAAGTTGATAGCGCACCGCGCCCAGGCAAAGAGCATAGAGAAGAATAAAGATGGATGAATAGGAGACGAAGGGCTGCCCTGGACCCTCAAGTGGTAAAGGCATATTCCGTGCCACCACGAATCTGCGTGCTAACAGAATAACAACTGAAAACCCTGCCCAGACCCATATTGAAAGATGAACCAAACTTCCTATTACAATCCCCAGAATAAACGCAAGCGAGAACCACATCAGCGGTAGATGCGCTGTTAATTGGTCTTGTAATCGCGATTCTGATATTGGAGGGTTGGCCGCCTGCATATGTGCCTTTCATGATAGCATAAATTTGAGATGGTAGGATACAATTTTCGTAGTAAGTAAAAGCCATGAACCGCCGCCTATTCTTTCTTCTTTCCCTCTTTCTTGTTTTAGTTATTATGCTGGCGGTTGCTCTTTACGTTCCAAACTCCCTGCCTGTCCATTCTGATTTCAGCGCCATTTACAACACAGACCTGGCATTAGTGCATGGCGTTCCGATCTATGATCTCGCAGCTGTGGAAGCTATTGCTGTGGAAGCATCTGGCATCGCAGCGGATAAATTCTTTCTGGCGCGTTTTCCGTATCCGCCCTGGTATGCGCTCAGCACTTTTTACCTTGGGCTCTTACCTGCCAAGGCCGCGGGGACATTATGGTTCGAACTCAATCTCGTTATGTTGTTCCTATCCGTTTGGTTGCTCACAGATGGGTGGCATCCACGCTGGAGATTGACCGCATTCCCGCTGGCGTTATTCTTTCTGCCTGTGCTGGGAGCGCTATCGGTTGGGCAATATGATTTCCCTGTGTCGCTGGGCGCGTCGCTATTAATTTATTCATTGCGAAAAGAAAACGTAGAACTGACAACGGTTGGCGTTGTATTACTTACGTTCAAGCCACATATCGGCGCGCTGATTTTATTGTCAGTATTGATTTATTTATTCGTAAACATAAACAGCTTCGGGCGGCGTGCGATTCGGTCCATTTTGTTGGCGGGAGTCTTCCTTTTTATAGTCGGTTTTGTGGCAGACCCGGCGTGGCCCGTCAGTTATCCGAAAATGTTGTTGAACTATCAAGCAGAAGGCAATGTGACAGCCTGCTCCGAATGCGCCAGCCTGCCCGTGTGGTTATCGAGATGGTTCCTGAATGGATCACTTGCGAAAGCCGCACTGATCGCTCTCACATTGCTGATCATTTTTGTGGGTATGTTTTCCACAAAACGAATTGTGTTATTAAAATCTCCTACATTATTGATCGCATTTACTGTGTTGATCACATTACTCGTCAGCCCCTATCTTTATAATTACGATTTCATTTTGTTGCTCGTTCCATTTGCCGTCCTTATTAAGGAGGGCAATATGGTACAAAAAATTATCGTGCTGATCTGTTATTTCATTCCTACATTTGCGATTGCCTTCTTCGGGCGTGCTGGGAATATTTCACTTATGGCGGTAACGATTGTCATTACCGTTCTTCTTTATCTGCGCACAAATTCAAAGGTTGACGTTCCCGCCCTGGCGTCATAAAATACAGGCAATCAAATACGATCAGCAAGCGGCGAAGCTGGTGGAAGTCCAGCACTGTCGCGCAACTGTGAGTTAGTCTTATAGTCTCCAGTCTTTCGTCTCCTAGTCTTACATTACTCGACTAGTTGACTAAAAGACCAGCTGACTAGCAGACTAATAAGTCAGGTCGCCCGCTCTGGTCGGTTCACCACACCCTCGCTGAAAGGAGGTGGAGGACGGCAAGTTCGGATTGCCTCTCCAACCTCCCCGGCTTCGGCTGGGGATTTTGATTCAACAACGTCATTGCGACGAAACTATGAAACGGAGAAAAAAGATGTTACGCAAGACTTTGCTATTCACGTTACTAATTATTCTACTGACTGCCTGTGCGCCTCAAGCCACGCCAACACCAGCAGCGTTGACTTTCACCGATGGGCTTGGTCGTGAGATAAAGCTGGACGGCCCCGCACAGCGCGTACTCTCCATGGCCCCTTCGAACACGGAGATATTGTTTGCGATCGGCGCCGGATCACAGGTTGTGGGACGCGATTCGCTGTCAGATTATCCCGAAGCTGCAAAAACGGTGACAGATATCGGATCCACATTTGAAGCGTTGAACACCGAGTCGATTGTCTCCCTGAAACCCAACCTGGTGCTGGCTGCTGAAATCAACACGCCTGAGCAGGTCAAACAGTTGGAAGATCTGGGTCTGACGGTGTATTACTTGAAGAACCCACTGACCCTGGAAGAAATGTACGGAAACCTGGAAACCGTCGCGCAGCTGACGGGGCACGAGGATGAAGCTGCCGCATTGATCGAATCCCTTAAGGCACGCGTAGCTGCAGTGGATGAGAAGATCGCTCCGCTCAGTTCGCGCCCCGGGGTTTTTTATGAATTGGATGCCACAGATCCTGCCAAGCCTTATACTGCGGGCAAAGGTACTTTCATTACTCTGTTGATCGAACGTGCCGGTGGCCACAATATTGCTTCAGATATTGACGGTTATCCTCAGTTGAGTCTTGAACAGGTGGTGGCAGCTGACCCGGCTTTCATCATCCTTGGTGATGCGAGATATGGTGTGACGCCAGAATCAATCGCGCAACGGCCCGGCTGGGAAAACCTGAGCGCCGTAAAAAATGGAACCGTTGTGCCATTCAATGATGATCTGGCAAGCCGCCCGGGCCCGCGCCTGGTGGATGCATTGGAAGAATTGGCGAAGTTACTTCGGCCTGAATTGTTCCAGTAACATCGCGTAGGGGCGGGGTGTCCCACCCAATATATATGATCCAAAACGGGGCGAGATCTCTCGCCCCTACTTATTTATCTGTGTACCTGTGTATACATCATCATCATGCGCTCGCCCTTTCTTTTCTCTCTCCTCCTTCTTCTTCTCGCCCTGTTGCTCAGCCTGGCAATTGGTTCCGTCTTCATTCCCTCCACGGATGTATGGCGCGCGTTATTTGGATCCACCACCAATGAGATTTATCGCACCATCCTCTGGGATATCCGCCTGCCGCGTACGTTGCTGATCGCGCTGGTGGGCGCGGCTCTGGCCGGAAGCGGCGCCGCGTATCAGGGATTATTTCGGAATCCTCTGGCAGACCCGTTTTTGATCGGCGTCGCTTCCGGCGCGGGGTTGGGAGCCATACTGGCAATGTCAGTGAACTGGCCCTACACTACACTCGGACTTTTGGCTGTTCCTCTGGCAGCGTTTATCACCAGTCTGCTGACTGTATATCTCGTTTACAGCTTTGCGCATGTGGGTGGGACAGTGCCGACTACAAATTTGATCCTGGCGGGCGTGGCAGTCTCCTCTTTTGCAACATCGCTGACATCGTTTCTTGTGCTGCGCTCGACAGGCGAAGTACGGCGCGCCATTGGCTGGCTGCTAGGAGGTGTCAGCCTGGTGGGCTGGGATGCGACACTGGTTCTCATCCCATATCTGGCAATTGGACTGACGACACTTGTCCTGAGCGGCTATGCCTTGAACCTTTTGCAATTTGGCGATGATCAGGCTGTGCAAATGGGATTGAATATACGCCGCGCAAAGTTCATCATCATCGTGGCGGCATCGCTGGTCACTGCGGCGGCGGTTTCGTTCGCTGGCATTATTGGTTTTGTGGGACTCGTCGTCCCGCACATTGTGCGCATCTGGTGGGGTGTCGATTATCGCCGCCTGATCCCGCTCAGTATTATCGGCGGCGCGTCCATTCTGTTGTTCGCGGATGTGCTGTCGCGTGTCGTGCTGGCTCCGCAGGAATTGCCCGTGGGCATTGTCACCGCATTGGCGGGCGCGCCATTTTTTCTATGGGTGCTAAGACGCGCAAAAAATCAAGGATTATGGTGAATGAATAAACAGAAGATAAAACATGGACTGGTCATTGTCAACACAGGGAATGGAAAGGGCAAAAGCACTTCTGCGTTTGGCATGTTATTACGCTCATGGGGGCGCGGCTTTCGTATTTGCGTGGTGCAATTCATCAAAGCGGAGACGGGACAATGGGGCGAGATCAAAGC
>Ga0070698_100003035_pt1 | contig 18498 bp, 12 predicted proteins | sample KBSK1502metaG_FD_65477 | JGI IMG/M metagenome (GOLD analysis project Ga0070698, IMG submission 65477) | Corn, switchgrass and miscanthus rhizosphere microbial communities from Kellogg Biological Station, Michigan, USA - KBS K1-50-2 metaG | ecosystem: Host-associated > Plants > Roots >...
CTTTTACAATGTCAAGCACATTTCGTGTGCCCTTGTTTGGCCCGTCATCAAATGTCAGGTAAATTTTTTTCTTTTTCTTTTTTACAGGTGCGGCTACCTGCACAGTTTCTTTTTTGTTGTTACTGTCTTTTAGCATAGGTTTTGTTTTTGGCTTACCTTCTTCCACAGGCTTAGTGCAGGCAACGAGATAAATAATAATTAAAACCGGAATGCGGTAGCTGTAAATGTAATTGTAGTAACTATGATTGGCAGACTCGCCATCATCATCGGTGGTGCTTGATTCCATAAATGTGTGTGTGGTTTTTGTTAGTATGAAATTATAGTGAGAGCAGGGCTGTTTGCAAATATGTTTGGTTAAAGCTTTTCTAAAAGCCGCATCATGCCGCTAACTGATTTTGATTATCCATTTCTTTGTTAAAGACCTTAACTTCGCAGACCAAATTTCCTTTCATGACCCGTAAACAGGAAACCCTTTCCGACGTAGTAATAAAATTTGCCGGTGATAGCGGTGATGGTATGCAGCTTACCGGTTCTCAGTTTACCAACAATACAGCGATGCTTGGTATCGATCTGGCCACTTTCCCGGATTTTCCGGCTGAGATCCGTGCCCCGCAGGGAACCCTGCCCGGAGTGAGTGGTTTCCAGCTTCGTTTTTCCAGTAACCCGGTTTTTACCCCCGGTGATCTTTGTGATGTGCTGGTAGCTATGAATGCTGCAGCTTTGAAAACCAACCTTAAGCAACTAAAAAAGGGAGGTAAGATCATTGCAAACACAGACGGCTTTGATGCAAAGAATCTTCGTCTTGCAAATTATATGGAGGGAGTAAATCCTTTGGAAGACGGCAGTCTTGATAATTATGAAGTGATAAAGATGGACGTGACGAAGATGACCCGTGAGGCATTGAAGGAAATAACGATGGGGATGAAGGAAAAGGACAGGGCAAAAAATATGTTTGTGCTTGGCTTCCTTTATTGGATGTACAACCGGAGCATGGACGGCACTATTGGTTTTTTGAAAGAAAAATTTGGGAAAAAAGACGAGATTCTCAATAGTAATATTAAAGCATTGCAGGCTGGTTATAATTATGGCGATACTACCGAAACTTTTACCACTACTTATAAAGTGGAAAAAGCAAAGATGGAAGTTGGCGAATACCGTTCCATCATGGGAAACCAGGCGGTGACATTAGGATTGATCGCTGCTTCGCAAAAAAGCGGTTTGCAATTATTTCTTGGTTCATATCCAATTACCCCGGCTTCAGATATCCTTCATGATCTTGCCAAGTATAAAAACTTTGGTGTAAAAACCTTCCAGGCGGAAGATGAGATTGCAGCGATCACATCTGCAATTGGCGCAGCTTATGGGGGCAGTCTTGGAGTAACTACATCAAGCGGACCGGGAATTGCATTAAAAGCAGAAGCAATGGGGCTGGCTGTAATGTTAGAAATTCCATTGATCGTTATAAATATTCAACGTGGCGGGCCTTCAACTGGTTTGCCAACTAAAACAGAACAATCTGATCTCTTGCAGGCATATTATGGAAGAAATGGAGAATGTCCAATGCCAATTGTTTCAGCAAGTACACCCGGTGATTGTTTTAGTGCGATCTATGAAGCAGTAAGGATCTCAGTGCAACACATGACACCGGTTATATTTTTAAGTGATGGTTATATTGCTAATGGTGCAGAGCCATGGCGTTTTCCAAAAAGCGCCGACCTGCCTGCAATAGAAGTAAAATTTAAAACTTCATTGGATGAAGGCGAAGATCAATTGCTTCCATATAAAAGAGATGAAAAACTTGTTCGTCCATGGGCTATTCCCGGAAGCAAAGGTCTTGAGCACAGAATTGGCGGATTAGAAAAACAAGATGTAACTGGTAATGTAAGTTACGATCCAGATAACCACCAGCACATGGTAAAGACAAGACAGGCCAAAGTTGATAAGATCGCTGATTATATTCCTTTGCAAAAAATAGATAATGGTCCCGAAAAAGGAAAAGTGCTTGTGCTTGGATGGGGTTCGACCTTTGGCGCAATTAAAAGTGCAGTTGCAGAGTTATTAGCAGAAGGAAAATCTATCGCTCATGCACATCTTCGTTATATGCGTCCATTCCCAAAGAATCTTGGTGAGATATTGAGAAATTATGAAACAGTTTTGATCCCGGAGATCAACAATGGTCAGCTTATAAAAATTATCCGCGATGTTTATTTCGTAGATGCAAAAGGGTATAATAAGATCATGGGTATTCCAATTACTAAAACAGAATTGGTAGAAGAACTGAGGAAATACGTTTAGGATTTTTAACCATAATTAACTGCAATCCATCCGTAATGGCGGATGGATTTTTTATTTTTAGTTAATCTCATTTATTAAAAACATTTTTATGAAAAAGAATTTTATTAGTATAGTCGCATTATCAATTTTTATTTTACTAAGTACAAATCTTACTGCTCAAAATAATACTATAAAAAAAGAAAAATGGCATTGGGGCAATGCATTGCAACAGGATACGAGTGCAGGATATGTGCAGGTTGTAAAAGTTGATAACATACTTTATATCTCCGGGGCAGTAGCAAGAGATGTAACTCCTGAGGGTATCACAAGAGTTTACCAGGCATTAGAAAGATCATTGAAAAGTTTTGGCGCAAGTTTTCAAAATGTAGTTAAAGAAAATTTATTTACTACTGATATGGAAGCAATGAAAAGATATAATGATGCCCGCAAAGTTTTTTACAAAGGAGATTTTCCCGCTGCAACATGGATGGGAGTATCAAGACTCTTTATGGCTGATGCAAAACTGGAAGTGGAATTAATTGCTCATCTACCCAAATAAATTTATTGCGAATAGATCTCGGTTGCCCCCGGTGTAAGGAATGCAATAGTAAATGCGATCATTGACAAAATAAGACCATACATAAAAATATTATATGCAATCCTGAGGAACTTGTACTTTTTTGCCAGTACAATGCCGAGAAAATAAGTATCCTTGATCATACTGCTGTACAAGTAATTTTTATCAGCAAGCAATTCGGTCATGGCCCAATCATAATCGGTATAGCCCATTTTATGAAAATTGCCAAAGAATAAAAGATTGGTTTTTTTGCTGGCAATATCTTCTTTAGTAAATGTACCGGAAGTTACGTTAGGACGAGTCGCCAGTATGCTAAATACCATTGATAAAACACAAACCACCACTAAGATGGTAAATGGTGCCTGGAGATATGTGTCGGTTTTTAACTTATCAAAAACACTGCTGATCATTATAGAAAGAATAATAGCATTAACAGAGATCAGGATGTTGGATTTGCTATCTGCCATCTGGCTCAGGTTATTCTGGCTTTGAGCTACGATCCTGAAAACAGTAGATATTGCTCTTTCAGATTGCGATTCTTTTTCTTTTTTCTTTTTTACTTCATCTAATTTTTTCTGTTCGTCGGCGCTTAAGCCCTTATCTTTTGGTTTTTCATTCTTAGCCACCAACGCAGGTTTAGGTTCTTTGGCATCTTTTGCCTGTTTTTTATCGGGTTTTTCTTCAATGCCTGCTTTTTTATTTAATTCCTGGAGGTATACCTGTTTTAAAGGATCAAGATGTTCTTTAGCAAAAGAAGTAAAATAATTGTGCTTTGTAAGAAACTCTATATTTTTTTTTCTCCAATCTTTCTTTGATAATTCCAGTTTTCCAAAATCATTAAGCTCTTCCCGCAACAGTTTATTTTTATCTTTAAAATCGCTGGTGCCAAGATGAAACAGGTCGGCGTCGCAAATGATCTGTTCAATAAGCGAAGTTGGATTCTGGGGTAAGCGGGTAGTATTGATACAACCTATTACCTTATTGATGACATTTTGATGTACTCTGTGCTCAGTTAAAAATCTTGTTGCCAGTTCAACGCTTAAATTTTCATGTCCCATTGCCTGGCCACCGCTATAGCCGGTATCATGGAACCAGGCAGCCAGCATGAGAGCAAAACGATCCTCATCGTCAAGGTGATAATAATCAGCCATCGTTTCACAACCTGCCAATACTTCCTGCGTATGTTGCAGTGTGTGGAAATGGATCGCTTTATCAACTTTATTAGCAAACAGATCGGAAACAAAATCCTGGGCTTCAGATAATATCCTGAATTGTTCTTCGGTCATATTATAAAGATATAATTTTATAAATTTACTTAAAGTTAAGCGATGCAAAGATTTAAAATTTCAGCTATGGCAGTTTACTCTATTATTATTTCTTTTGTTTTACTATTTAGTTGTAAACCCAAAAAATTCATTTATAAATCTCCTCCTCATTATAATTTTTCACAAGTGTTACCACTTAAGCTTGATCTTAGAATTAAAGAGATCTCAGGGGTTGTATGGGATAATCATAAGGATGAATTTATTGCACATAATGATGAAAAGGGAACGATTTTTTACCTGGATAAGAATAATGCCGGTATCGTCAGGGAGTTTCAATTCAGTACATCAAAAGGAGATTATGAGGATATCGCTATTGCTAAAGACAATGTATATGTTTTAAGAAGTGATGGCATGCTTTACAGGATAGTTACCGATAGCTCAGGAAAGCAAAAATCTTTTGATCTTGGTAAAATAGAATTGCCAGGTCCGGTTGATTTTGAAACACTATATTATGACCAGGACAGAAATGCTTTGATCATGATGTGTAAAAACTGTGCAAGCGATGATAAGAAAGTCGTGAGTGCTTATGCATATTATCCAGACTCTATCGGCTTTGTTACTAAACCGGTCTTTTCAATTGATGTAGCAAAGGTGCATGAACTTTCACCAAGAAAGACTTCGAGGTTTCAGCCATCAGCAGCAAGGATACACCCGGTGCTTAAAAAAATATTTATACTTTCTTCTGCAAGTAATCAACTGGTAATAACAGATACGGATGGAAATGTGGAAGGAGTTTATATGCTAGCGAAAAAATTATTTCCACAGCCAGAAGGGTTAACTTTTAAAACGAATGGAGAAATGTTTATTTCAAACGAGGCACTCAGTGAAAAAGCAACCTTGCTGAAATTTAATTATATACCTTAATAAACGATATCCCTGATATTTTATTCAAGTCCTTCAGCTTTCAGGGCTCTTCTTGCAATATATCTTTTTTCAATGCCATGAATGATACGGAGAGACAGCACTAACCAGATAAAGCCAACTGCAAATCCCGCAATCACATCGCTTGCATAATGTACCCGCAAGTACACCCGACTAAAGCCAATAAGAAGGATAAACAATACAAAAAAGACAGTTAAGAATATCTTCAGCCATTTTTGTTTTACCTCATGCCAGATAACAAAAATTACAAGACCATAAAAAACCACACCTATCAAAGCATGCCCGCTGGGAAAACTATAACCGGCAACTTTTACAATTACGGGAATATCCGGCCGGGCCCTTTGAAAATATAACTTCAGAATAAATTTTAATAAAAGACTGCTTAGTGCCAATGCAGCAATTCGAATGGCAAACCACCTTTTCTTTTTATAAATGAAATAGCCAATAAGAATAATATTCAGCGGGATCAATGCATCATGCTTTCCAAAAAAAGTAATTGCATTCATGAATTTCGTTCGGCCGGGAGTAATGTAAGGTTTCAAAAACTCAAAGACATCATCATCAAAAACAAAATTTTTTAAAACAAAAATTTCCCGTGCGGCATAAATAAAAACCATTAAAGCCAGAAGCAGGAGTAAGATCAACAAAAACTCAATCGTGAATATCGATAGCCATGTTTGCTTTTTTTTTGTTTCTGTAGTCATACACGAACGACATTCTTAAGCGATCAGATTTTTAATGCAAATAATTCAATGTTCTCGTTTTTGCCTTTCAGATCCGCATCACCCATGCTCTCAGTTTGCCAGTCTTTCATATCAAGCAGATCAATTATATCTTTTGACACAAGGAATTTTTGGTTCAGATCTGTGCAGGCACTTCGTATCCTTGAGGCAGTGTTGATAGTATCGCCACTCATCACCAATTCTTTCTTGGAAATACCCACTTGCCCCACTGTAACCATCCCAGTATGCATACCTGCTTTATATTCCGGGACTATATCGTAGTTTCTCATAAACACATCGGTATTTGTATTTAAGATCTTCCGGGATTCGATCAACGAATCAACAGCTTTTCTTGCATTTACTTTTGAGCTTGGCCACCAGGCAACAATTTCATCGCCGACATATTGATAAATGCGGCCATCATGTTCCATTATACCAGCAGAAATGCAAAAAATAAAGTCACGAATGAACTGGAAATAATTATTGCCAAGCTTTTCTGCAATGGGAGTGGAATTGCGCAGATCAATAAAAAGAATTATTCTATTTTCTTCCTGGGGCTGATGATATCTGCCCATCATAATATCAAAAAAAACGCCACGGGAATATTTTTCATTCACTTCAATGGCAAGTTGGGTTAGAATATACAGGACAGTCCATTCGGCCATTTTTGGAATGATCCAGCCAGCGCGGAAAGTATTTTTAAGAAACCTGTCTAGTGAAACGGGAAAAGTCCGATGTCCTATTATTAATTCATACGAAACATAGATCAGGAAACTCATGATAAGCCCGGCTGCTATAAGAATTATTGTTTTGATAACAACATTCACCCATGGGGAAGAATGCGGGATAAATCTTCTTAACACGGAAACAAGCAAAAAACCAATTACAAAACTTACCAACAGAACATTCACTTCCCGCAGTAAAATAGCTCTAATAGTATTTGAGCCCGGCTCGCTATATTTAAATGAAAAAGATTCCGAGCTTAGCTGTATAAGAAAAAGAAAAAAATCAGCAACTGTCCAGCTTATAGCAATAATGAAGATGATTGGCAGTTTGCGCTTATTTACTGCAGATCCGGTTGGTACTATAAGTTTTGAAAGACCCATTATAAAAATCTAATCTGTCACACTTCAAACAATTAATTTCTTAAAAGATCAGAAGCTTAAATTTATTTTCGTTCCCAATGTCATATTGAATACTCTTTCATTACCCGAAGAAAACCCAACAGAAGCCGCTACGAGGAACCTGTTATAAGGAATAAAATAGAAACCACCACCAAAAGCAGTATGCCAGCCCTTTGAATTTTCGCGGTCTAACCAAATTCTGCCGATATCATAAAACCCTGTAAGACCAATCGGACCCGGTATCACATAAGATTTTAATTCAAATAATTTCCATCTTAATTCTGTGCTTGCATACAAAGATGATTTGCCGAGGTACCTGTTTGCTCTAAAGCCATGCAGATTACTTCCTCCAAGATTTGAGGCCTGGAAAAATTCAAAGTGCCTGTTAAAGATCCTGCTGCCACCAAATGAAATGACACCAATCAGCCTGGCAGGATCGCTGAGACTTGCGTAGATGGTCATATCGGAAGTGAACTTTGTAAAATTGTTACTGTTTTTAATGCCGGCTGCTGCGATAAGCTCATTCGACCATATAATACCTCGTGTTGGAAATACTTCATTGTTACGGTTATCAAACTTCATTGCCAGTTTTGCACCCAGCCATGTCTTTTGGCTATACACACTTGCTGAGTCAAGAGGGATCAAAGAGGGTTTACCTAAAACTGTATTTACGTTATCTGAATATTTGTTCCAATAATTAAAAAAGTAAGGTCCGGCCATTAAATGCAAACGTTCAAAAAGTCGTTCACGGAATAGCACTTGCAATTCGACCGATCTGAAACGGGTGCGGTAATAATTATAATTTTTTCCATTGTCACGATCGATCTTAGTTCTGTTTCCTAATCCAAAGAAATTATTTACTTCCGGGTATCCGATATCTCCTTTTATTACCAGGTCTGTATTGCGTGTGATATGATTAAACTCTCCTTCGTACTTAATACGGAAGCTTCTTCGGCTTAACGAATACAATGCCGCAAATTTTTGATCAGTTGCATAAGGGTCATTTCTAAAACCATAAGTTCTTTTTGCAAAGCCAGCACCAACAACAAAACCATCATCGGAGTTAGCTCCAATTTGTATTCGTGGAAACTCAAGCGTGTTGTATTTATAACCAAGAATATTGTAAGTGTTTACGGTAGGATCCTTCGAAAACCTGTTTTTTGTGGCACCCTTGTGCATTATGTAATTTCCTTCTACGTTCATATCATAAAGCAGGTTCTCCACATGTCCTTTGATGTTAAATGTGTCATTTCCTTTACCCCCAATAATGCGGAACTTGATCCTGGACCTTGCATCCTCATCGATCTCAAAAAGATCATCTCCATTCAAACCATATAATCGTATCTCATGGGTAACCGAAGGATCAAACACCCGATCATACATTATGAAGGTGGTGTCATTTCCATTTTCCCTTGCATACACTCTTACCTGCAATCCTTTGCCATGTTTACTTATTTTAAAATATTCTTTTTGGTTGCTACCGACAACATTTACTTCTCTTGAAAGAAATTTATAAAACCTGATCCCCTCAGTGGTTAATGCACCGCGCCTGCTCATAAGCTTATCGATGATCGTTTTTCCATGCATTGGATAAACTTCCGGAGGTAATTTTCTAACCGCCTTTGCGATCACACTATCATTTAATTTTTGCTGTACTTCGGCAATGGTCTCTTTCCAATCTTTTTCATCAAGATCGGTAAGAAATAACCGGTCAAAGTCTCTGGCCGGGTAACCAAGCCAGTTCACGTCCGGAATATTTTTTCTGAAGCCCTGCAGGAATGGTAAAAGATTTCTGCTTGATGCTTGCAGCAATTTTCCATCAGAATAAAAGAAAGCCTGGTCCCTGTCTCTTGGTATTGGATAATACAACTTGCCTTTGCCGGTATCGCTTGTCGCCCATTTCCATTGACCAAAATGCCGGTCAAAATCACCGATCATGATATCGAGCAGTCTTGCACGCAATACTGCGAACTGATCTGCCCTGTGATCGTTTTCATCAACCAGTTTATCAAAAACTTTAGCAGTGCTTTTTGTATCTGAACCATCAACAGTTGGATCTCTTTCTTCAAGCATGCAAACCCTGTTGGCAAAAAGCGGCTGGTAAAAATCAAAAGCAGGATCATCAGGTACAAAGAATAATTCAGGGCGGGCAGTAATAATATCGAGTGGTTTCGCCAATTCAGGAACTACAAGCGGAGCATAAGGATGCGCTGCTGAATTGAATTCACTTACAAGATCCTGTGCAATTGTACCTCTGAACTCAGGCGGTAAAGCACCCGTTGGAAGTTTATCAACTGCACGCAATGCCCATTCCTTTCCGGTTTTTTTGTTTACTAACTTCAATGACCTGGTTTGTTTGCTTCCTCCCAAACTAATAATGGTGAACCCGCCTTTTTCTTCGTTTAGTTTGAAGACTTTCATGTTCACAGGCACTGACCATTCATCCCTGTAGTTTTCTCCAAGCACAAATTTTCTAAAACCATGGATCGGTTTGTATTTATCGCTGGCAGAGATATTAACGGTGTCTTTATATTTTGCATTCACAATATTGACTACACGTTTTGTAGAATCGCCACCAACTGAATCAGGAAGCGAAGCAAAATTTAAGATCGTGGTACCAAAGGTGTTTCGCACCGAGTCACTCACTGAATAAAAATTAACGGTGACATTTTTATTGGTAGAGACCTCCATCACAACAAAACCCCTTATCGATTCAGCATAAAGACTTTTTCTTCCTTGTGAAACTCTTTGAATCTTACAACCACCACCGCTTACAATATAGCTGTGGCTGCTATCTTGTATCAATTGTAAGCCATGGTCATGCCCGGCAACAAAAACAACATGCGGATGTGATTTTACTGCGTTTGTTACCTGGTTGATCATGTTTGCATAAGTAGGATGACTAAGATCCTGTGGCGAACCGAAAACACTTCTTGCTATCGGGTAAATAGATCCTAATCCTGGCAAAGGGATATACAAGTTCCTTCTTATTTCGGTAAATGGAAAGATGTGTTGTTTCCATGTAAAAAAGCCACCATGCACACTATTGCTTTTAAATGGATGATGTGAAGCTAGCAATACAAGTTTTTTTGAATTGCGGGTAACGATGTCTTCAATTTGTGTCAGTAATTCTTCATTTGTTTTACAATCACAATCAGATTCAATACCGGGTTTTTCATAAGGATGTATCCACCATTGACTATCGAATATCACAAGTGTGACGTCGTTGCCCAAATTAACTTCAACAGGTCCAGGACATCCATCTTTGGGATAAAACTGAACATTCGGTTTATTGAGAATGTCAACATATACCTGTTCCCGAATGACGGTTTGATATCCGTCTCGCCCCCCGTTTTTCCAGTCGTGATTTCCGGGGATCATGATCACCCTTGCTTGTGTATTTTCTACTACAGATAATTGTGAATCGAGTACTGCTTTGGCGGCCTGGTATCCTAATGATTGATCATCGGGTAAGCCTGTGCTGTACAGGTTATCTCCCAAATAAAGTACAGTAGTTTTTTTATCAAGCTTGATAAAGCGTTTTATCGCTTCAGCAACGGGGTGTTTTTTATCGGAAGTCAGTTCACCCCCATCACCAACAAGAATTATGCGTTGGGTAATTGTATCGGTTTGACTATTCCGTATAGAATCCGTCTGCGCATTTAATGAAAAATGAAAGCCTATAAGCAGGAAAAAATAAAGCCCTGTAATCTTTTTCATCGCCATTGGTAAAATTAAGCCTGTTTAAAAGGATTGCTCCGGGTTTGCCGGATGCTATAATCAATAAAAGTCTACTTAAAAAACCGTGCCGTTGATTTCATCAGGCCGGTTATGAAATCTCTGTGTTGAACAGAAGGTATTTCACAGGTTATTTAAACGGGTAAGTTACGTAAAAATTTAGCTCTTATGGCATGATTTTACAGGCTTTATGATATAATATCAATTTGACCATCTCTGTAAGTATTGACTTTTTATTTTCACTAAAAACATTGTACATTTAAACGTAATAACCATTGATACATCAGTTACCCTATTGCAAACTCCCGTTAATTTATTTATCCTGGAAACCAACATCATTCCATTATTCATTTAAATTTTTTACATGAACTGCTTAAACAGACACTTACTCATTACTGCTTTGTGTTTTACTTTTTCTTTTACGTCAATAGTTTCCATGGCTCAAACAGATTCGATGACCGTTGCCGGCAACCCCGACTTTAAAAATAATGGGTCAAAAAGATTCTGGATGGGTTCTAATTACCGCGCTGAATGGAAAACTCCTATTACAGTACCCGTAATTAATATGGCAACTGAAAAGGGAGGCCTGACTCCTGTAAAAAGGGGCGGAGGCAAGCAAACAAAATCTTTACGATTAGAAGATCCCCAGGGCAGACAATATAATTTTCGTTCCATACAAAAATTTATTACGGGCAAAACATTGCCACTTGATCTCCAAAGTGAGGCGGCAGAGGACCTGGTAGCTGACGGTGTTTCTGCTTCTTATCCTTATTCGGCCTTATCAATACCGCCATTGGCAAAAGCGGCAGGTGTTCCCTATCTGGACGTTAAAGTGATTTATATACCCGATGATCCGAAGTTGGGAGAGTTCAGAGAAGATTTTAAAAATCTTCTTGCTTATTTCGAAAACAAAATGCCTGATTCCGTTAACAAAGACTTCGATACTGAAGAGATCGTTGATAAACTTAAAGACGATAACGATAATGAAGTTGATCAATTGGCACTGCTGAGATTAAGAATATTGGATATGTATATTATGGATCTTGATCGTCATGAAGGGCAGTGGACATGGAGCTCGGTAGACAAGGATAAAGGGAAATTATATTACCCAATACCGAAAGACAGAGACCAGGCATTTTATATAAACCGCGGTGTATTGCCAGGTATGATCAAGTGGCCATGGTTGGTACCGCAACTCGAAGGATTTAAAGCAAAAGCAAATAATATTAACCGTTTCAATTTTGCTGCACGCAATCTCGATCGTTTCTTTTTGAATGAATTGAATGAGCAGGATTGGAAAAAAGCTGTTGATGAATTTATTCCGAAGATGACCGACCAGGTGATCGAAGAAGCTATAAGCAAGCAACCTCGTGAGATAAGACCCATTTCCGGAGATATGATCATTTCTACATTAAAAGCAAGACGGCAATATTTGGCCGATGAAGTAATGCAGTATTATCGTTTTCTTGCTGAAAATGTAAGTATAACAGGAAGCGATAAAAAAGAATTATTCGATATTACCAGGAATGAAGATGGTTCTGTTCAATTAAAAATTTATAAAATAACAAAAGAAGGAGAGCAGTCTTCCTTGATGTATGACAGAACATTTGATCCCCTGGTAACAGATGAATTGAATCTTTACGGATTTGGCGGTGATGATAAATTTGTAATATCAGGCAAAGGTGATAAGATAAAGATCAGGATGATCGGCGGTGATGGTGAAGATGTATTTGAGAACAAAGGTTCAGGCAGTGGCAATATTGTATACGATATGAAGAGTGAGAATAATAAATTGTCAGGTGATCTGAAAGATAAAAGAGCTAATGATACATTGGTAAATTCATTTAACCGCTTAGGATATAAATACAACCAGGTAATACCTTTGATTTCTGCAAATTATAATAAGGATGATGGATTGTATCTTGGTTTTTCTTTGAAATTTATCAAGCATGGATTCCGTAAGGATCCTTATAAGAATATGCATCAGTTCAATTTCCAATATGCATTTTCTACTCAATCATTTAATGTTCGCTATTATGCTGAATACATAGGTGTATTTGGCAGAACCGGCGATTTATTAACCGATATTGATATTAAGGCGCCAAATAATACAACAAACTTTTTTGGCTACGGGGATAATTCTATTTATGATAAGAGTAAGCCGGGAAAGTTTCGTTATTACAGGGCAAGGTATAATCTTAGCGATGTTTCTCTGTTGGTAAGAAAAAGATTTTCTGAGAAAATAACCTTCATGTTCGGGCCTACAGCTGAGTTTTATAAACTTGATTCAGCAGATAATAAAGGACGTAATATCGTTACTACTATTCCTAATATTAATAAGGCTACTCTTTTCGCAAAGCAATCATTCTTTGGTGGCAAAGCTTCTTTTGTTGTGAATACAAGAGATAACCAGGTGATGCCACAAAAAGGAATAAACTGGATCACTACTTATCGTTATTTGGCGGGGTTGAATGATGAAAGCCGTACGTTATCCCAATTAAATTCTGAATTGACATTTTATCTTCAATTGGTTCGCAACAAAATAACTTTTGTAAATAGAGTCGGTGCAGGTACAAATCTTGGCAAAGAAGGGTTTGAATTCTTCCAGGCACAATATCTTGGCTCCGATGAGCATTTAAGAGGTTACCGTAAATACAGGTTTGCAGGTAAATCCAAGATCTTTAACCAGGCTGAAGTACGTATAGCTGTTGCAAAATTTAAAACCTATCTCTTCCCGGCGGCATTTGGTGTATTTGGATTTTATGATACAGGAAAAATCTATGATTTGAATAAGGAGAGTAACAAATGGCTGAGTGGTTATGGAGGCGGTATTTGGATATCACCATTAAAACGCATTGTGCTTTCTGTTGCTTATACAGCTTCAAAAGAAGATAAATTACCATTGATAAGTTTAGGCTGGAAGTTCTAACGAAAATGATTCATAAAAAATTAAGGGTCGCTTTTATGCGACCCTTTTTTATTGTTGAGTACAAAATTTAATTTCCTTTTAATAGCTGTTCATCAGTAATAGAAGAAAGCGGTGGGTTCTTAGAAACATCCTCATCAAATTGCACATCCACTCTCAATCCTTTTAATCCCACTACACCTTGTAATTCTTCCAGGTCGTGATGTTCAATACCTGGTTTTAATAGTTTTAAGGTTTGTAAAAACTCAATGTACTCGGCATATTCTTCAGCATCTTTTGGCTGGCTATATACAATAGCTATCTTACCGGGTTGAGTGAACCGTTCGTTGGTATTTTTTATATGAACTTTATCAATTCTTTTTTTGATGATCTCGTACCGGATGTTGCCGGCACCATCAACATCAAACTTTCTTTCATCAGCACGGAAACTAATTGATATAGGAGTGCTGTGTGCAAGGATCAGTTGTGTTGTTTTCATTGGATGGCTTAATTGCTTGCAAAGATCGTTTGTAAGCTTTGCAGCTTTCGCCAATGTAGTCAGCTGCCACATTTTCATATTGCGTAAATAAAGCTCGTCAAATTTTTTCCTCGGTGAAAGAGATTGTCCAATGTATATATTGAATTCAACACCATCAGTTACATATCGTTCAAAGTAATGAGGAAAAATTTGTTGTACAGAAGTTTGTTCCCTGTCAACAAAACGACTCACTTGCTCATTTATTTTTGCAATACTTTCTTCAAATTCTTTCCGGTGATGATAGATCATCCCGATATTTGTATCTAATGCAGCAAAATAGTTATCGATATCCTTTTGTACTGCCGGCGTTGTTCCTTTCAGATGTTTAAAAATTGAAGCTACCTGGTTTTGTAAAAAATCATGAATAGCAGTTTCTTCATCATTCAGTAATACATCACTTGCTGAAGAAATATGCTTATCGACCTTGAACTGCACTTCCTGCAGTAATGGGAACGACATGGTCGCCTGCGCTTTTTTAATTACAGATGCAGCCATTTGCAATTGTTCAATAAAATCCAGTTGGATCGATTGTGATCTTTCAACAGATGAATTACGAATATCGATAGCTCCGTATAACGGGTATACTGATTCAAATGCTATTCTTTCAGGTTTGGGATCTTTTCCTTGTTGTTTTTGGATGATGAAATTATATGCCGCTTCGGTGAATTTCCATTCAACTGATGGCTGTACGGCGGTAAATTGTTCTTTAATTATTTTATCTATCTGGTTGTCCAATGACTCTGCGCTTTTTTCAATAGCACGGGTAAATAATGGAATAGCAATATCAAGTCTTGCTATATGTTTGTAATTAAGTTTGTTTTCGTGGTCTGAACCTATCTCAAGAATGCCCCATAGATCTCCATTATGTTTTAAAGGCGCCAGTATTAAACTCCTGTAACCCTGGTCAAAATAAAAACCCAGGTAATCAATTTCTTTTACAAGATCTTCATCGATCGTTTCATATATGATCGGTTTATCAGTCTCCATGAACAATTCACGACAACAATCATTCACACTGTCTCTTTCCATTACGGCCTTGTAATGTTTGAACAAAAGACTATTACTGTTATGCAGTTCTGAAAAAACATAATGACCATTTACTTTAAAAAATGGAGTAATGCCGATGCGTATATCTTTTAAACCAATAAGCGATTGAACAAGGTCCTGAAGTTTGTGGTAAACCACTCCTTCAGAAAATGCATTCAGGTTCAGCAACTCTGATTTCATTTGTGAGATCACTTCTCTTTCTGTTACATCAATCACACGGCCGATAACAATACCTTCAAATGTGAATTGTTCGATCGGGATATTGTGTTGTAATTCTTCTAATGATAAAAGACCATGATCTTTTTTATTGATAAAATCTTCAGGAATTGGTAGATGGCTTCCTATATATTTTACGTCAATATATCTTGTGTCCAACTGCAGTTCCATATATTTTATTAACCCCGAATGCGGATCATGATAAGGATGAACAGAGGCAACAAATTCGGGAGCATGATAATTACAATATTTTCTGAGTATAAGATTATAAGCCCCGGTCGATCTGTCCCGCTCAATATCTTTTCCTGTTTCATTGTCGGGAATTTTTATATCATTTGTTCCCGGTTCAAGGAACAACATTCTGAAAAGACGGGAAGTATAAATAGTTTTATAAGAGAAGGGAAGACCAACAGAATAAAGCATTTCATGATCGCTGGCAGTCGGAGGGAAAATAATGCTCAACAGCATTTCGATCCATTCATGATGTGGCTCCAGCGCTGAAAGATCTTCAATAGGATTTTGCAATTCGGGATGCTGATCAGCATATTCTAAAATTCCCGAATAAAGTTTTTTAGCTCCTTCCGATGAGCCATGCTGCAATGTTCTTCTTAGCACATTAATCAGCGGCTGAAAAGACACTTTGCTTTGATAATGTACAGATGTAAAAATTTTTTTCTCCATTGATCAATTAAATAAGGTTGTTAAAAGGTTTTTTTCAGAGGAGGTGCGGACATTTGAACAGACAGGATGTAAATACGTAAAATTAATAAATGCAGTTTAGTTATTCTGTTTTTTTGATGAAGAACTTAGCTTCTTGTTTTTTGGAGAAATAACAGAGTTAAAGTAGTGGCATACAGGTCTTACACCACATTGTTCGCACTTTGGATTCCTGGCAACACATACATAACGGCCATGAAGTATAAGCCAATGATGTGCTTTATGAATTAATTCTTCAGGGATATTTTTTATCAATTCTTTTTCAACTGCAAGTGGAGTGTTCGCAGTTGCTGATGCAAGCCCGATCCGTTTACTTACCCTGAATACATGTGTATCCACGGGCATGTTAGGTTGACTTTCCACTACCGATGTGACAACATTCGCAGTTTTTCTTCCTACCCCCGGTAATTGCATCAGTTCATCAACAGTCATTGGAATATTGCCATTAAATTTTTCCATCACCATTTTAGACATGGCAATAAGATGCTTTGTTTTGTTATTCGGGTAAGAAATACTTTTTATAAATGGGAACAGCTCATCAAAATTTGTGTTGCTTAATGAAGCAACATCAGGAAATTTTTTGAATAGAGCAGGTGTGGTCAGGTTCACTCTTTTATCAGTGCATTGTGCTGATAGAATTACCGCTACCAATAATTCATAAGGATCTTCATACTCTAATTCCGTTTCTGCATTCGGTAAATGTTTTTGGAAATAATCAATGACAAAGCGGTATCGTTCTTTTTTGGTCATGCCCCTGTCCCCTAAAGGGGAACTTAGATTGTGATAGTGTTTAATAAAGATAAAGCCTCAATAGGATTTGGTTTGATTAAATCATTTGGACTGTGTGTTGGTGGTCCCGATAGAATCGGGATTGGGAGGGTTTAAATAAAAAGCATCACAACGGTTAAGTTATGATGCTCGTAATTTTTTTCAGGAATCTTAAACTGTTTGTTCCGATTTTTCCCTTGCGTAGTTCAAAACATTCAGCACCACTTCTGTGCGGGGTGATTGTTTGATCTTATCTAACCGTTGCATTGAAGTTTTAAGTACAGAAAGCTTTTCACGAAGTGTCCAGTCTTTCTTTAAAGCTGCTTCAATGTTTGCGGTTTGCTCGGGAGTGGTCTCCTTGTACAAATACAATAAAAGATCCTCTGGGGTAAAGTTTGTCATTGGCAATCCAATTGATGTCCTAAATTTTGTTTGTCCTTAAAAAAAATGAATTTCGAAACGTCCACTATTTAAACGGTACACAGGTACCCTTATTGTGCCTTTTATTGTCATTAATTCTTAACATCGGGCTTTTCCGGTACTATAAATATGTCTTCATTTTCCCTTTTCATCAGGTATTTCTCACGGGCATATTTTTCTACCACAGCCGGATTGGACTTAAGTTCTTCAGCCTCAGTAGATTCCTTTGCAATTTCCTTCTGGTACCATGCCTTGCTTTCCTGCAATTCCTTTAATTCCCGGCGGTGTTCCATTTGAGTAAAAACATCCCGGGGATCGAAAAAAAGCAACCAGACAATAAAGGCGGTTGCGGAAAGAAAATACTTGTTTTTAAGCCAGGCAGGGATGTGGTTTAGCGGCCTACCCCAACCCTTCCGAAGGAAGGGCTTTGGATCCCTATTTTCAAATGTGTTTTCCATTGTTGGATTTTTTTAAGTCCTTCCCTTTGGGAAGGATTTAGGATGGGCTTCCAAATTTAATCTTTCCTTTCGGATAAATTGCAGACATGCCTAGTAATTCTTCAATTCTTATCAACTGGTTATACTTAGCCATGCGATCCGTTCTTGATGCAGAGCCGGTTTTTATTTGTCCGCAATTCAATGCAACAGCAAGATCAGCTATCGTTGTATCTTCTGTTTCACCACTACGATGACTCATGATCGTATTATATCCATTATGCTGAGCCAATGTAACCGCATTAATAGTTTCTGTTACAGTGCCGATCTGGTTTACTTTTACCAGTAATGCATTTCCAATTCCTTTATCAATTCCTTGTTGCAATCTTGTTACGTTAGTTACAAACAGGTCATCACCTACCAACTGGCATTTGCTGCCGATAGTTTTTGTTAGCAATTTCCAGCCATCCCAATCATCTTCGGCCATGCCATCTTCAATAGAAGCGATCGGGTATTGCTTCACCCATTTTTCCCAATATTTCACCAATTGCTCACTCGTCATTTCTTTACCGCTGCTTTTATGAAAAACATATTTTTTCTTTTTGCTATCCCATAACTCACTGTTAGCTGCATCCATTGCAATTACAATTTGCGATCCTGTTTTATATCCTGCCGCATCAATTGCTGTCAATACTGTTTCAATTGCTTCTTCGTTTGATTGAATATTTGGAGCAAAACCACCTTCATCACCCACATTAGTGCTGAACCCTTTTTTCTTTAACACAGTTTTCAATGCATGAAAAATTTCAAC
>Ga0070698_100003036_pt1 | contig 18497 bp, 17 predicted proteins | sample KBSK1502metaG_FD_65477 | JGI IMG/M metagenome (GOLD analysis project Ga0070698, IMG submission 65477) | Corn, switchgrass and miscanthus rhizosphere microbial communities from Kellogg Biological Station, Michigan, USA - KBS K1-50-2 metaG | ecosystem: Host-associated > Plants > Roots >...
AATCGAGAACGGCACCGTTCTCATTCGTGACGGAAAAATCGTTGCTGTTGGAGCGAACGTCACGATACCGTCGGGAGCACAGCGCGTCGACGCCGCAGGCAAATGGGTTACACCGGGACTGATCAACGCGGCGACGACGCTCGGACTGATCGAGATCGGACAGGTTCAGGATACGCGCAACAACGCGGCCCGCGGCAAGGACAACATCGCGGCGGCGTTTACCGTGTGGGAAGGACTCAACACACAGTCAGTGCTCATCGCTCCAGCGCGTCGCGAAGGCGTCACTAACGTCGTCATCGTTCCCGGCGGCGGAGGTCTCATTTCCGGTCAGGCCGCATTCCTCTCTCTCGTTGAAGGAATGCCGACCGACATGGTCCTCAAGACTCCCGTTGCGATGGTCTCGCAAATCGAAGACAACCAGAGCGCTGGAACCAACGCCCGCGGCGAGCTTCTCGGAAGGCTTCGAGAGCTGCTCGAGGATACGAGGGCGTACATGCGTAATCGCGCAGCATATGAGAGAGCCGAAACGCGGGACTTTGCCGCGAGCCGGCTAGACCTTCAGGCGATGATTCCCGTCGTGGAAGGCCGTCTCCCTCTCTTGATTGCCGCGGACAAGTCAACCGATATCGATGCTGCGTTGAGACTCGCAAAGCAAAACGATCTCAAGATCATCATCGGTGGCGGCGCTGAGGCATGGATGGTCGCCAACGAGCTTGCTGCTGCGAAAGTTCCGGTTCTCACAGGAGCGATGAACAACATTCCCGGCAGCTTCGCTACTCTTGGGCAGAATCAGGAGAACGCCGGCCTGCTTCGCCGCGCGGGTGTGCAGGTCGTAATCACGGGTAATGGTCCGGGCGACGAGGAAACATTCAACGTTCGCAACATCAAGCAGGAAGCAGGCAATGCTGTAGCCTATGGCATGTCCTGGGATGATGCGCTCCGCGCCATCACGCTGGCACCTGCCGAAGTGTTTGGAGTGGCCGACAGGATCGGATCACTGCAGGCAGGTCGCGATGCCAACATTGTAATCTGGAGTGGTGATCCGTTCGAGTTCACCAGCGTTCCGGAGCATGTCTACGTGCGCGGACGCGAATACCTCCAGCCGGATCGCCAGCAGCTTTTGACTGAGCGGTACAAGAATCTGCCGCCGGCCTGGGGTGCTCCGCAGCGAAAGTGAGATCGATGACAAAAAAAAACCCGGCGATAAGCCGGGTTTTTTTTCGCCAGAAGATCAGGTCAGCCCGACACGTCCTGTGTTTCTGCTGTCGCGGCATCCGCGGTTGACTTTGCCGTTGATGAAGCTGCAGTCGCAGTGTCGGCCCCTCGCGTATCAGCGGACGCCTTATCGCTCCGATACTCCGCGCGGCGCTTTTCGAGATCTGCCTCGTACTTCGCCGCTTCCGCGTCATGCGTCGCGAGCGTGGCCGCGAGCCGCGTGTAGGTATCAGCATCGATGTCGCCGCCGGCCTGCTTGGCGCGGAACACCGCGTAGCCAAGCGCCTGCGCTGCCTTGTCGGCAAGCTGGCGGGTGCGGAACGCCTCCAGCCGCGTCTTACCTTCGTCGAGCGCACCTTGCGCCGCGCGTCCAGCACGATCCAGCTCTTCCTTGAGCTTGTCGATAAAAGCCATTGTCATCTCTTGAGTGAGGGAACTGTACTCAATTACGTCACCGTGACACTGCAAGTTTCGTGGGCGTTGTAGACACAGAGACCACAGTGACCACAGAAAAGGGCGGCAGAATCCAGATTGATTCTGCCGCCCTTTTCTGTGGTCACTGTGGTCTCTGTGTCTACAACAACTTACGCCGCGGAAGTTTCCTGCTCGGGATAGACGCTGACCTTGAAGCGGGTGCGGTTCTTGTGCTCGAACTTCACGAACCCGTCGATCAACGCGTAGATCGTGAAGTCTGTGCCAAGCCCGACGTTGCGGCCGGGGTGCCATTTGGTGCCGCACTGCCGAACGATGATGTTGCCGGCGACGACCTTCTCGCCACCGAACTTCTTCACGCCCCGGTACTGCGGATTGCTGTCGCGTCCGTTTCTCGATGAGCCGACGCCCTTCTTATGTGCCATCTGAAATCCCTCTTATCCGAGCGTGATGTCGCCGATACGGACTTCAGTGAAGCCCTGACGGTGACCTTGCTTCTTCGCGTAGTTCTTACGCCGCTTCATCTTGAAGACGACGATCTTCTTGTCCTTGCCGTGCTTGACGATCTCGCCCGCGACCGATGCGCCCTTGAGCGACGGAACACCGACGAAGGTTTTGTCGCCATTCGAGCCGAGGATCACGTCGTTGAAGGTGACCTTGGATCCCGCTTCCCCAGGAAGGCTCGGAACTCTAATTGTCTTGCCCGACTCGGCCCGATACTGCTTGCCACCGGTGCGGATGATTGCGTAAGCCATTGATGAACAACCGATTGGTGAAAATTCCGTAACAGCCTTTAAACGTAAGGCGTTACGGCCTTCCAATCAACCCTTCGAGACTCCGAATTGCGGATTGAGGACTGTGCGGCCTCAGGTCCGAGGACTGCTCATTGCGGAGTCGCGATTAATCGAGGACGGAGGTCGATGACCCGCGTTTCCTCCGTTGCCGTAATCATCGGTAATCCTCAGTGAATCGAGACTCCGCAATGAGCAGTCCTCGGACCTGAGGCCGCAATCTACGCCACGGCGTACTGCTGCGTGACGTCCCTGCCCTGACCCTTCACGACCAGCTTGAACTCGTCAGGCTTGAGTAGCGGATCGTCGCGGAGCTCGAGCGAGAATGACGCAGCTTTCTGAAGTCGCTGCACCAGCTCGCGCTCCTGCTCCAGAACGTACATGGCAACGTCAGGATGGAGCTTCACCAGGAGGTTGTCACGACGGCCTTCAACCACCATTCGCCGAACAGATCTTTCCATCCGGCGTACGATCGTCTCGGGAGTGAAGACACGACCGGTTCCTTCGCAGATGGGACAGGGCTCCGTCATGCTCTGGTAGTGGCTCTGTCGAACTCGCTGACGGGTCATCTCGATCAGTCCGAGATCACTCACCGCGAAAGCCTTGGTCCGTGCACGGTCGCGACCGAGGTGGGTGCGCAGCTCCTGCAAGACCTTCTCGCGCGATGAGCGAGTCTCCATGTCGATGAAGTCGCACACGATGATTCCACCTACATCACGCAGCCGAAGCTGTCTCGCTATCTCGGCGGCTGCTTCCATATTGGTGCGCAGAACGGTTTTCTCCGGATCCTTGCGCCCGGTATACCGGCCTGAGTTCACGTCGATCGAGACGAGCGCTTCCGTCGGCTCGATGATGATGTATCCGCCCGAGGGAAGGTCGCATCGCCGCTTGAACGCATCGCGGATCTCCGCTTCGACTCCCGCCGTGTCGAATAGCGGAATCCTCTCCTCGTAGAGCTTCACCCGCGGAATAAGATCCGGAGCGACAGTCTTCAGATATTCGTTGACTTCGTTGAAGACGGGTTTGGAGTCGATGGCAAGGCTGTCCACCTTTGCACTGAAGAGGTCTCGAACGAGGCCTCTCGTAAGTCCGGTCTCACGATGAAGCAACGCGGGAGCACGAGTGAACTGGCCTTTTCGCTTGATCTTCTTCCACTGCGCCATCAGCGTCTCGAGGTCCCGCTTGAGTGCCTCGGGTGTGACGTCCTCGCTGACCGTTCGAACAATTACTCCGCCTGACTTGTCCGGCAGAATGGCGCCGACCTGTTCCTTGAGCCGCTGGCGCTCGGCCCCGCCACTGATCTTGCGGCTGACCCCGACTCTCGATGAATCCGGTATGTACACCAGGAATCGTCCTGCAAGCGAGATCTGGGCGGTTACGCGAGGACCCTTTGTGGAGATCGGCTCCTTCGAAACCTGGACCATGATTTCCTGGCCACGCTTGAGCGCGTCCTGAATCGGAGGTGCAGCCTTTCTTCCGCGCCGCCCGTTGCCGTTCGATCCGTTGCCTTTGGCGCCGACCGTTACAGACTCTGACGGCTCTTCATCCTCGTCCTCGTCTTCGTCCTCCGCTTCTTCAGCGCTCTCACGGACCAGGTCGGATGCATGAAGGAAGGCACTCTTCTCGGTGCCGATGTCGACGAATGCGGCCTGAATCCCCGGAAGGACAGCCTCTACTCGTCCCAAATAAATGTCGCCGACCATGCGGCGGTTGTCTGGACGGTCTACGAGCAGCTCAACGAGCTTCTCGTCCTCCAGAATCGCCACCCGCGTTTCGCGCGGGCCGGCGTTGATGAGGATCTCTCTTTTCATTGTAACCCGCCGGGCATTCGTGACGGCGACTCGGCGTCACTGGTGGCGGCGGATATTCCCTAAGTATGGGCGCGCATTTTTCGCGACGCCTTTCTGTACGAGCTGCTAATGGTGGTACGCCTGCCGGTCATGGTTGTGGATGGCGCGAGTCGCACGCACATCCCCATGCCGGCCTGGCAGTAATCGTTTCGCCAAAATGTACTGGTATAGACGAGCTTTTTGCAACAGTGGCAACGACTTACAAGCCGCGTCTAACCCTGAATGCCAGCCACGCCATCACAAGTAGGTATGTGATTCCGGCCTTCCATTCACCGTGCTTCATATATAGACCGAGGTCGAACGCGCCTTCGTCTGGGCCCTCGCCGCGCCAGGGCGTCACCCGTGGAACGAATGCAGGCACGTTGGCCGAATACGCGTCATACGCGTCCGGGAACCGTTCCCGAATGTTGGCCTTCTCGCGCTCCATGGTCGGCGCGTAGACAAGCGCCCAGAAAGCGATGACCAGCAGTAACAAGGTCCAATGCGCCGCGATCGCAAACCCAGCCCCGATGAGAAAGCTTCCGAAATACAACGGATTTCTCGTGTGAGCATAGGGTCCTGTGACAGCAAGCTTTCGATTCTTGGATATGTGACCTGATGCCCAGGCACGAACCAGAACACCGACAAATGCGACTGCCCCGCCTACCGCCAGCGTAAGCGTCGACGGCCTCGCCCAGATGAGATACGCGATTCCGAGAACGAACCCCAGGGGCAAGCGGAGTTTTTTTGCGACTTCCGAGTAGGTCAATCGAGAATACCCCTGAGCAGGTGCCTCGCGATTACCACTCGCTGAATCTCTGAGGTTCCTTCTCCGATCTCGCAGATCTTGGCATCGCGCATCATTCGCTCGACAGGATAGTCCTTCGTGTAGCCATAACCGCCATGAATCTGAATGGCCTTGAGTGTGGAGCGCATTGCGAGCTCGGAGCAGAACAGCTTGGCGATTGCGGCCTCTTTGCCGAATGGCTTCTTGTGCATCGCGAGCCACGCAGCGTGATACATGAGGTGTTTGCCAGCTTCGATCTCGGTAGCCATGTCCGAAAGCTGAAACTGGATTCCCTGGAAGCTCGCGATCGCCTTTCCGAATTGCCGTCGGTGCGCGGCATAATTTAGCGCCTGCTCGAATGCTCCTTCAGCGATGCCGATGGAAAGCGCAGCGATTCCAATACGTCCCGCGTCGAGCGTCTGCATGAAGTTTATGAAGCCCATTCCCTCTTCGCCCAGGCGATTCTCCTCGGGAACTTCAACATCTTCAAAGACCAGTTCGCGAGTATCCGACGCACGCCAGCCAAGTTTGTCTTCCTTTTTTCCCGCCCGAAACCCGCGCATGTCCGGCAGTGAAGAGTCGTGACCGATCGTGACGCCCTCAGGCCGATGTGAAAGGTCGGCCTGCTTTGTCAGAATGAAGGATGTGATTCCCTTTGTTCCCGCCGCTCGATCGGTAACCGCCGTTGCGACAAAGATCTCGCCAACGCCGCCGTGAGTGATGAAGACCTTGGATCCGTTCAGCAGGTAGTAGCCGTTCTTCTTCTCTGCAGTGGTTCTCGTTCCGGCCGCATCACTTCCGGCCGTCGGCTCGGTGAGACCAAAGCCTCCAAGAACTTTTCCGGTCGCGAGGAGCGGGACGAATCGCTCCTTCTGCTCCCGCGTGCCGAAGTTCACTATCGGTGACGTACCAAGCGTTGTGTGCGCCGAGATGGTGATACCGTGCGAGGCATCGACCTTTGCCATCTCGTGGATGGCAATCATGTAGCTCAGGGTGTCGAGTCCCGCACCGCCTAGCGCTTCCTCCCACGGTATCCCGAGCAGTCCGAGCTCGCCCATCTTCTGGACATTCTCCCACGGGAAGTCCTGCGACGCATCGAACCTGGCCGCAACGGGCGCGACTTCGTCGCGAGCAAACTCGCGGACCATGTCCCGCACTGCGATGTGTTGCTCGCTGAAGTAGAGCGAATCGTCCATTAGTCAGGCAGCTTCGGTTTCACCGGCATTTCTGATGACGGAGAGAAACTGCTCGCCGTAGCGCTCGAGCTTCATCTCCCCAACGCCGCGCACGTTGGCCATCGCTGCCAGCGATGTCGGCCTTCGTAAAGCCATCTCAGCGAGCGTGCGATCGGAGAATACAATATACGCGGGAACCGCATCCTTACGGGCAATCTCACGTCGCTTCTCTCGTAATGCATTGAGCAGAGATATCTCCCCCTGGGTCAGGCTGACATCGTCCTGCTCTGTTACTGGAAGCGCTTTGGATGGCCGACGACTTCGAGGGGCGGCTGCTTCCCTCGGTCTCGTAATGCCGAGGCAGTTGTCACACGCGTTGCATCGCGGTCGAGCTGCAGGGTCGCCGAAATATCGGAGCACGAACGCGCGGCGACAGGTCTTCGCGTACGCATATCGCTGAACTGCATCAAGTTTGGATAATTCCGCATTCCGCCGACGGTCGATCGAGGCCCAGTTGATCCTGTATCTCGACAAGGGCGCATCGGAGGCCGTGAGTCTCATTCCTCCGCCTAGCCGTTCCCAGACGAGAAACTGGCGCGCTTGAAGCGCGTCGAGCAGCGCCGTGGCCCCGCTCCGCCTGCCAAGCCCGGGGGGCAGCGCATCGAGATCGATCGTGGCGCCAGTGTGAAGCTGTTCGCCTCCAATCTTCCAGAGGGTGCGCAGTAATCCAAGCTCGGGGTTTGCTTCGCCGGTGATCTCGCCGCGAATTCGCGCCGGTGTCGCCAGGAGTCTGACAGAAACCATGGATGTCGAGCTCTCGCTGCCGACAATCGCGTTTGCTTGCGACAGAATCCTGAGAGAGCTCTCCACTTCGCGGGGACTGATCTTGCCGCGAATCAGCGGGACGATGTCGTCGACCGACTCAGGCAATGTCGGAGACGTTTTCGATGCGCGAACGAGCCCGGCATACACCTGTTCGACTATCGAGCGCTCCGGATACGCACCCTTGATGAAGAACTCGTGAGTGAAGCGATCCGGAAATGAGTGAAGCAGAAATACTTCCGAGTGCAGCCCGTCGCGGCCCGCCCGGCCTGCTTCCTGGTAATACGCCTCGAGCGTTCCCGGCATCGAGTGGTGAATGACGAGCCGAACGTTGGGTTTGTCGATGCCCATGCCGAACGCATTCGTCGCGATGATTGCCCGGATGCGCTCGGTCATGAACGCTTCCTGAACCTCGCGGCGATGTGTGTCGTCAAGGCCAGCATGGTATCCTGCCGAAGCAATTCCCTGCTGCTCGAGAAGAAAACTCAGTCGATCCACAGACTTCCGCGTCGAAGCGTATACAACCGCGAGGCCGTCGTGCTTGCGGAGCGTTTCTACGAGCAGCGTGTCTTTCTCTGCATCGTTGCGCGCGGGAAGCACATGATACGTGAGATTCGTTCTGTCGAATCCCGTGATGATTGTGCGCGGATTGTCGAGAGCAAGCTGCCGGCAGATGTCCTCACGAACCTCGGGCGTGGCCGTCGCTGTAAGCGCAACGGTTGGCGGAGATCCAAGCTTTATTCTCGCGTCCGCAACTCTCAGGTAGCTCGGACGGAAATCATGACCCCACTGGCTGATACAATGCGCTTCGTCCACTGCGAGAAGGCTGACTCCGATGTCGCGGAGTCTTGTTGCCACGTTTCCGAAATCGAATCTCTCGGGCGCCAGGTAGAGCAGCCGGACTTCCCCGCGCGCTGCCCGCGCAAGTCTGTCGGCGACCTGAGCAGACGTGAGTGTGCTATTAATGAATGCGGCCGGAAGATTCCGTGCTTCGAGCGCATCGACCTGGTCTTTCATCAACGAGATGAGGGGCGAAACAACAACAGTCAGGCCGGGCAGCACGAGCGCCGGGATCTGATAACAGACTGATTTGCCGCCGCCGGTCGGCAGCACGACCAGTGTATCGTTTCCCGACAGAACTGACTCGATCGCCATTTCCTGACCAGCTCTGAACTGGTCGTAGCCAAACGCCGCGCGGAGTGCAGCGCGAGCGTCCTCGAGGGTCGGAGCCTTCACTTCGCCGCTCCGTATTCCGAAACCGCGCGAGTCACTCTCTCGAGAACTTCGTTCACGGTAATCGTCGGCATCCGCTCCCATTTTGGACGCCGATCCGAGATATCAGGTTCAGAACCTTGATCGGTGTAATGATCGACCCACAGATCCTGATATGCCCGCCATGGACCGATTCGCCAGGGATTAGTGTGACCGTAGAGTCCAATTACCGGAACCTTCAGTGCGCGTGCGATGTGAACCGGACCCGTATCGGGGGCAAGCACGAGATTGCTTCCGCCAACTGTCCATGCAAGGCGACGAACCGAATCGGTCATCCCCCATCTTACTTTAGCGGATGACCTGGTCATGATTTCGTTTGCAGTCGCCTGCTCTCTTTCACCGGGTCCTCCTGCAACGACCACTGCAAATCCAAAATCCTGCTCGAGGGCAGAAGCAACCTGTGCCCATCGCTCGGCAAGCCAGTCCTTCTTGATCGTGGCAGTCGCTGGAATAATGGTGGCCACGGGGCGACCCTCGAACTTCTGGAAGAATTCAGTCTGATCTCTCCGCTCATGCGGCGAGAATTGAATTCTCCACTCGGCGGTCGTGACTGGCACGTGGAGATGTGCGGCAAATTCAAGGAACATGTCTGCTGTGTGAACGCGAGGCGAAGGCTTCAATCGCTCATTGGACGCCAGCCAGACACCTTCGAATGACCTGCGTCGATCGAAGCCGATCCGGCGCGGCGCACGAGACAGGAGTGTTGGCCAAATGCTCTTCAGGTAGACGTTGAGATTGAGCGTGACATCGATCGGGTGACCCGCTCTCAGGTCTTTGCGCAACTGACGAATCCCCCGAATCCCATCGTTTCGTCGGTAGACAATCAGTCGGTCGATCGACGGATGGCCTGCGAGAAAGCTTGCCGGCATTGGCTCAGCGATCCAGGTGATCCGCGCGTGAGGATTGGCATCACGAATCGCGTTGACGAGCGGAAGCCCGTGAACCACATCGCCAAGTCCGGTGAGAAGGACGATGCAAAGGTGCGGAGAGCCATCCCGGTTTCTCTCGATCATTGGTAGAAGAGAATTCGCTCAGTCTCGTCCAGCATGCGATCGAGCGAAAACCAGGCACCGATTCGATACGCAGCTTCTTCAGTGCGCGCACTCACCTCATTCGCCTCGTGCCTGATGAGGTGTGCAAGTTGCGCGATACGCTCAGCCAGTGACTCAACATTCCCTGGCTGGAAAATCCATCCCGCGGGCGGTCGCTCACCTGTGGTCCCGATTGCTGTGCGCACTCCGCTGATGTCGGATGCAATGACCGGAACGTCGGCAGCCATCGCTTCAAGCATCACGTTCGCCATGCCTTCGTTGTGACTGCTCAGCACAAACACGTCGAGAGCCGCGACGGCTTCAGCTCCCTTTTCGCGCGCGCCAAGGAAATGCACCCGGCGTTCGATGTCGAGCTCGCGCGCGAGCTGCTCCAGAAGTCCTCTATGGGGACCATCGCCGATGATAGCGACGTGGGCCTGCTCAACATTCGCCCTGGCAAACGCGCGCAGCAACAGATCGAATCCCTTCCGCTGCGAAAGAATTCCTGCGGCGCCGATGAGTAGAATCTGATCGTCGATACCCAGCTCCGACCTCAATCGCTTCCTGAGCTCGCGACGCGTCACGGTCAGGGGCACAATGCCATTGAGCACAACGTGCACGTGATCTTGCGGAAACGGCGCAGCCGTGCGAATCCATTCGTCCCGAATTTCCGGCGCGTTTACAATCACGTCAGTGATCCATTTCCGGACCGCAAATCCGCGAATGCCACTCACCGGAGCGGATCGAACAATCCCCTGTCGCAGTACGATGCGTTTCACGCCTGTTGCTTTGGCACCGAATGAGACCCACGAGATCGAGTGCCACGATGTAAGCAGCACTGCATCGGGACGCTCGGTTCGAAGCCACGCGGCAAAGGAAAGTCCGCTTAGGGGATCGATTGCGCCGCGCGGGCGAAACCTCGTTACGCGATGACCCATCAGCGTCAGCCTGTCCCTCACCACGCCGCCAGCGCATGAGACGACGACGTCGTGTCCGCGCTTTGCAAGTCCGTTCGCGACTGTTGCCAGCATCTTCTCATTTCCGCCCCAAACGTGGGCGCTGTTCTGAATCACCAGCTTCATGCTGAGTGCAGCTGAGGCCCAAGAAACTCTTCCCACGCTGACAGCATCTGTTCGGGTGAGAAACGACTCACTGCGCGCCCGCGCGCGATGCGACTCATCAAGCCTCGTGTTGCTGCATCTCGCTTGAGCGACGCTATTGCGTCAGCAATTGACTGCGGCTCGAAACCGGTGACGATGCCTGCGCCAAGTCCCCCCTCTTCGGGCGACAAGGCGTCTTCGGCGCCACTGACATCGGTGCTGACCACCGGAAGTCCATATGACATCGCTTCGAGCATAGAGTTCGACAGCCCTTCGGATTCGGACGTAACCACGAAAACATCGAGCGCGGCGAACACGTCTCCGACATCTTCTCGACTCCCGAGGAAGCGAACACGCTCTTCGATCCCGAGTGATCGTGTCTTCTCCATCAGCTCGTCGCGCCTGGTTCCATCGCCCGCGATGATGCAGACAACGTCCGGCAGGAGAGCGGTTACGTCGAGCAACCGGTCAATTCGTTTCTGCAGCGCAAGACGTGCGACAGTTCCGATGACGAAAGTATCGGAGCGAATTCCGAGATCCTGACGAACTTTCATTGGATCGGGCGGCGGATGACGCGATTCGACTCCATTCCATATTACCCGGACCTTTGAGGGATCAAATCCCTCGAGTGATGTGAATGCGGTAGCCATGCGCCGTCCGTTCACGACAACGCCGTCCGTCCAGCGCTTGAGCGCGATATGGTATTTGAGACTTCGCGGAGTGTCGGATTCGAGACCAACTCGCGCGACGATTCTCGGGACGCCTGCCATTCGCGCGCCGAGCGAAGCGAGGAAAAGTTTCTTGTAGGTACCAACGATGAATGCGTCAGGCTTGTGCCGCTTGAGAACGCTCGCCAATCGATAAGCATGCCCGAGCGCAACGTCTCCACCTACAACGCATATCTCTGCGGGCACTCCGCGCGAAACTGATTCAGTCTCAACCAAGGGGTCATTGCAGAGGAGCAGAACCTGGTGGCCTCTGTCCCTCAGGCCCTTGAGAAGAGAAACGGTTGCCCGCTCGGCACCTCCCCAGATTCGTGCGCCGTTGTGGGCAACTATGAACATCAGCTCGCCGGTTGTTCGCGAAGCCACTGCCAGAAACGGTGGATCCCCTCCTCCATCGTCGTTTGAGGATCATAGCCGAGGAGCTCTCTGGCGTGGGAGATATCGGCATACGTTCGCTGCACGTCACCGGGTTGCGCAGGAAGTGAACGAATCCTCGGAATCACACGCAGCTCGGTCGCGATCATTTCGACGAGGCTTGCGAGCGACGTCGTTGCATGCTCTCCGATGTTGACGACCTCGAACGAACCTGGCGCCGCGCGGAGGCACCAGTCGAGTCCGCGAACGATTCCGTCAACCGCATCGGCTACGAACGTGTAATCGCGTTCAGTGCTTCCGTCCCCAAAAAGCGGAATTTCCTCGTTGCGAAGCATTAGTCTCGCGAACTTGTGAATTGCGAGGTCCGGCCTCTGTCGCGGTCCGTATACTGTGAACAGGCGCAGGCACACCATCGATGATCCGTACAGGTAGGCGTGGGTGCGACAGAGGAGCTCGGCAGCGCGCTTCGTTGCCGCATATGGCGATATCGGCTGATCTGCGCTCGCGCTCTCCTTGAATGGAACAGGCGTGGAGTCGCCATAGACACTCGAGCTCGATCCAAAGACAAAAGGCCGAATGCCGCGCTGCCTCGCGATATCCAGCAACGACTGGGTTCCCTCGACATTTGTCCGTACATACGCCCCGGGCCGCTCGAGTGAAGGTCTCACTCCGGCGCGCGCGGCAAGGTGGATGATCCCGTCGATGCGCTGGTCGCCCAGCATCTGGTCGAGCTGCTCGCGATCGCGGATATCGGCTTCGACAAGCTCAGCTTTGCCTGAGGCGAGAAGCGACGTGATGTTGCGGCGCTTGACCGCCGGATCGTAAAACGGATCGAATGAGTCGACGATGACGACTTCGTCGCCGCGGGAAACGAGCTGTTCTGCGACATGGCTTCCAATAAACCCGGCCGCGCCGGTAACGAGTACCTTCACCCGTTAGACCGCACGCGCGAAGTGACCTCTCGTAAAAGCCTTGCCTACCTGATCGCGCGGATTTGTGAATGACGCGGTGCCGTCGTGAAGCGACTCGAGAAGGCTGCGGTACGCCGACGTGATCTCGGCAACCCGGTCACCATGAACATTGAAAAGAAGTCGGTAGTTGCGAAGTCCGGATTTCCAGAGACGGGGGATGAACTCCGATGCCTCGATCGGCCGCGAATGAAGAAGGCGATTTCGACATGCGCTGTCAGTCGCGACAGGAAATGTGTAACCGGCCGGATCGGTGAGCTCTACGTCGGTGTGATCGCGAACGCAAAGATCTCGACATGTTTTTGGCTCCCGGTCGAACGCGGCGGAGAGAACGCAATGTTCTATCGTCATTCCTTCAGGCCGACCGTATGCAACTACATCGAACCCGCGCCCTTGCCACGGTGCACTTACGTCGATCATCTCATCGCTGGTCAGCTCGATCGACATAACAATTCGGCGAGCTCCCGTCGCAAAGATTTCCGCAGCGCTGTGCTGGTTGAAGCAGTTGACCGAATAATCGGCAACCACGTCCTTGCCTATCCCTGCGAAGTCAGCAACGAGTCCGAGATGTCCCGTGCTGAGAGGCAAATCGAGCCCAAGCCATTTGTCGAGCAGGTGTCTTTCCTCTGGTCGAACAATGCTCGGCAATCTCAGTCGGAGCGTGACACCCTGTGATCCAAGGCTTTCCGCGAGCGCGCGGAGGCGAGCGAGTGGAGGTGCCGGATGCCTGAGGAATGGATCGAAAGTGATCTCCGTTGCGCCTGAATTCCCGGCCGCAATTGCATCGGCAATCGTGAAGGTTTCCGCCGTGAGCAAGTACCGATCCGTGTGCGGCGGCTGAGTGTCGCCGCGATTGACGGTGACGACTGCGTTTCGGATTGTCTCAGTACGGTCATGCTTCGATGCATCTGTACGCCAGCTCGCTCGCATCGAAAGCTCTCTAGTAGCCTCCTGCCGCAAATGATTGAGCTCGCTCACTGGAATGAAAAGGCCGTCCGCGAGGCCGGAGTTGTCGACATTGCCAAGCACGTAAGGCGACTCGCCGAGGCGTCCGAGCTGCTCGCGCAGCTGCTTCATATCCAGTGCACGCTTTTCGGCGCTCACGAGGGGAATGTTGCTGCGCACAGTTACGGAATCTTCACCAGAGGAAAAAACAAGCTTGAGCGGACTGCCGGCATTTCCGAATGCTCGCACGTCGAGTCTTCCGCGGCTCGGATCCGGAAGTTTTACCGGCTCGAAGCTCTGTCGCGCATCCTGCATCAGATTCGTTGCGAAGCTGCGCACTACACGCCACTCAGCGGGAACCGTAACGTGTGTTCGAATTCCCTGGCGAATCCGGTCGCCGGTGGAAAGCGTGCGAATGTCATCGATGATGAAGCCAACGCTTTTCTCGGATGAGCCTTCAGGTGGCTCGAATCCCACACCGTCACCCCTCACCAGCGGCGTTGAAACTTCAACGAACAGCTCACCACCACTACTGCTCTCTACTCGACCAATCTCTCTACCGCGATTATCGGGATGGCTACGTGTGACGTAATCGCGACCTGCCCTTCCCTGGTACATGCCGTCCGTAAAACCGCGGCTGAATATCTGGACCAGTTCCTGAACGTTTTCATCGGGAAGCGGCGTAGCATCACCTTCACCGAGGCGGCTCAGCGTATCGCGGTAGTTCCGCGTCACGACGGCAACGTATTCGGGTTTTTTCTTTCTGCCTTCAATCTTCAGACAGCCGATGCCTGCATCGGCGATTTCCGGAAGACTCGCGTACGCAGCCAGGTCGCGGGCCGAAATGAGATATCCCGTGTCGAGGACTTCGTTGCTGACCGCATCACGGAGCACGTAGTCCTTGCGACATGATTGAGCACACGATCCGCGATTTGCGCTCCGCTCCGAAATCATTCCCGACATGTAGCACTGCCCCGAGTATGAAATGCAGAGGGCGCCGTGAATGAATGATTCGAGACCCAGATCCGGAACTGCGTTTCTTATTGCTCTGATATCTTCCAGAGTGTTCTCGCGCGCGAGGACGACGCGCTTCACACCAAGCCGTCGCATCACCTCTGCTCCCGACGCGTCGTGCACCGTCATCTGCGTGGAGCCGTGTATCTCGAGGCCGGGATATACGCGCTGAATGAGGCGAACAATGCCAATATCCTGGACGATCGCAGCGTCAATTCCCCGGTCGATCGCCTCTCCGAGGAACCCGAGAGCGTCCTCGAGCTCCGCCGGCTTGATCAGCGTGTTGAAAGTCAGGTAAACACGAACCCCACGCGAATGGGCGAGCCGGCACGCAATTCCCAGCTCATCCATCGTGAGCTGCGCGCCCTCGTCGCGGGCGTTGTAACGCTCCGCGCCGAGGTACACAGAATCAGCGCCGTTGGCGACTGCGGCTCGCACTGCGTCGAGCGAACCGGCTGGAGAGAGGAGCTCTGGAACCTTGATTGAGGGCACGCCTCAATCTAGCAACCCCGGTTATTTCTTGGTCGTCGTGTCGCCCGAGCTACGACCTTTTACGGTATCAGTCCCGGTTGCCGCAGCCGCGGTGTCACTCATTGTCGGAGCGGGCGGGGTCGTGTAGCTGCCTGCCGCTCCCGTTCCGGTGTCCGTCATCGCAGACGCGCCCGCGGTATCCGCAGGTGCCTCGCCTTTCTTCGTGCATGCGCCAGCAGCCAGCAGTCCGCCGATGGCCGCGATGGCGATGAAAGCACGCTTTTTCATGTCATCTGCCTGGTTGAGGTAAGTAAAACACGCCTCCTCCGTGGCAAGCGCCGCACCGCCGCGGCCGAAAACGACAGAGTACAGATGTTATGGAATCCCGGCCGCGGCCCGATAAAGCTCCATTGCCTGCAACGTGACGGGACCCGGCTTGCCCGAACGCACCGGTTTTCCATCGAGCTTGACGATAGGTACCACCTCAGTCGTGGTTCCGGTGATAAACAGCTCGTCCATGCCATTGAGCTCGCTTGCCGAAATGGGCGATTCCACCACTTCGACTCCGGCGCGAAGCACAGCCTCGATCGTGATCTCCCGAGTTATCCCGGGGAGAATGAAATTCGAAAGCGGAGCCGTACGAATGACGCCGTCTTTCACCGCGAAGAAGCTAGTATGCGTTCCCTCGAGTGCGAATCCATCGCGGATTAGAATCGCTTCGAACGCGCCATTTTCTTTTGCCTCCTGGTTGGCCAGGACATTGGCGATCAGCGAAATCACTTTGATGTCGCAGCGTGACCATCGGAGGTCTGGCCGCGTAATAGCGGCTACTCCCGCCGCAAGATTTCCCATATCGGGAAATGGTGCGGCGTAAGCGTACACTGTAGGCCTTATCGGAACTTTAGGAAACGCATGCGATCTGGGCGCGACTCCTCTCGTGACCTGCAGATACACCATCGCCTTTCCTGATTCGGAGAAACCGTTCCTGTCGAGTAGCTCCTGGAATACAGTCTCGAGGGGATCTGCAACAGAATCGCCGATGCGCGACTCTTTCAGGCTTCGTCGCAGTCGATCCATATGTCGATCGAGCGCCACAAACCGGCCGTCGTACGCTGCGGCGACCTCGTAGATCCCGTCGCCAAGAAGAAATCCGCGGTCATCCGGTGAAACTCGCGCATCCGATTTCGGCAGATACCTGCCGTCGAAGTACACAACGCCGTCGTCCGCAGGCTTTTCGATCGCCTGCGGGATTGTCTCCGGGTTCGACTGAATTGCTGTCATCATTTGCTCCGGGTTCGATCGAAGAATCTGAGCAATACCGCGATGGAGAGAAAGGCGATTGCGGCCCACCTCAGCTGCGGGACGTTATTCCGAACTCCCAAAGCAAAAAGAATCGCGGCCATCAGTGCGAGCGCAAGCTTTGCGACGGTCATGGGTGCCATGATCAATCTCCGCTGGGAAGGTTGGACGCGATTGCTTCTGACTGAGGAACTTCGATCCACATCCTCAGGAGCGCAGTGGAAAACACTTTACCTTGCGCGTCTGTCTTGAGGGAGAGTGTTCCCCCGCCGTCGAGCGCTCCGTGCAGCAGAAAATTCAGTGCATTGAGATTCGGCAGCTCGTATCGAGTAACCGGTCCGTGGATCATTCCATCGAAATGCCGCGACACGGCCTCCTGCGTCACGTACCTCTCGAGCACTGGGTACCACTCCGGCCGAAGCGCAATCAAGCCGACGTTCGCGGTGTCCCCTTTGTCTCCTGAACGCGCATGCGCAATGTCGACCAGACGAATCTTCATCAGACGATTTCGACGCGCGTAGTGACGACGTTCTTGTCGATCAGAGCAGGCCAGTACGCGACAATCTCTTCCACCTTCGGCCGTCCTCCCGCAAAACCGGTAACTGTTGGCGGACCGTTCAGTACAAGCGGCGCAATCTCGCGAGTGAAACGCTCGACGTCGCGCCGATTCTCACCGCGTACACCTACGCGTAATTGAGCTTCAGGAACCTTCAGCGTGTCGATCTCTGAAAGTGCGAGAGGACCATGAGTTGCCGATACTCCAACGAGCTCGGTGAGAACCTGATCGAACCTCAGTCCAAGCCGGTCCAGGCGCTCACGCAGAATCCGATCAGCAGCTCGAGCTTTTTCAACTGCCTCGGGCCAGGTGTAGACGAGCGTTCCCACCGCCTTGAATCCCGCACGATAGGCGATCGAGACCTTGAGCTTGTCGGTAGCTGGTCGGCCTTTGATTCCTGAAACTCTCACTCGATCCGGACCATCCTGCTCGAGATGAATTGTCGTAAAGTCGGCGACTACGTCAGGCGTGATGTACTCCCTCGGATCGCCCATCTCGTATACGAGCTGTTCAGTTACCGATGGAACATTAATGCGGCCGCCTGTCTGCGCGTGCTTCGTAATCACGAAGGATCCGTCTGGCTTTGCCTCTGCGATGGGATATCCCACATTCGCCAGGTCGGGAATGGATTTCCAGTCGTAAAGACAGTTGCCGCCCGAGCACTGCGCGCCGCACTCGATGATGTGGCCCGCAATGATGCCGGCTGCAAGCTTGTCCCAGTCCGTCTCGCTCCAGCCAAACTCGTAGCGAAGAGGCGCCATCGTGAGTGCGGTATCTGTCGATCGCCCTGTGATGACGATATTGGCTCCGAGCCTTAGACCTTCTACGATCGGAACAGATCCGATGTAAGCATTTGCCGCCAGCACGCGATCGCGAATCGATGAAAGCGGATCGCCGGTCTCCATGTTGGCAAGCGCATGTCCCTGGTCGATGAGCTGATCGAGTCTGTGGAGGAGATCGTCGCCCGTCACAACTGCAATGCGAAGATTCGACGACCCTCGTAGATCGCGAATCGCTATTGCACAAGCAGGCGGGTTCACACCACCAGCGTTCGCTATGACCTTCACTCCGCGCTCGATGAGAGCCGGCATGACGCTCTCAATCGCGCCGACGAAATCGCGCGCATACCCCAGCGACGGGTCGCGCTCCTTCTGCTTCTGGAGGATCGACATCGTGACTTCTGCGAGATAGTCGAGCATCAGGTAGTCGACCTCTCCGCCTTCCACTTGTTGTCTTGGCGCTTCGAGCGAGTCTCCCCAGAAACCCTGACCGCTTGCCACCCGAACGAGTTCCTTCATTTCATTTCGCCGAGGTGAGGCGGAAGAACGAATGGGCCAAGGTGAGGGCCGCTATTGTGTAACGTGGTTCGGAAGGCAATTGCCAGCACTTCGCGAGTATCCTCGGGATACACAATTGCATCGACGAACCCGCGAGCGGCGGCATAGCGTGCGTCGAGCTGATGCTCGTAGTCCGCACGCATTGCCTCAACCGCCTCGGTCACGTCCTTCGAAGGCTTCTGACCTTTTTTTTTCGCGGCGTCGAGCGCGGGACCATGCACCGCCTGCACGGCGGATTCGCCCTCCATCACTGCCATACGCCCGGTTGGCCAGCTGAAGATGAAATCAGGATCGAAGCCCTGGCCCGCCATCGCGTAGTATCCGGCGCCGGATGCGTGATTGATCGTCAGAAC
>Ga0070698_100003038_pt1 | contig 18493 bp, 21 predicted proteins | sample KBSK1502metaG_FD_65477 | JGI IMG/M metagenome (GOLD analysis project Ga0070698, IMG submission 65477) | Corn, switchgrass and miscanthus rhizosphere microbial communities from Kellogg Biological Station, Michigan, USA - KBS K1-50-2 metaG | ecosystem: Host-associated > Plants > Roots >...
GGGACGACGTCTGCATAGCTCTCGTATTTCTCCGGGAACTCCTTACGCAATCGAAACCAGGGGAAGTCCGGATAAGAAATGTATTGGGTTGAATGGTTGCGGCGCACCTGGTCGTCGGCGCGCCCATTAGTCGGACGCAGGTAAAAGCATTCGTACTTTGCGACGTCCTTGGCGGCGTCAAGATTGACGCGGAAGGCCACACCGACGAATCCCCGCGGTGCTGTCCTCTTTGCCGTCGGGCTGGGTTCACCCGTCAACTCGATTTCAATCGTGCCGTCCCGAAATTCAGTCTCATTTAAGATGACAAGTTGAATCCCGTCGGCGACATCCGGCGGTGCGGTGTCAATCACGCGCAGAGCTTTTCGCCCCTTGTACGTTACCCATTCCGTTTTCACATTGCGGGCCTGCTGTTCGTTCAGTCTATCCAGCGGGACGGTCGTGGTCTTGACCGCAGCGTTTGGGCCCGGCGTTTGACCTCGAGCACCCACTGCGAGGGATGCCAACACAACAATGGCTGCGATGAGAGACTTCATGGCGAATACTTGCCTCCTAGACTCTGCAGCTTAGGATCGAGAGCTACCATCAATTATCGGCTAAAATGACGCGAATCCAATCGCCGATGGCATCGTTTTATCTAAGGGATTGGCGCTGTGAATCGACCTTCTTCAAGACGTCATCCAGAGAACCTTGAAACACCAGAAGCTTCGTCTCCATCGCTGCACTCGCGCCGACCGCGAGGGGAATTTGTGGGTCTACGTGTTGGCATGTCAATTCCGGGTTGCTCCACACGTTTCCGGTTGTACGTGTGAAACTGGCCACCACCCATTTGCCGTCACTTGAAACCGTTGCGATCAAGGGCTCGTCAACGGCGCGGGACTTGTTGTAGTACGTAATACCATCATTGTCTCTTTTTTCTACTTTTTTGGCGGGAATCGGCCAGGTGTAGGACGCCAAGTAGCGGGCAGGTAGCCATTGGTCGAGACGTATCGTCAATCGACTCGGCGTTTCCGACGCTAAGAGATCAAATCCGTCCTTATGGTGAACATAGGTCCGCTCCAAGCGAACATCGTGAAACATGGAAGTGAGCCTCGGGTCGGTCGGAGCGTAAATCATTTCATAGACTAATTGGGATCGGTTCACGAATTCGTAGCTAAAGCGCACTCCATCGTCTTCCAGCATGGCAGTCGCTAACATGTGGAGACCGCCCGCGAAATCCTTTTCATATTGCAGCGACCGGCCGACCTGCCGCCAAGCAGGTCGATCTCCGTGCTGGCCTGGCTGAAACAGAAACAGATGCTTTCCTTCCGTGTCGCCCACATGTCGGACCGTGACGTGCTCAGGGAAAATCACCTCTATGGTCTTATCGCTGTCGGGACGACCCGGAAGTACAACCCGCAGCGTTGGATAGCTGTTTTCGTCCGCCACAACCAGGCGCATCCCGCTGGCATTCTGGACGGCATGGGGAGCTTGCGTGCGCCCTGCTGGACCGAAAAATAAACTAGCCAAAAGGCTAAACAGTAGGCGTTTTCGCATGGCTTTTTGCTCGACAATCCCGCGCAGTTTTACCGGGGATTTCCATTTTGACCTCCCGGATGGCGTCTCTTATACGCCCAATTCTTTGCCAAGTAAATCAATCCGTCTTTCCTCGCCTGATCTTCCAGCTCGCGAGACCGCCAAACCCAGTTCGCGTTGATATCCGATGGACTGGACTTCCGTTCCGAAGCATTTTCTCGGGACACCGCTCCCCTCTTGTTTCATTCCCCGGGCCGCTTTGCGGCAATCGCCGCGCCTCAGCCTGCGGGCACGGGTAGCGCCCAGATCCGCCGGAGCATCATTCCGAACAGGCGTCGCGTCAGGTGGCTCTTGGCCAGCAGCAGCCAGTAGTACCGCGCATGCTTCACCAGCCGCCCGCCCGTCTTCACCAATCGCTGCTGCAAGCTCGTCAGGCACCAAGCGTCAATGTTCTTCGGCAGCACCAGCCATCCCACAAGTTGCCCAAGTTGTACGCCAGCACGCTCAACTGTAAGCGCACTTCATTCGTTCGGAAGCGATGACAGGACAACCGCGTCCAATGTGCTGCCTGCTTGCCCTCCTTGATCCATTGCTCCGCTGTACCCCGTTTGTTGTAGAACCGCACGACCACCCAGCTCGGCAGGTTCAGATTCGTGACAATAAAGCCGACTTGCGGGAACAACTCCCCGGCATGGTGCTCGACTTTCGCCACCACCCGACGCGCCGTCTTCCAAGTGGCCGCCTGGTAGAGAAAGCCTTTGTACCAGACTACTGGCTTGCACATGGACCATGATCTTGGTTCGATAGCGCTGGGCAAGTACGCCGGCATGATCCTGGTGAACGGAGACCCAACCAGGCAAATTAGCGACATTCGTCGCGTTGAGGTTAAGAACGGTGACGTGTATCGGCCCTCCGAAATGTATCCGGCATTCGGAATTCGTGCCAAGTGATGGTTGGCGTATGACGAGCAACCCTTCCATAATCCGGTAAGGGAAGGGTTGCCGACCACGCAGCCACTTGAACGCAGACCGGCGAGGAAGGACGCGTGCTATGCTCAGCGAGTGCGCGTTGCGTTCTCATGACTGAACGCCAGTGGGTGAAACATGTCACAGACAGTCGTTCCGATGATTCATGTCCAGGATGTTAGCGCCACGGTCGATTGGTACACATCGATCGGGTTCAAAGTAATCCGACGAAACGAAGAGGACGGGGAACTCAACTGGGCGAAGCTGTCATTCGGAAACAGCGAACTAATGCTAAACGCAGGCGGGAAACCGAGCACGGACCACCGTCGCGAGGTCGACTTATACATAACGACGGACAACGTCGATGACTTGTATCGACGATTCAAGGACCGAGTTCAAATCGTGGAAGACCTTTATGATGCCTTCTACGGCATGCGGGAGTTCATTATTCGTGACATCAACGGATTCTGGGTCACGTTCGGACAAACCGTGCGCACGTAGCTGCCGGTTCCTCTAGTTCTGATAAACGCGTTATCAGAAAAGTGAAATGTTACTTCACATCTCGGTACCCCGATTTATCCAGATGAGTTAGGCCATTACGCGAGTACGGCTGCCAACACCAGCAAGAGGGCGACAAAGGAGTACGCCGCTCCTGTGGTCACGAGGAAGTACTTCCAGCTCAAGACGCTGCGCTCTTTGCATTCCGAGCTGCCCGTCAACCGTCCGCAATCCGAAAGCACCTTCCGACTTCAAGTCCCTGTCGCCGTCCTTAGTGGCGGTTTCTTGAAGGGCGAGATTCATGCAGCTATTTCTGTCGGCGGACGGCGATCTCCATAAGCCTTTTCGGAGGCTGTGAACCGATAATGATTTCGTGGAGTTCCGTCCATTCGTCTTTTTCGTTGATGCGCATAAGAGACTTCGTTTTGATTTCTCCAAGCACGAAGCCCCAGGCCATTCCTTTGCCCTCCTCCAACAGCTTTACGTTTGTCTCAAGGAAGCGGCCATCATTAAATGCGCGCATGCGATAGGTCTTGGTTTCATCTTCGTAAGAGATGACGCCGAAGGCTTGGAGCGCAGGAGCCACGCCGGATTTTGCGCGCCCGATTCCCTCGATAACCAGGATCAAGCCGTCGAGCTTATACCCCGCTTCTTCCGTATGGACTAATTCCGTTGTCTCACCTGCTCCACGCGTGACGCGCGATTCGCCCGTCCACGTGCCAACAAGAAACTCGAGTTTTCTCATTGCTGTGCGTTGGGCTTCGAGGTCCGGACTTCTCGGGGGTTGCGCCATTTGGGGTGCCAATAATACCAACGCCAGGACAGTACATAGTTGACTCGGCTTCATAGACTCGGATTCTGCCGCTACCGTTCGAGTTTCTTTCGTGGCGCGAGTTCGGCCGTGCCGTCGACGATCACGTCTTTGATTTCTCCAGTGGTTTCATTCATCCGAATGCGGATTTTGTTCTCGTCGAAATGCACACTGAACAAGAAGTGATTTACGTTCGCTACGGTGTCTAGATCGAGCAGGAATTCGTCAGCGGAAATCCAGCGTCCGACGGTTGCGACAGAAAGGCTGTGAGGACCCACTGGAGCGAACCGGCGTTTGCCGTCCAGCCCTACAGGGGCAGTCCAGGTCGCGCTATCGAACTGGAGAGTCACTTCCGCAGAGCTCTGGTCGTTGAATTCAAACTGGAGGGTCCGAAGGTCAAGCGGGTTAGGAGATAGAGAGTACGTCGTGCCGGATACGGTTCGGGCGAGTCGAGGTGTTTTCGCGTTAGCCATTTCGCTGACGGGTTCGGCAACGCGAGCCAATGCTTGCGCCAGCCTTTGTTGACCCGCCGGATTGTCCGCAATCGCCGCGTCGGAACGAATCGCTTTAAAAAGAAAGGGAGCAATCTCGTCGGTGTTCGCTCCTCCCCCCGTAAATACGACTACCATGTTCTCTTTTGGGAGTATTGCAATACGCTGGCCGCCCCGGCCCCCAGCTTCGAAAATCGGTGGCCTCGCGGTATTAATCCACCAGCTGTATCCGTAACCGACACCTTCTCGAACAGTGACGCTTGCCTTGCTTGATTCGCTCACCCAATTCGCCGGCTCGATCTGCACATTTCCCCACCGCCCTCTATTGAGGTAGAGAAGTCTCAGCCTCGCCATATCATGCGGATACAGATGCAGATCGCCCCAGCCGTGCGTGCGTCCCTTTGGATCGGCAGGCCAGACCACATCCGTGATACCGAGGGGCCCAAATAGATTCTTCTGCGTGAATTCGAGCAAGCTCTTGCCGGTCGTTGCCGTGATGATGCTGGAAAGCAGGTGGTTGTTGCAGCTGCAATACGCGTATAGTGAACCAGGGTCTGCCCGCATCGGAATTGCTAGAGCGAACGCCGCCCAGTCAGGGCTGTGACGCATCGCTGGCAGTGCCTTTTCTCCGCCTTCCGTATCACAATCGAACCCGGAGGTCATCGTTAACAAATGCCTAACCGAAACATTTCGTCTCCGTGGATCAGAGTCACCGGGTGCGTGCGGTAAGAGCGGCATTACGGTCTGATCGACGCTCTTGATATATCCCTGCTCAATGGCTATGCCGGTCGCCGCCGACGTCACGCTCTTCGTAGCGGACGCAATGTCATGAGGCTCACGCCCTATATACGGATAAAAGTAGGCGTCAAGGACCACCACGCCGTTGCGAACAATCAAAAAACTATGGAGCGGAACGCTCTTGGTCCGCACGTAGTCGAGGGCCTCAGCCAAGACGGCGGAATCAAGGCCTTGACTCTCCGGGCTCGCCGTTTTCCAAGTGGCACTCGGGAACTCGTCGGCTGCAAACGGACCACAAAGGAATACGACCAGCACGCTCACTCTGAGAAGATGGCGGCGGCACAATTTAGGAACTAAATTGAGTAGCGCGTTCATGCTTTCGACCTTACCAGCATTTTGCAGGATCGAACTGAACTGATGCCGCCATGCGTCCCAGAATTCGGGGAACCCGTGGAAGAGGACGATCAGCGGACCCACAACCGCTTCAACACAATGCATTCGCCCGTTCGTCTTGAGGAATCATGGGTGAGTTCATTTGCAGGCATGACTTTTCAGACTTCCCTTGCAGATTATCCACGTCCAACGAAGTGATTAACTCCCCGAATGGTCTTGTCCTTTTGCGCAATCCCGCTGGGTCCGAGTGAGCTGAGATTTGGACGGAATCCCCGAGCACTGAGGCGGACCTCACTCGAGGCTACCCCACTTCTCGGGCGCGCCTACTCACGGTTGGCTTGACGCCCGCGAGCAATGCCAATTCGCGCCACTTCCAGTGGCAGTCTACATCTACGAAGCCAACCTCACGCAGCCACGCTAACTGAGTCTCAAGATCGAGCAGCTTGTTCGATGGATCTTCGTTTTCGACGGAAATCGCTTGAAGAAACGCGGCGTGGAGGCAGGTGGTTGGAGATGCGACGTGCTCGAGATTGCAGAAGACGCCGTTTGGCGTGAGAAGGTCGAAAATTTCCTCGTACAGCGTGCGCTTTCGGTTGTGTGATACGTGGTGGATCGCGAAACTTGAGATCACTGCGTCGAAGGGCTCCATCGGCGGCAGCTCGTTCTCAAAATCGTGCGAGACGATCATGACTCTGCTGTCCGTGGCAAACAGCTTGCGTAGCGCCTCCAGCATCGTCGGCGAGAAGTCGAGCCCGACGAATTGAGCGCGCGGCCGAACCGATTTCACCAGGGTAAGCAGCCTCCCCCCGCCACAGCCCAAATCTAGAATGCGTTTTGCCTCAATAGGCACGAACTCAAGCAAAGTGGTCTCGCCCTCGACGCGGTGCGGAATCGACTCCGCGCGTCGGAGATAGTCCAACGCGTGCTCCGCGGAGGTCCAAAGATTGATGTCGGGCGATGTGGTCATAGTATCTCGGCTTGCGATTAAACCCTGCGTGACCGTATAAGTCCAGTTCGCACTTCTTTCCTTAGGATAATCCAAGCCCTGGCGCAAGAAGAGTGTCAGTCTCTTCGAGCGTCGCTGCAGATACGTGATCGCCGTTCAGCCGCCCGCGAGGGCTGTTACAAGTGTCAGAACCTCCACGCATTTCCATTTTGGACTTAACCCCTAGTGAACTCCGTCCGTGTTATCGAAGCGGCAAATAAATCCCCAGCCGCCGGTTAGCTCGCTCACGGCCAGCATCAATTCGTTGCGCCCCTTTTTGAGCGGCAAATATACGGCGTCGTTCTCTGGATTCACGATGCCTAGAAACCCGGGGTCGCGGAAGCGTTGGGCACTTCTGCCACGGTAAAGAATCTTGTCGTTCAGAAAGACGCTGACGTCGTCGCTGTAACCGATGTTGAGCTTCCTTACTTGATCGCGATCGGAAACAACCATGGTGCGCGCGTAAACCACCTGCATTCCTTTTTGCGGCTCGAGGCGTTTTGAGAAATCCTTTGCAAAGGTGGGGGTGACGTTCGGGCTCCTTCGGTACCGATCAATGACGACGAATCCCGGGGGTTCCGCCGTGACGTCCTGCCACCTCATCGCGGCCGCTTCCGATTTGGATAACGGGCGCTCGAGATCGCGCTCTAAGGCCTCCAGACTCGGCGAGAGGCTCCAATTTGTGATTGTTGCTGCCGGCATTGCGGGCTCGTGACGCTCCCACACTACGGGTGCCGTTTCGCGTATTTCGAAATTCGAGAAGCAAGCGTCACCCGCCAAGGCAACGCCACCTTTGCGAATCCCGCTCTTCAAATCGTTCATGACGAGCGAGGGCGCACGCATATCGTTGACATATAACTTCGCCTGTGCACCGGTTATCTCCAAGCGCACATGAAACCAAACACCTCTCGGAATATCGACGGCTCGCGTGAAGCCCGGACCGTTGTAGATTTGCCAGGGCGCCATTCCCCTCAAGATCGGGGCATATTGCTGGGCGTCGTCCAGACCGGTTTTGTGGGGCCGCAGATAAACCTCCTCGCCGTCGTCTCCTTCCATTCGGAAATGGATGTTGTAAAATCCGCGTTCTCCGCTACCGGCCATGTCGACGTCTATCACGCCGTCGGTCATTTCGAAATCTTTCAGCGACGCGAGGCCGTCTTGCAACCAGAGACAGCGTCGACCTAAATACTCGATGGCTTTAGCCTTACCCTCGAGCTGCCAGCGTGGAGAATCGGTCGGAATAGATTGTGCCCGAGCCGCCCAAGAGGCACCGAGACACACGACGCCCAGACCCACGCGCAACATTACTTTTATTGATTCGTCTCGCAAATTCCAGTGTCTTGCGTTTGTCATGTCCAGCATTGGCATGATGGCTGCTCCGCGACTTTGACAAAGTCCCATCTCTCGCGTCCTGTTGGCGCACTTACTCTTCCCGCAGCACCGTCACCGGGTCGAAGCTGGTTACCCGGATACCCCAATCCCCTCCACTACCCAAGGTGATGCTTAACTACGATTCGTACTTGGACGGGAACTCCTTGCGAAGCCGAAACCACGGCCAGTCCGGGTGTGAAACGTACTGGGTGGCATGATTCCGTCGCTCCTGATCCTCGGCGCGGCCGTTGGCGGGGCGCAGGTAAAACGCGTCATACGTGCCGTTCTGCAGTCGCAAGGCAATACCTACAAAGCCAGGCACAGACGCTCCTGGTGCAGGCGCACCGGCAATCTCTGCCTCGATGACGCCGTTGGCGAACTCGAGGCCCTCGATGACGGCGTACTGCCCGACGCGAGCCTGCGCCTCGGTCTGTTGCTCGGGCGTCATATCTTTGAACCGTCGCACGGTCTCTTCCGAAAAGGTGACCCGCAACCCTTTCTTGCCTTGAAGGACGGCTGGCTCGGCAGCCACGTTGTGCAGGCGAAGGCCGTCGATAGCCTCCAGCGGATAATGCTTGACTTGGGCCGACGCGTGCCCGGGAACCAAGAGCGTCAGCGTGGTCCCAAAAACAAGCAGCGTGGATCGAGTCATTTACGCCTCCTATGAAACATACTCGTGTTGGCCGACAAGCTGTCGCGTCCTCTTTACGTGTTATGAGGTGGTGCGTCGGCGCCAGGTGTTAGTCCGCAATCGTCACCGCATGTAGGATGGGACGTTGTTAGCGATCACATTCAATTCGTCGTTCGTCAATGGCAACCTCCTCTTGAACACGACCCACCAGGGACCCATTGGCGGGTTTCTGTCTGTAGACATGTCAGAACCAAAGAATATCCGCTTCAGCCCTACCTGCAGGAGACGTTTAGCTATCAGGTCTAGTTCTTCCTGCGACTGATCGTTCTTGAGGGTGACGCAGTTTGTAACATCAAAGTATACGTTTCTGGTGCGGTTATCTCCGGACATTATTGCCTCAGCGTAGGTCGCCATTGCTGCATCTGGACCGTAGCCCGGTCCTGATCCTGCCAAATGCGCGATTTGAATCGGAACATCCGGCGCCACCGGGAGGACATCGTTGATGAAGATTTCAGCGTCTCTCCTGCCATAATCTTCGCGGAGAGAACGAATGTGCACGACGATCGCGAGCTTATGGTCATTTGCAGCTCGGAAGAATTTCTGAACCTTCGCAAAGTGCTCGGGATTGCGGAGGTCCACCCCCGAATTGGCAAAATGCAATTTAATACCCTTCATTTGAGGGATCTTCGCGCACCGCTCAAGCTCCGAAATTGCGTACTCCTTTAGGGGATTGACGCCGCAGAAGAACACAAGGCGCTGGGGGTAGCGCGCCACTTGCTGTGCGGTCCAATCATTCTCTGCACGTACCTTGGCATACTCGTCCTCAACAGGTTTGTGAAGAGGGCTGCCATACCAATAAGCAATCGAGAGCACAACTCCCTTTTGGATTCCCGCGCCGTCCATTTCCTGTACTAGCTGATCCGCCGTAACCGGCTTAGTAAACTCAGGCGGACGCACAGAATCGGGGCCAAGTAAATGCTGATGCGCCGCGACGAGCGGAACAATTCTGTCGCGATCTAGAGCAACTGCGCTTGGTCGCTCCAATGGTGTCTTAGAAACTGAATGGTTCAGAGAATTCGGCGATGACTGACCGTTGAGGCGTTCCACGTCTTGTCCCTGACCGGAGACCGTCGCAAACAGAGTCATCATTCCGAAGAAGACCAGCCGAAATACGAGATCCATTTAGAACTCCCTCGAATGGAATGTCATTCATCGTTTTTGTTCCGGACCACAGCGCTGGCGCGCTTTATGCCATCCTGAAAGGAGCTTCCTGGAACGATTGCGGGACGCCCTGCATCACCAAGACCCGCCGGACCGGCGTATGTAACACGTATGGCGGCGCGCCCGGAATAGGTGGCTGGTTCCGCTTTCACATTGTAGAGTTCAAGCTTACCCAGGGCGAGACCCGCTGCTCTCTGCCGCACTTGACCTCGTGATTGTGTCTTTGGACTAACCAAAAGAACGGCCAACGCAAACGCGCACATGAATTCGGATCTCTTTCGTTCCATGTTTTCCGCCTTCTGTCAGCAGAAATTCCAAACCTTCCATGCTGTTTTCTAGGTTGAATCTATTCGTGCCGTAGTGCAGTCAGCGGATCGACTTTGGATGCGCGCCTAGCCGGAACATAGCTGGCAACAAGCGCCACCATGCCCAGCAGAACCGCAACGGCCAGATACACCACGGCGTCGTTCGGCCGTACCCGGAATAGCATGGTCGTAAGCAACCGCGTGCCCGCAGTTGCGGCAGTTAGGCCCAGCGCTAAACCGACGCCCCCGAGGACCAATCCTTGGCCGAGAATGAGGCGGAGCACGGAACGAGTGCTGGCGCCCAAAGCCATCCGCACACCTATCTCGCTGGACCGTTGCCCTACGGCGTACGCCATCACGCCATAAACACCAGCCATGGCAAGCAGTACCGCCAGTCCCGCGAAAATTCCAAACAGCAGCGTGCGAAATCGGGACGCAGCCACGTTTTCCGAAAGCGTCGCTTCCATGGTCGTGAACTTCACCGGGACATCCGGCGACCTCTCATGCGTCAGGCGCCGTAATGTTTCGGTAAGCGTAGTTGGATTGCCAGCGGTCCTCACGACGATGCTCAACGTCGTTCCGTTGTACTGGTGCTGCTGATACGTCATGTAGCACTCCGGCATCGGTTCGCGCGCCGGGCCAAACTGCCGCACGTCACCGACAACACCAATGATCTCCATTCCCTTGAAAGAATCGAAGGGGCAGAAGATCGTTCTCCCGAGCGGATTCTGGCCGAAAAATGATTTTCGAACTAGCGCCTCATTGACCACGGCGACAAAAGGCCTGTCATACGTATCGCTATCGTTGAAGTCGCGCCCACTCTTCAGTGGAATTCCCAGCGCCGCAAACGTGCCCGGCGCCACGATGGAAAGGACGACGGTAGACCCCGTAAGGTCCGGTTGTGCCGGCATGTGATCGACCCAATAGCTCCCTGACGACTCGACGTGTCCAGGGGGCGCCATCGTAGCGCCGGCTGCCAACACGCCGGGGAGACTGGCAACTTGAGAGAGCACGTCTTTGAAGACTTGGTTGGCGCGCTGCGCCTCCTCCGGGGTGAAGCGCCTGGGCACGGTCGCCCTCATTACCAGCACGTTTTCAGGGCGAAAACCCAAGGCCACATTGTGCAAGGCGATAAAGCTCTTGATCAGCAGACCTGCTCCGGAGAGCAGCACCACCGCCAGCGCGATCTCGGCCACCACCAGCACGCCACGCATGCGGAGCATTCCGCCGCCAATCACGGACCGCGTTCCTCCCAGCTTCAGCGCATCGTTCAAGTCGATTTTCGAAGCATACAGCGCTGGAACGAGACCGAACAGCAAGCTCGTCGCTAACGAAATGCCGAGAGTGAACGCGAGTACCCATCGATCGACGCCGGTTTCGGCGAGCCGGGGCAGGTTGGCCGGAGCCAGTGCTACCAGCCCCTTCGCTCCCCCATAGGCGAGCAGAAGCCCCAAGAGCCCCGCAACGAGCGCCAAAACTAAGCTTTCGGTAATCAATTGCCTCACGATTCGTCCCTGGCTCGCCCCAATCGCAGCGCGCACAGCGACCTCGCGAGTCCGGGCAGTCGCCTTGCCGAGTAGCAGGGTCGCGGTGTTCGCAGAGGCGATCAGAAGTACTACGCTAACCGCACCCAACAATAGGTAGAGCGTGAAGCGAACGTCGCCCACCATCTCATCACGCATTCGCGCCACGGTGACGCTCCGGCTCTTGTTGCTTTGCGGATACTGCTGCTCCAGACGCCGGGCGATGGAGGTCATCTCGGTCTGCGCCCGTTCGAGGGCAACGCCGGGTTTGAGCCGCCCTACGGCGAGCCAGTTTTGCGCTGAGCGGGAGAGTGTTCCCCCCGCGGGGCCAATCGCCGGCAACCAGAGATCCGTCATGCCCGGGAAATGGAAGCCCGAAGGCAGCACGCCGACGATGGGCAGTGTTCTGCCAAACATACGAACTGTCTGCCCCAGCACGCGAGGGTCTCCGCCAAAATGGCTTTGCCAATACGCATGGCTTATTATCAAGGCCCCGCCACCGCCCGGCTTCAGTTCTTCAGCCGTGAAGAAGCGCCCAACGATCGGCTCGACGGCGAAGACGCGAAGAAATTCGGGACTCACCACCGCCGTTTGTGCATACTCAGCCTCGGAGCCCGGCATCACCGCAAATTCTCGCGAGTTGTAATACGCCATCGCCTCGAAGGAGTTACTCTGGTCGTGCCAATCCTGAAAGTCGGGGATCGAGATTTGCTTTGGAGCGGCAAGGGGCGCCTCGCCCGTCGTTGAAGAACCGGAGAGAGTCACAATTCGATCCGGATCGCGATAAGACAACGGTTTCAGAAGCACGGCGTTCACCACGCTGAAAACAGCCGTATTGGCGCCGATGCCGAGGGAAAGTGTGAGCACAGCCACAGCAGTGAAGCCAGGGTTCTTGCGCAGCATGCGGAGAGCGAAGCGCAAATCCTGCCACAACGTTTCCATAAAAGATTCCCAGCCGGCAGAGCGGACCACTTCCTTCGCAACTTCGAGACTTCCACGTTCCAAGCGCACGGCTCGAAGCGCACCCTTGCGGCTCATGCCCTGCTTCATCCTTTCCTCGGCGGCCATATCGAGGAAGCCACGCAGCTCCTCGTCCAACTCCCCTTCGACGCGTTCCTTTCGGAACAGCGATCGGAGTCCGCTCACTATGTTTCGCACTAGGGACATGACTACGACGCCTCCAAGATTCTGGCGATCGCTGCTACCTGCCTTCCCCACTCTCGGGTTTCGCTGTTGAGCCTCTTTCGTCCCTGTTCAGTCAAAACGTAGTACTTTGCTCGCCTGCTATTCTCGGTGGCTCTCCATTCGCTTCTGATTATCCCCGCTCGTTGCAGCCGCTGAAACGCAATAAATAACGAGCCCGCATTCACGCGAAAAACGCCCTGGCTCACTTGTTCGATTCGGACAGCGATCCCATACCCGTGCATTGGCTCCAGAGCCAGCGTTTTGAGAATGAGCATGTCCAGAGTGCCTTGGACGAGATCACTCGACTTGTCCGCCATAGACTCATTCCCCCTGAGGTTCAAGAGGAAGAATATACTTCTCCTTCTGATTGTCAAGAGGAGAGCAACGACAGTCTTCACTTCGAGAGACACCGTACGGAAACGTGTACGCTCAGCCTGCCCGTGTTGCTTGCGGTGAGCCTAGTCCTCCTCGGAGCGGCGCTGGTTGCCTGCGATGTGCCCGCCGGGCAAGCGCGGTGGATCCCATAGTGGCATTGCGCCAGGAATAGCGTGGACCGACCGATTTGGACGTGATAAAGCTGTCTGGCCTGAATTAGTGGATTACGGGCTACTCTCCAATCACATTAGGGAAGGATGGCCGAACCAACCGGGAGTTGAACCATTGTTCTACACTATGGCGTTAAATCACGAACGATCAAAGGAAACTTATGGCCTGAACTCAACTCCTCATATTCCTGGGCCGTCCAAGCCGCGTGCTCGTGCTATGATGAGCCCAACAACCCCATGACGTTCCCCGCTCCTGTCCCGGAGATCCCCGCGGCTAACGTCGACAAAGCCGCAGCCTACTATGTCAACACGCTAGGCTTCACCCTCGATTGGGGGGACGACCAAGGCGGCATTGCAGGCATCTCAAGGGGGAATTGCAGACTGTTTATCACCAATCACTCCTTCCGAGAGTCCTACGGCAACATGGGCCCTATCCTTTTCTGGCTCAATCTCGATAGCAAGGCTGAGGTGGACGAACTCTTCGCACAGTGGAAGGCCGCGCAAGCGAAGATCGTTTCCGAGCCTGAGGACAAACCGTGGAAGCTGCGCGAGTTTATGGCCGCCGATCTTGATGGCAACCTCATTCGTGTCTTCTATGATTTCCGGGGCGACATGTAAAAGAACGACGCATCGCGCAAAGTCGGGAAGGGTTCCTAATCGACATTTGGCGCCCGTTTATGGATTGCGCCCGGATCACGGGCAAACAGGAGGACCAGTGGACACTCCGATCACGAGTGGCGCATCTGCCACCGCCGCGTGGCAAGAGACCAGGCGCTCACGTCAGCGCCGTGAGACTCGGGGCGCTAAGCGTTGCTCGACAGGTCGTTGCCGCTACTCAAAGAAGCAGAGCAGGCAGAGCCCGACAATCCGCGAGTGTTGTGGGTTTTGGGAGCCTCGCGCTGGTATGCGCCGGCTGAACGAGGTGGGGCCAAACCGTCGCAGTTGCGGCCTACGAAAAGGGCCTGCAGGCTGCGCGGCAGCAGAAGTGTTCCGTTGGCGACACGCTTAGACCTTGCTGGGGAGAACCAGAATTGTTAATGAACCTGGCGTGGGCAAAAGCAAATGGAAGCACGCCGGACCCGAAAATGGCCGAGGCATATGCGAACTCGGCTTTACAGATCGTTCCTTACTGGCATTACGTGCGAGATATTCTTCTGCCACAAATCCAAGAAGCCAAGGGAAAAGCGGATCTGAAGAATCCAAAACTGATACCGCAAGAACCCTAGGAAATGTTTGGTTGAGGAGCCGACGACGGGCGCAGCACTCGTGAACAGAGCCAGTCGTGGTGTTGGCACCGCATGACGGGGCTCGTAGAACAATGCGGATTATTGAAGGAAAGAGATGGAGACGGACATGAGTGTGAAACGAGTGATCGGAGCTGGTGTGCTGGTTCAGCGTGAAATGGAGAGCGGCCGTTCCCTGTTAGCGGGTATATAGCCATTTCGACGGTCCAGTTTGGACGGCACAGGCGCTGCTGAAACTGCAACTGGTTTCGAAGAGAAATCAGGATGGCTGGTCCCCCGATGCATTGCCCATTGACACACGGCGCGCGGCGCAAAACGAAACTGGCTAGGGATAGGAATCAATCACGACTCGCTCCCGCACGCCGTGGCGGACAGTTTCGGTAAACCCTCGGCGACGACACAGGATGTCTGTGCGATGTCGCGAGGCGCAAAGGACGATCTTCCACTAACTACTCGAATCGAAGTGCTTCAGTTGGGTTCACAGCCGACGCGCGGCGGGCGGGAATGAGCGCTGCGCCTAGTGCAGTCGAGCACAGAACGAAAGTTGCCGCGAGGATCGTTACAGGATCTGTCGGCTTGACGCCGTATAGCTGCGATTCAACAAGACGGCCCAACGCCCAGACGCAAGGTAGCGCGATCGCTGTGCCAACGGCAATCATAACCAGCGCGTCGCCGACGACCAACCGGATGGTGGAAAGCCGTGTCGCCCCCAGCGCCAATCGAATACCGATCTCGCGCGTGCGCTGAGTCACGACGAAAGACATAACACCGTAGAGGCCAACCAGCGAGAGCAGAAGCGCCAGTGTGCCGAAGCTGCTGGAAAGTGCCGCCAGCATATGCTCCGTGTTCAAGGATCGGTCGATTTGCTCGTCCAGCGTGCGGAAATAGGTGATTGGCAATGCCGGATCCGCCTTGCGAAGGATCGCCCGGATGGATCGAAAGGCTGACTCGGGAGTTCCCCGAAACCTCACGTAGAAATTTGAGCCAGAGAACTCGGTGCCGATTGGATAGTAGGCTTGCTCCCACTGCTCGCGAACGCTACGGTAGCTGATGTTTTCGACGACACCGATGATCTCAGTGTCCGGTTTGGTGCCAGGGCCGGATCCCATAGCGACGAGCGCGCCGAGCGGATTGCGTCCTCCGAAGTATCGTTTTACGAAGGCTTCGTTGACGATAACCACGCGCCGCCCGCTCTGACTGACGGGCAGGGATTGGCCCACAGCGATGGCATTCAGTGCATCGTGTTCGTTGAAGTCCCGTCCGGCGACAATTCTGGCTCCGAGGGTCGCGAAGAACCCAGGCGTGACGGCATTCAGTTGAACCTCGCGATCGGTGACGAATCGTTGCCTGTCCTGGATCGTTAGCGAGTTATTCCACGCTCCGCCGAGCAGTAGCTGGACACGCGCAATGGCCGAGGCTCGAGTGCTACTGGAAGTTCGGATTTCTTCACTGATCCGCCGAATAAGCTGGTTTGCTTCGTCGTCAGAGTAGCCAGTTAGCGCAGGCTTGATGCCGAACGAGATCAGGCTGGATGTGTCGAACCCCGGACCTTTTGCCAACAGCCCGGAGAGCGTGCGAATAAACAAGCCTGCCGCGACCACGAGAATCAACGTAAACGCGATCTGCGCCGTCACGATGCCCCGGCGCAGTAACAGACCGCCGGAGGATGTACCGCCACGCTCCCGGAGCGAGGAATCGAGCGATTTGCGGCCAGCCTGGAAAGCCGGTGCGGAGCCCGCGAGGAATCCGGTGGCCAGGCTCACCAGCGATGCAAAAACCAACAGGTGCGTATCGACGTTGGCGTGCAGGTCGTTCGCAGCAGTATTGTGGGGCAGGAATGCGATGAGCGCCCGTACGGCAATAGGCGCCATCACTACGCCGAGCAGTCCACCGGCAAATGCGAGAAGCACGCTGTCGGCAAGAAGCTGTCGTCCAATTCTGCCCCGTGACGCTCCCAATGCCAATCGCGTGCTGATTTCGCGATGGCGTGCGGAGCCGCGGGCCAGAAAAAGCCCGGCAACATTCAGACAAGCCAGCGCCAGGAGTACCGCCGTGGCAACGAACAGGACCCAGAGCGGCCGCGAAAGGCCTTGCCGGAGAACCGAATGGCCCTGGGGAGCGGGAGTGAGTTCCAGTGTGGACGCAAGAAACCGCCGGCGCTGCTCGGCGCTGGCTCTGGAGACGTTAGTGCGGCGCATATCTTCGTCCAACATCGATTTAAACCAGGGCTGCAGTCCCGTCTGCGCTTGCTGCAAAGAGACGTTCTGCTTAAGCCGGCCGAAGATCTGCATCCAGCGCGTGCGGCGATCGAGCATCGTGGTGAATCCAGGAATAGCCTGGGCCGACATGACAGCCGGAATCCAGAGCGATGGAACCTCGCCCACGTCGATGCCATGAAATGCAGGCGCTGCAACCCCGACAACCGTCATGGGGTACTGGTTCACCAGCACCTTTCGGCCGACGATATCCGCAGCGCCTCCGAGTTGGTTCTTCCAGAAGTCGTAGGAGAGCACAACCACGGGGCTGGAACCGGGCGTCTGGTCATCATCGGTGGTCAAGAGCCTGCCGAGCGCGGGGCGCACTCCGAGTAGTGAAAAGTAGTTACCCGATACGAGTTCTGCGGCAGTCAGCTTGGGTTCTCCGCCCGTCGAGGCGCTGATCGTCGTCGCGGCACGGCATAATACACCTTCGAAGAAATCCTTCTTCTGCTGGAGATCCTGGCAGATTGGATAGGACATCAAGTTACTGGTGCCGAAGGTCTCGGCATATTGGAAACCGATCCAATCAATGAGAACCAGGCGCTCCGGGTGGTCGACTGGGAGCGTGCGCAGAACGATCTGATCGATGAGGGAGTAAAGGGCGGTCGTCGCTCCAATCCCGAGCGCGAGGGAAAGCACGGTGGTCGCCGTAAACGATGGGCTACGGAAAAAGGATCGTGCGGAGAAGCGCAGGTCGTAGACGAAATCGCGAAGCCATCGAGAGAGCCAGATATCGCGCACTTCCTCCTGAACCTGCGTGACGCCGCCGAGTTCCCGGGCGGCGAGCCGTCTCGCCTCGGGCTCCGGCAAACCAGACTGAACCAGGTCCAGCACGCGGCCGTCGATGTGATACTGCAATTCGCGATTCAGGTCGCCCTCGAGCCTTCTCAGCCGGAACCAGTTGAGGATTCGTTTCATTGCGCTGCCCCCTCGTCAAAAATCAGTTGCACCGCCTCCGTCAGACGAACCCAGCTATCTTTCTCAGAGCGGAGCTGCTTTTGCCCGGAGCGTGTCAATGAATAGAACTTGGCGTCGCGTCCAGTTTCCGATTGCTTCCAATCGGCTTTCAGCAAGCCTCTCTGTTCCAGCCGGTGGAGCGCCGGATATAGAGATCCCTGATTGACCCGGACAACGGATTTCGAGATCTGTTCAAGCCGCTGAGCAATTCCGTACCCATGCGCCGGCTCCAAAGAGAGGATTTGGAGAATCAGCATGTCGAGCGTGCCTTGAGGAATAGGAAATCGCGACGATGGCATCAATACCTCAACCTTCTACTCCTCAGGATACCACAACAATAGGTCGAAGGATGAGGCTTTATCGCTGGTGGTTCGATGACCGAACCGCGATTACATGATCGGGACTCTCGAGATCCCCCTGACGGCGTGGTGTTTGCTTCCGTTGCTTCTTCATGCGTTCTCTCCTTTACCCTACTGGGAGAACGCCTTCTCCATTTCCAACTGAACCGGAACAGGGGCAACGCCGAAATTGAGCGAGTCCCAGTTCAGTGTCGATAGCGTTCCGAATGATTCTCTGTTTTCATAAAGACAATGATGGAAAGAAAAATCCGAGCACGTTTGGGCTCTTTACCCAAGGCGGAAGCGTCATTCATTGAGCCAACGGAGTGTCTGTCGGTTTCGAAGCTGCCTGGGGGCGACCAATGGATTTGGGAAATTTTATGTGGTCGGCCACATAAGATTTCCAAATCCCACAGAATCTTGTGGCCTAAACGTCGGGTAAGGGTTTGCCCGACGAATGTTTATCACACCCCGAAGTGGAGCAGACTGCGACGAGACTCATTCAAGCCGATATAAGGGGCG
>Ga0070698_100003039_pt1 | contig 18478 bp, 15 predicted proteins | sample KBSK1502metaG_FD_65477 | JGI IMG/M metagenome (GOLD analysis project Ga0070698, IMG submission 65477) | Corn, switchgrass and miscanthus rhizosphere microbial communities from Kellogg Biological Station, Michigan, USA - KBS K1-50-2 metaG | ecosystem: Host-associated > Plants > Roots >...
GGATGTCTTCAAGCTGCCCGCGCAGAACGTCTCGTACGACGGCCGCGCGGTCTCGTTCGCGAACCAGCTCGTGCTCCCTGTCTACAACACCAAGCTCGTCGCAGCCGGTGACGTGCCGAAGTCGTGGGAGGACATGCTCGACCCGAAGTGGAAGGGCAAGATCGGAGTCCACAACGCCGTCCATCACATGGTCCGGCTGTCACAGCTCTGGGGCGACGAGAAGGCGACCGACTACACGCGCAGGCTCTCCGCGCAGAATCCGAAGCTCGGCCTCATCAACGAGGTGTTCCAGTCGCTCACGCTCGGCCAGACGCTGCTGTCGTGGACGCAGACGAACTCACAGGTCGACCCGGCGATCCTCAAGGGCACGCCGGTCGCGTACGCCGAGAGCGTTCGACCCGCCATCGCGCCCACGTATCACGCCGCCGCGTTGAAGGGCGCGCCGAACCCGAACGCCGCGATGCTCGTGGCGAGCTTCATGACCGATCCGTCGGTGTACGAGGTATGGGCCGCCGCGATGGGGAAGCAGAGCCTCACCGATCCGTCGACGATCCTGGGCAAGGTCTACGCAGCGAACGCCAAGGACGCGATCACCTGGGACGACAAATTCGATCCGACCGTCTTCGCCGACCGCGAGAAGAAGTACCGCCAGATCCTCGGATACCCGTGACCTGCGGCTCCGGGCTTCCGCGTCGGCCTTCGCCTCCGCGTCAGTTGACCTCCGCCTTCGACTCCGGCTTTCCGCGTCGGCCTTCGCCTCCGCGTCAGTAGGCGCCCGTGATGGTCGGCGCACGGCGCGAGAGTCGCTTCGCGATCACCGTCTTCGTGCTGCTGCTCGCGACGGTCGGCGGCCCGATCGCGCTCGTGGTCTGGATGAGCCTGCGGCGCGGCCTTCCCGGGACCGACAGCCCGCTGACGCTCCAGAACTACGTGTCGCTGTTTGGCGACGAGTTCTTCCAGAAGGCGCTCGGCAACACCGTTGTCTTCGCCGTGTTGAGCCTCCTGGTGACATTCGTTTTCCTCGTGCCGCTGTCGGTCCTGTTCGCCCGCACCGACCTGCCGTTCAGGCGCGGCTTCATCGTGATGCTCTCCGTCGTCGTGCTCATCCCGACGTTCCTGCGCGCGATCGGCTGGATCCTCCTGCTCAGCCCCGAGATCGGGCTCATCAACCGCGGGCTCATGGCCGTGTTCCCCTTCGAGCAGGCGCCGCTGAACATCTACACGATGGGCGGGATGGCCTTCATCCAGGGGCTCGCCTTCGTGCCCGCCGGCTACTTCATGCTGTCGCCCGCCTATCGCGCGATGGATCCGGCGCTGGAGGAGGCGGCGTACACCAGCGGCCTCGGGAAGCTGCGCACGTTCCTGTCGATTGACATCCCGCTCACCGCGCCGGCGCTGCTGGGGACGCTCGTGTATTTCGCGATGACCGCGGTCTCGGCATTCGAGGCGCCCGGGATCATCGGGACGCCCGCGCGGATCTTCGTGCTGAGCTCGGTCATCTTCACCGACGTGCATCCGCAGAGCGTCGGGCTCCCCGATTACGGCGCCGCGGGCGCGAGCGGGATGATCATGCTCGTGCTCGGCGTCGTGCTCGCCGCGGTCTATTTCCGGGCGATCCGCAGGTCGCGCATGTACGCGGTCGTCTCGGGGAAGGGCTACCGGCCGCGGGTGCTGCAGCTCGGGCGCTGGACGCCGCTGGCGCTCGCGTTCGTGTTGCTCTTCTTCGCGATGGAGGTCGTCCTGCCGCTCGGGATGCTCCTTTGGGCATCGCTGACGCCGTACCTGGTCGCCCCGGGCGCCGACGCGCTCCCGCTCGTGTCGCTCGCGAACTACGGCCGCATGTTCACATCCTCGAGCGGCCGCGCCATCACGAACACGATCATCCTGCTCGCCATCGCGCCCCTGCTCGCCACGCTCGTCGCCGTCGCGACCGCCTGGGTCGTGACGCGGACCGCCTCGCGTCTGCGATCGGCAATCGACCTCCTCGCGTTCGCGCCACACGCCGTACCGAGCGTGCTCGTCGCGGTCGCGCTGGCCTATGCCGCGCTGCTCGTTCGCGGCACGATCCCGCTCTACGGGAGCATCGTGCTCATCGCGCTCGCCGACGCGATCATCTTCGTCGCATTCGCGAGCCGCACGCTGAACTCGGCGATGGTCCAGATCCAGCGCGACCTCGAGGAAGCCGGCCGGGTCGGCGGCCTCACCCCCCTCGACACGCTCCGCCACGTGATCCTTCCGCTCGTCCGGCCGGCAGTCCTCAACAGCTGGTTCTGGGTGGCGCTCCTCTCGTACCGTGAGGTCACGATGGCCCTCGTCCTGTACACGCAGTTCAACGACGTCATCGCGACGGACATCTGGACGACCTGGCGCGAGGGCGACGCTGGCCGGGTCGCCGCGCTCGGCACCACGCTCATCGTCAGCCTGCTCGCGATCGGCAGCCTCGTCGCGCTTGGGGTGCGGCGCGCGACGCGGCGCACCGCGATCCAGGTGGAGCTGGTGCGCTGATGATCCGGGTCACGGGGCTGCGCAAGACGTTCGCGACCGCGGGCGGACCCGTCGAGGCCGTCGCCGGTATCGACCTCGAGATCGAGCGTGGCTCGTTCACCGTGCTCCTCGGCCCGAGCGGCTGCGGCAAAACGACGACGCTGCGGTGCGTCGCGGGCCTCGAGCGGGCCGACGCCGGCACGCTCGAGATCGACGGGGGCGTCGTCGACGACGGTCGCCGGTTCGTCCCTCCGGAGCGGCGCGACATAGGCATGGTGTTCCAGAGCTACGCCGTGTGGCCGCACCTGACGGTGGCGGAGAACGTCTCGCTTCCGTTGACGCGCGGGCAGCGGCGCATCGAGCGAAGCGCGATCGGGCCGCGCGTGAAGGCGGCGCTCGCGCTCGTCCAGCTCGACGCGCTCGCGTCTCGGTCCGTGACCGAGCTGTCGGGCGGCCAACAGCAGCGCGTCGCGCTCGCACGCGCGTTGGTGACACGCCCCAAGGTGTTGCTCATGGATGAGCCGCTGTCGAACCTCGACGCGCGCTTGCGCGACAGCATGCGTGAGGAGGTGCGGCATCTGTGCACGACGCTCGGTGTGACAACGCTCTACGTCACGCATGACCAGCTCGAGGCGCTCAGCCTGGGCGACCGCATCTGCGTCATGCGGGCGGGCCGCATCCTGCAGCAGGGGACGCCCGAGGAGATCTACGAGACGCCGACCGACACGTTCGTGGCGGCCTTCGTCGGTGACATGAATTTCGTGCCGGGGACCGTGCGCGCGGACGGAGCGGTCGACACGGCGCTCGGGCCGATCGGCTGCCCGGTCCGCCGGCCCACCGGAAGCCGGGTGACGCTCGGCATCCGGCCCGAGAAGCTGGCCGCCGACGGGGACGCTGATGGCGCATCGGACCTGGCCGATGGCGTGCTGCGGGCCCGCACCTTCATCGGCGACGCGACCGCTCTCGTGGTCGAGTCCGGCGGCCTCACCCTGACGGCCAAGGTGCGGCGACCGCCGAGCGTCGCGGTGGGCGAGCGCGTGCGGCTGCATCTGCCGCGCGACGCCTGGCGCGTGTTCGACCCGGCCTGAGCGTCGGGCCCGAGGCGCGCTCGTGCATCCATTTCGCTTCGCCGTCCGCACCACCGGGGCGCCGACCGCCGCGGAGTGGCTCGCGCGCGCGCGGCGCGTCGAGGAGCTCGGCTATAGCACGCTCGTGGTGGTCGACCATCTCATCCCGCAGCTCGCGCCCATCCCAGCGCTCGCCGCGGCGGCGGCCGCAACGACGACGCTCCGCGTCGGCGTGCACGTCTTCGACAACGACCTTCGTAACCCGGTGATGCTCGCGAACGAGATCGCGACGCTCGACGCCCTTTCGGGCGGGCGCCTGGAGCTGGGGATCGGCGCCGGTTGGCGGAAGACGGACTACGCGCAGACCGGCATCGCCTACGACGCGCCGAAGGTGCGCATCGACCGGCTGGTCGAGGCGATCGCGATCCTGAAGCGCCTCTTCAATGGGGAGCGCGTCGACTTCGACGGCGTCCATTACCGTCTGCGCGGCGCGCGGCTCGGGACGCCCGTGGTCCAGCGGCCGCATCCGCCCCTCGTCATCGGCGGCGGTGGCCCGCGCATTCTCGGGATCGCGGCTCGCGAGGCCGACATCGTCTCGTTCATCCCGCGGATGTCGGCGCGGGGCCGGCCGACCATCGGAGAGGCGACGACCGCCGCGACCGCGGAGAAGGTCGCGCGGGTGCGGCGTGCCGCGGGCGATCGCTTCGAGCGGCTCGAGCTGTGCGCGTTCGTGCTGCACGTCAACGTCGCCGACCGCTCACCGCTCGGAGCGATCGGCGCTCGGGTCGAGGGCCTGGCGTCCGGCGCGATCGACACGCCGTACCTGCTCGCGGGCACGCGCTCGAGCGTCCGCGAGCAGCTCCTACGCCTTCGCGACCGGCTCGGGATCAGCTACTGGACGATCCCGGCGCGCGGCATGGAGGCCTTCGCCCCGTTGGTCGAGGATCTCGCCGGCCGGTAACGCGCGGCCCATTTCACCTCGCGAGGCGTCGCTACGATGCGCCCGCGTGCAGGAGAGTGGTCACACCTACGGCGGACTCATGGTCTCGACCTGGGATCTGCTCAGGGAGGACGGGCGCAACTGGCCGGATCGCGGGTTTCTATCGAGACCTCATCGCGCGGTTCGGAACGCCGGCGCTCGACGTCGGTTGCAGCACGGGACGACTGCTGCTCGACTTCCTCGCCGAGGGCCTCGCGATCGACGGTGTCGACAGCTCGGCCGAGATGCTCGACCTTTGCCGAAAGAAGGCCGAGGAACGCGGGCTTCGTCCGGGCTTGTATCAGCAGCGCATGGAATCGCTCGACCTGCCGCGGAAGTACCGGACGATCCTGGTGCCGTCGAGCTCGTTCCAGCTCGTGACCCAGCGCGATGCGGCGGAGGCCGCGATGCGACGGCTCCACGACCACCTCGAGCCACGCGGGGCGCTGGCGATGCCGTTCATGGTCGTGACCGAGACCGAGGCGTCCGACTGGCAACTGACCGCCGAGCGGACCCGCCCCGAAGATGGCGCGCTCGTGCGCCGCTGGAGCCGTAGCTGGAACGACCTCGAGCAACAGCTGCAGCACTCGTTGGACCGCTTCGAGATCGTTGTCGACGGCAACGTCGTCGATTTCGAGGAGCACGAGCGGTCTCCCGGGCTGCGCTGGTACACGCAGGCCCAGGCACTCGATCTCTACGCGAGAGCGGGGTTCGCGGAGATCGAGACCTTCCGCGGTTTCTCCTTCGAGCCGGCGGGCCCAGGAGATGCGCTCTTCAGCGTCGTCGGTATCCGACGAGGCTCACCCGTCGCGACCTAGGGGCTCGTCCGGTCCACGCCGGTGAGCGGCTTGACGTTCTGCTCGTAGATCTTCGTCCAGGTGCCATTGCGAGTGAGCGTCGCAATGGTCTGATTCAGGTAGGTCGCGAACTCGGTCTGCCGATCGCGCACGACCATCACGTACGACAGGTACTTCGCCGCGAGCGGCTCCGCGATGAGGCGATGGCCGTGCGCGATCGGGCCGTTCACCGCGAAGTTCGCGTCGGACGCGGTGACCGCATCGACGCGCCCTGCCTCGAGCGCGAGGAGGCAGTTCGCGAGCGTGTCCTCGATCACGACACGCGCCACGCTCAGGTTCGCGCTCTTGAAGTTCTGGTCGTACGTCGTTGAGAACGTGCAGACCGTCTTCCTGGCGAGACCGGAGAGGCTCGTGATCGGGCTGACGCTTCGCACGAGGACGTACTGCCGCGGCGTGAAGTAGCCGTTGGTCGCCAGGTGCAGTCCCGGCGTGAGGTCGTTCGTCGAGTTCCCGGAGACCACGACGTCGACTTTCCCCGCTAGGAGCAGCGCGAGACGCGTGTCGGGTATGGACGCGGTGAACTCCACGCAATCGTCCACGCGATCGCCTGCCCGGCCGAAGATCGTCCTCGCGACCTCGCGGACCACGTCGGGCTCGAGGCCCTCGAACCGCCCGCTCGCGTTGCGGCGGCCGAAGCCGGTCGAGGCACTGTTGACGATCGCGCGGATCCGCCCCTCGATCTGGATCGGCGTGAGGAAGTGCTCGGGCGCGCCGGGGGTCGTGACGCACGCCCCGACGGCCTTGGACGGCATGTCGATGCGGTCCGGGCCGTCGACGAACCCTCGCGCGGAGCTCGCGGCCACGGCGCCGAGCTCCGTTCGGTCGCGGGGTAGGAGATTGGACACGCCCACGAGACGGCCGGTCGCGTCGAGGATCGGACCGCCCGCGCCGGTCGGATCGGTCTGGGCGTTCGTCTGGAGCGCCGTGACGTCTCCGCGCTGCTGCGTGCCCGAGATCGTCACCGGCGCGACCGCGACGGCGCCGCTGCCCGTGTAGCCGATCGCGAAGAACCGATCGCCCGATTTCGCGCCGGAGGCGTCGCCCCACGAGATCGCGCGCAGACGCTCGTTCTTGATGCCGGGGACCGCGAGCACCGCCAGGTCGCTCGCGGTGCTGAGCTTGATGATGGACGCGCCGCCGACGTTCCGATCCGCGCTGAACACGGTGATCGAGCCGCCGCCGATGATCGATTGAGCCGCGACGAGCACGCGGTCCTCACCCAGATACGTGCCGCTCGCGCGACCGTTGGCGTTGTCCAGGTAGACCGCCATCTGGCGACCGAGCTCGGCTATGCCGCCCTGCCCGTCGCCGCCCGTCGTCGTGAGCGACCGGACCGTCGGCACGACGACCGTGATCACGAGCGCGACGACGAGGATCGCCGCGACTGCGCCCACGAACGTTCGACGGAACGCCGTCGTGCGCAGCGGCGGGAGGAACGCGACGTCGACGAGAGGCGCTCTCGTCGTCGCGGCCGCCGTTGGCGCTGTGGCCGGAGCAGCGTCCGGCGCGTCGGCCACGTACGGCGTCGCGTAGACCTTCCCGCAGCTCCGGCAGAACAGGTTGCCGGCCTGGCGCTCCGCCCCGCACTCAGCGCACTTCATGGCGGTCGGGAATCGTAACCGGCGGCCACGCCAGCTCGGTGAACGGCGCGAGCTCCACGACGGTCAGCCGCGGATGATGGCGCGCGACGTACGCCCTCAGATCCTCGACGCTGCCGGTGTTCCCCGCGATGGTGTCGTGATGCATCGGCATCATTGCCGGGATGCCCGCATCGGCGGCGAGGTCGGCCGCCTCGGCGTGATCGAGATTGCCCACGAGTCCGCGCGCCTCGCGCTCGGCGCTGCGGCCGTTGATCGGCAGCAGCGCGAGGTCGACGCGCAGCTCGCGCAGCCGCTCGGCCATGCCGTCGTAGCGGATGGTGTCTCCGGCGTGGTAGACACGAACGCCGGCGAGCTGGATCACGTATCCGAGGAAGCGGTGCCGACCGCCGGAGAGCTCCAGGCCGAAGGAGTACGCGTCGGCCATCTGGACACCATGCCTGGCGGGGACCGGGACAATGCGCGCCGCGCCGACCACGATCTCGCGATCCACGAGCGCACCAACCGCGCGATCCGCGCGGATTCGGCCGACGCCCGGATCCGGGCCGACGGCAGCGATGACCCGGTCCACGATGGGCGCGGGCACGATCACTTTGGCCGCTGGCGACGCGGCCGCGAGCGCGGGCAGCGAGGCGAGATCGAGGTGATCGCGGTGCTCGTGCGTCGCCAGGATGGCGTCGAGCCCGGTCAGGTCCTCCGCCGCGACGGTCGGCGGCACGAGCCGGTCCGGTCGCGGCGAAAGGAACGCGTCGATGACCAGCGCCGTGCCGGCTCCGCGCAGGACGAAGCCCGCCTGCGCGAGCCGCCGCAGCTGCAACATTTCGGTCAGCGCGAGGCTAGCGCAGGAAGTTCACTTGCGTAGACTGGCGCGGATGCCGAACGCGCGCGTGCTCCAGCGGTCGGGAGCGACCGTGACGAAGGTCCGCTGCGGCCTGTACCGCGTGCCGCTCGCCGCGCCGGTGAGCGACGCGAAGGTGTTCACCGGGCGGCAGAGCCCGCTGGGCGACGTCGACGTCCTCGTCGTCGAGGTCGGCACGAGCGAGGGGCTCGCGGGGCTCGGCTTCAGCTACAGCAAGCGCGCCGGCGGCCCGGCGCTGTTCGCCCACGCGCGCCAGATCGCGCCGCTGCTCGTGGGCGAGGATCCGCTCGACACGGGCCGTCTGTGGGAGAAGCTGCTCTGGGCCGCGGCCTCGGTCGGCCGGCAGGGCGTCTCGGTGCAGGCCGTCGCGGCATTCGATATCGCGCTGCACGATCACAAGGCCAAGTTGGCGAACGTCTCGCTTGCCAAGCTCCTGGGCAGCTATCGCGACAGCGTGCGCTGCTACGACACCGGTGGGGGATTCCTGTCGAGCGACATCGCGGCGGTCGTCGCGAACGCCGAGCGCAGCCTCGCTCGCGGCATCGGCGGCATCAAGCTGAAGGTCGGCGGGAACGCCCGCGAGGATGTCGCGCGCGTGAAGGCAGTGCGGCAGGCGCTGGGCGACCACGTCCCGCTCATGGTCGACGCGAACCAGCAATGGGACCGCTCCGCGGCGCGCCGCATGGGCCGTCGGCTCGAGGAATTCGATCTGGTCTGGATCGAGGAGCCGCTCGACGCGTACGACATCGAGGGCCACGCCGCGCTCCGCGCGGCCCTCGACACGCCGATCGCGAGCGGCGAGATGCTCTCCGCGGCGAGCGACCACCGCCGCTTCCTCGAGGCGGGCGCGGTCGACGTCATCCAGCCCGACGCCCCGCGTATCGGCGGCATCACGCCGTATCGCCGCGTCGCCGACCTCGCCGATGAGCTCGGGGTCACCGTCGCGCCGCACTTCGCGACCCAGCTCCACGTGCACCTCGCGGCGGCGCAGCCGCGCGAGGGCTGGGTCGAGTGGTTCGACTGGCTCGAGCCGCTGTTCGTCGAAAGGTTGGAGCTCACCGACGGCCGCGTGACGGTCCCGGATCGGCCCGGGCTCGGCCTCACGCTGGGCCCGCGCGCCGCGGAGTTCCTCCTCGATCGCGCCGACCTGCCCTCCGAGTAGGCCGTGCGCATCGCGGAGCTTCGCGCGACGCCGATCGCGGTCAAGGACCCGCCGCTGCGCAGCGCGTTCGGCCTGCACGCGCCGTTCGCCCTGCGGACGATCGTCGAGGTCGTGACCGACGACGGCGTGGTCGGTCTCGGCGAAACGTACGGCGGTGATGCACCACAGCGCGCGTTCGAGGCGGTGCGGCCGCTGGTGGTCGGCCGCGATCCGTACGAGCTCACGCCGTTGCGGGTGGCGCTCGAAGCTGGCGACCGTACCCCGGGGCGCGCAGACCGAGGCGCCGCAGCGACGAGGTCGAGCACCCCGGCCCGAGCGAGGGGTCTCCCCGAGCGAGGGTCGGAAGGGGCCTGGGCGTGGGAAGCGCGCACCTTCGGGCCCACGCAGCTCTTCGGCGCGGTCGAGGTCGCGTGCCTCGACGCGATCGGCAAGTCCACCGGGCGTCGCGTGTGCGATCTGCTCGGCGGAGCCGTGCGCGAACGCATCGACTTCGCCGCCTACCTGTTCTTCAAGCAGCCGCGCGAGGGCGATGGCTGGGGCGAGGTGCTCACGCCCGAGGCCGTCGTGGCCGAGGCGCGGACGATGCGTGACCGCTACGGCTACCGCTCGCTCAAGCTGAAGGGGGGAGTGCTCGAGCCCGATCGCGAGGCCGACGCGATCCTCTGCCTGCGCGAGGAGTTCGGGCCCGACGTGCCGCTGCGGCTCGACCCGAACGCTGCCTGGAGCGTCGAGACCGCGCAGCGCATCGCGGCTCGACTGGCCGGCGCACTCGAGTATCTGGAGGACCCGGTCCCGGGGATCGACGGCATGTCCGCGGTCGCGGCGACGGCACCGATGCCGCTCGCGACGAACATGTGCGTGACGGCCTTCGCGCACCTGCCCGAGGCCATCGCGAAGCGCGCGGTCGCGATCGTCCTCACGGACCACCACATGTGGGGCGGCATGCGCGCGACGGTCGAGCTCGGGCGCATCTGCCGCGTGTTCGGGCTCGGCGTCTCGATGCACTCCAACTCGCACCTTGGCATCTCGCTCGCGGCGATGACCCATGTCGCCGCGGCGGTCCCCGAGCTCACGTACGCGTGCGATACCCACTACCCGTGGCAGGTCGAAGACGTGATCGCCGGCGGGAAGCTCGCGATCCGCGACGGAGCGGTCGAGGTGCCGTGCGGGCCGGGCCTCGGCGTCGAGCTGGACCGCGACGCGCTCGGCACGCTCCACGAGCAGTACCTGCGCGCCGGCCTCGTCGTGCGCGACGATGTCGCCGAGATGCGCAAGATCGAGCCCGACTGGCGGCCGCACGTGGGGGACTGGTGATGACGCGGCGGGCCGCCGCGACCGCGCGCAACGGGAACTTCGAGGCCTTGGTGCGCGCGCGTTACGCCAGGCTGAGCCCCGCGCACCGCCGGATCGCGGACCACATCCTCGCGGATGGCCGCCGCGCGGCGCTCGAGCCGATCGCGAACGTCGCCAAGAGCCTGCGCACGAGCGAGTCGACCGTCGTTCGGTTCGCGCAGGCCCTCGGCTTCGCGGGCTATCCGGAGATGCGCGACCAGCTCCGCGAGCGGTTCCTGGAGACCGCGACCAGCCTCGACCGGCTCGCGGCGAGCGCCGCGCATCCCGACGGAGCGCGCGGCGGGATCCTCGAGCGGACGCTTGCCGAGGACGCCGACAGCATCATCCGCACGCTCGCGCAGGTCGACCGCGCGACGTTCGAAGCCATCGTGGAGGCGATCGCGACCGCGCGGCGCACGTACGTCGTCGGCTTCCGCGGCTCCGCCGGCATCGCCCTGGTGCTCGGGATGGGCCTGCGCATCTTCCTACCCGAGACGCGGGTCGTGGCGGTGAACGTGGGGGACACGCCGGAGGAGCTCCTCTCGCTCCGCAAGGCAGACGTCGTCATCGTCATCAGCTATCTGCGCTACGCGGGGCAGACGCTCGAGATCCTGCGCTTCGCGCACGAGGCCAAGGCGCGGACGGTCGCGATCACCGACAGCCCGGCCTCGCCCGTCGCGCGCCTCGCCGACCATGCGCTCATCACGCGTCCGACCTCGCCGCGGTCGATGGCGTCCTACGCGCCCGCGGCGAGCCTCGCGAGCGCGATCACCGAGGCGGTCGCGGCGCGGCGCGGCGCCGACGCCGGCCGCTCGCTACGGTCGGCCGAGGCCCTCTGGGATCGCTTCCGCGTTCATGCCCGCGAGCCCCGCTGACGGGAGAGCCGCTCCGCGATCGCCGCGGGGAGCGCCTGATCCACCTGAGGTGAGCGGAGCTGCGCGAGCATGCCGCCGTCGACATACAGCACCTGGCCGGTGACGTAGCTCGCGTCATCCGACGCGATGAACGCGATGACTCGCGCGACCTCGTCGGGCTCTCCCTCGCGGCCCAGGGGGACGACCGCGCCGCGCCTGGCCCGAGCCTGAGCGTCCTTCTCGGCGAACACCTCGGTCGCGATCGCGCCGGGCCCGATCGCGTTCACGCGGATCCCGAACGGCGCGAGGTCGAGCGCGGCGGCGCGGGTGAACGCTTCGATGCCACCCTTCGTCGTGTCGTAGGCGGCCATGATCCGATGCGCGCGCGCCCCGCCGAACGAGGTGATGTTCACGACACTTCCGCCCTTGTGCTGGCCGACCATGATCGTCGCGGCGCGGTGCGTGCACAGGAAGACGCTGCGCAGATTCGAGCGCATGACCTCGTCCCAGTGCGCGGCGTCCATCTCGAGCAGATGCGCCTGCGGATCCGACCATGCGGCGTTGTTCACCAGGACGTCGACCGTGCCGAACGCGGCCAGGGTCTCCTCGAAGAGCCGCGCGACGCCGCGCTCGTCGCCGACGTCCGCGGACACGCCGATCGCCTCGTGCTTGGAGCCGCGGATCTGGGCGCAGACCGCGTCGATCTTCGCGCGGTCGCGGCCGTGGACGACCACGCGCGCCCCCTGGGCCGCGCAGCGGATGGCCGTCGCCTTCCCGATGCCGCGATTCGAGCCGGTGACGATGACGACCTTCCCCTCGAGCGGCATCGGCGACTCAGCGCCGGTCGGCGGCGGTCGGGACGTCGAGGCGCGCGAGGATGGCGCGAAGCTCCGCGCGCTCGGCGTCTGACAGCTCGGCCAAAGGAGGCCGTGCCGGTCCGGCGGGATGGCCGAGGATCGTCATCGCCGCCTTCATGACCGAGACCTCGTAGCCCCGTCGCCGCTGGCGCAGGTCATAGAACGGTCGCACCGCTCGGCGATGGAAGCGCGCGAGCTCGCGGAAGTCGCCCTGCTCGGCCAGGCGGAACAGCTCGACGGACGCTTCCGGCCAGAAGCACGCGAGCGACGAGGTGAAGCCCTCGGCTCCGGCTGCGAAGTACGGCGCGACGAGGTCGTCCCCGGCGCCCGCCAGCCATACCAAGCGGTCGGCCCCGAGTCGCTCGGAGACGTGCTCGCGCAAACGCTGGAAGACGCGCACGTCCCCGCGGCCGTCCTTGAACGCGATGAGGTTCGGCACGTCGCGCGCGAGTCGCTCGAGCTGCTCGGCGGCGAGCGCGGCACCGTCGCGCGCGTACACGAGGACGCCGAGCGAGGTCGCCTCGGCGATCTCGGCGTAGTAGCCGAGCAACGCCTCGGGATCCGGATGCGCGTAGTAGGGCGGCAGGATCAGGATCGCGGCCGCGCCGTCGCGCTCCGCCTGGCGGGCGAGCTCGGCGCCGGCGCGCGGTCCGAAGCCGACGCCCGCGATCACCGGCATTCGCCCGTCCACCCCCTCGACCGTCGCGGCGACGACCGCCGCGCATTCGTTCGGCGTCAGGCTGAAGAGCTCGCCCGTGCCGCTGGGCGCCACGAGCGCATGGATGCCGCTCTTCGAAAGCCAGCGCGCGTTCGCGCGGACACCCTCGAGGTCGACTGAGCCGTCTTCGGCGTACGGCGTGATCGGAAAGGCTAGGACGCCGCGCAGCAGCGGTTTGAGAACGACGGGGTCGACCGTCACGAGCGTCCGGCTCATCGGCGCACCCGGAAGACCATGCTCGTCGGGTTCACGAAGCGAAGAGCCGCGATCAGCAGAACGAGGCTCGTCGCCATGTACACGACGGCCATCGCGTCGATCTGCTGGCTCGGCCGGATGCCCGGCGCGAACGCGGCGTAGTACAGGGCGACGACCAGCGTCTGGCTGTCCGCGCCGGACACGAGGAAGGTGAGCTCGAAGAGCGCGAGCGTCCGCACGACGACGATGAGCGCAGCCGCGAGCACACCGGGCGCGGCGAGCGGGACGAGCACTCGCGTGAAGACGCGAAGCGGTGAGGCGCCGAGCGTCCGCGCGGCGCGTTCGAGATTCGGATCGATCTGCTCGAAGAACGGCGTGAGCAGCAGCACGACGAGGGGGAGAGCGGGGACCAGGTTCGCGACGATGACGCCCGCCGCGGTCCCGGCGATGCGGAACTCGTACAGCATCGTCGCAAGCGGGATGCCGTACGTGATCGGGGGTACGAGGAGTGGCAGGACGAGCAGGAGTTGCAGGACGCCCTTGCCGCGGAAGCTGCGGCGAGCGAGGACGTAGGCCGCGGGCACGCCGAGGATCAGCCCGGCCACGGCCACGGAGAGCGTGATAAAAGCCGTCGCGAGGAGGATCTGCGGGATCTCGAAGTCCGAGATCGCCGCACGGAACCAGCGATCGGTATAGCCGTCCGGGAGCCAGCCACCGAACCAGCTCGTCGCGAACGCGTCGAGCACGACCGAGAGCAGGATCCCACCGACTACGGCCAGCACGACCGCGACGACCGCGTAGACGAATCCCGCGCCGCCGTCGAGTCTGCCGCGGGCTGGCGAGCGCCGGAAGGCGATGCTCATCGCCCGGCCTCCGCGCGAAGCCTTCGATAGCCGCCCGCGCGCAGCGACAGCGCCGCCGCGACCAGCGCCAGCTCGATCACGCCCATGACGATCGCGATCGCCGACGCCTCCGAATAGTCGAAGTGCTCGTACGCGGCCTGCCACGCGGCGAACGCGATGACGCGTGTCTCGCCGGCGGGATTGCCGACGAGCACGGCCGACGGGAACACCGAGAACGTCGCCACGAACGAGAGCGCCGCCGCGACCGCGACGCCCGGCGCCATCATCGGCAGGGTCACGCGCCACGTGCGCTGCCACCAGCTCGCGCCGAGCGTGCGCGCGGCGCGATCAAGCGCGGGATCGATGCCGGAGGCGTAGCCGAGGAGCAGTAGGAACACCGCCGGGAAGTCCGAGATGAGCAGCGATATGAGCGTGCCGAGATAGTTGTGCAGGAACTGCACCGGCTCGTGGACGACCCCGATCAGCAGGAGCGTCTTGTTGACCCAGCCCGCGGGCCCGAAGAACTGCAGCATCCCCTCTGCGATGAGGACCGTGCCCAGCGTCATCGGGATGACGAAGAGCGCGGCGATGACGCGCTGCCCGGGGACGGGGCGGCGGAGGCGATACGCGAGCGGGAGCGCCAGGACGACGTCGATGAGCGTCGCCGGGACCGCCAGCTTGAGCGTGTTCCAGATCGACAGGCGCTCGCGAGCGTCGCCGAAGAACGCCATGTAGCTGCCCAGCGGGCCGTTCAGCTCGTTGTCGGCGTAGGGTTGGAACGACAGCGCGAGCCCGTACACGAACGGATACACGAAGAGCCCGAGCACGAAGAGCACGGCCGGTCCGATGACGAGGAGGCTCGGATCGAATCGGCGTCGCGGCCGTCGGGCGAATGAGTGCCCGGACTCGACGGCCGAGCGGCGCGCCGCCGGAGCGGTCATCGGTCCGTCGGGAACACGAGCAGCCGCTCCGGCGGGAGTCGCAGTGACACACGGTCTCCGGCGGACCACCGGTCGACGGTCCGCGCGATGAAGCGCTGGCCCGATCCGGCATCGGCCGAGACCTCGAAACCGTCCCCGACGAACTCCGCGAGCTCGATGCTGGCCCCGATCGTGTCCGCGCGGCCGGGATCCGACGCGAGCACCTGCACGTCCTTCGGCCGGATGGTCGCGACCGCGCTCCCGCCCACGGCGAGCGCGCCCCGACGCGTGCCCGTGAAGCGAAAGCCGTTCGTGGCCGCCCGCACGACGTCGCCGTCGATCTCACCCACCTGGACGGGCACCAGGTTGCGGTAGCCGAGGAAGTTCGCGACGTACAACGACCGGGGCTGCGAGTAGAGCTCCTCGGGCGTGCCGGCCTGCTCGACGACGCCGTCGCGCATGAGGACGACGCGATCCGAGAGCGAGAGCGCCTCCTCCTGATCGTGTGTCACGTAGAGCGTGGTCAGGCCCAGCGACTGGTGGAGACGGCGGATCTCGAGGCGCATCTCCAGACGGAGCTTCGCGTCCAGGTTCGACAGCGGCTCGTCCATCAGGATAAGCGGGGGCTCCGTGACGAGCGCTCGCGCGAGCGCGACGCGCTGCTGCTGCCCGCCCGACAGCTGACCCGGATAGCGCGACCGCAGACCGCCAAGCTGCACGAGGTCGAGCGCGCGCGCGGTGCGGCGATCGATCTCGTCGCGCGCGATCCCGCGGACCTCGAGGCCGAAGCCGACGTTCCGCGCGATCGTGAGGTGGGGGAACAGTGCGTAGTTCTGGAAGACCATGCCGAAGCCGCGCTTCTCCGGAGCCAGGCGCGTGATGTCCTTTCCGTCGATCTCGATCGCGCCCTCATCGGGCTCGAGGAGCCCGGCGACGCAGTTGAGCGTCGTCGTCTTCCCGCAGCCCGACGGGCCGAGCAGGCTGATGAACTCGCCGCCGGCGACCTCGAGATCGAACCCGCGGACGGCCGCCGTATCCGCGAACCATTTCGTGAGCTCGCGGATACGGAGGCTCTTGAGCTTCGGCGTCGGGTGTTCGCGCCGGGCTCCTCCGGGAGAATCAGCGGCCGTCCCGCTCATTGCGTTTTGCCGGTGCCGATCCTCTTGTCCCAGATGTCGAACGCGGTCACGAGGGACTTCGCGTCCAGCGGATTCTCGATCGGAAGCCTCTTGATGAGCTCGTCGAAATCTGGACGGATCACCGATGCGACGGCGTCCTGGCTCTCCTGAGGCGCCATCTGCAGCGTGACGCCCTTCACCGCGGGGCCCGGGTAGAAGAACGCCTTGTCGTACGTCTTCGCCTGCTGCTCGGGCTTCAGCATCCACGCCGCCAGGTCGAGAGCGACGGCGAGGTGCTCGGAGTCGACGCCCTTCGGGACGGTCACGTACTGCGTGTCGGCGACCAAACGTGTGGCGATCGATCCGGCTTTGAAGTCCTTCGGAACGGTCCCGAGCACGCGGACGTTGAGGTCCCAGCCCATCGTGGAGAGCGCCATGGTGCGGCTTCCCTGGCCGACCTCCTTGAAGGTCGCCGCGGTGCCGGTCGTGTAGTACTCGACCGACTTTCCAAGCTCCTCGTACCAGGGCCAGACCTTCGTCCAGGTGTTGGGATCGCGCGGGTTCGACTCGCCGAGGATGTACGGCAGGCCCATCAGCATCGAGCGGCCGGGGCCCGAGTTCGCCGGCCGCGCGTAGATGAGCTGCTTTGGGTTCGCCTTCGCCCACGCGAGGAACTCGTCGGCGGTCTTCGGCGGGTTCGGGAGCTTCTTCGGGTCGTACGTGAACGTCGGGCCGTAGTTGCCGTAGACGACTAGGACCCCGTAGCCCTGCGCGAGCTCCTGGGCGGGCGGCTGCAGGTAGTTCTGGATCAGGTTCGGAAATTTCTTGTCGTAGTCGGGAGTGATCCTCGTGAAGAGGCCCTGCTCGACGCCGGACGAGAGGCCGTCGGACCCGGTCAGCACGAAGTGGATCTGGACCTGGTTCGCCGCCTGCTGTGCCTTGAGCTTGGCCGGGAGCTCCGGCGCCGTCGCCGTCTGATAGTCGATCTTGCTCACGTACTGGGAGTTCTGCTTCGCGTAGTCGTCGATCGCGGCCTTGGTGAGCTGCAGCTGACCGGCGACATCGATGACGGTGAAGCTGATCGGGCTCTTCGGCAGGTCGGGGATCGCGACGCCGCCCGCGACGCTCGCGGCCGGTGTGCCGCCAGCCGCCGGTGCGCGGGCCGGCCCGCACGCGATCACGAACGCCGTCGTCGCCGCTCCGGTCAGGAATGTCCGTCGGCCGATCCTGAGCTCCCGCACGCGCCGAGCCGTGCCGTCGCGATCCAACCGCTCCACCGCGCCCTCCTTGCCCTCGGCTTCCCGCGAGGGCCGCAAGTGAAGTTGCACTACTTGGGCTCCAATTGCAAGAGGGCTTGCGGCGGCTGGGCGCCCCTGCTAGGTTCCCGCCGGGGTCGCCTCGCCAGGGTGGCGGAGGAGGGAACGACATGTCACGAAGGATCGCTCGCCGGGAATTCCTCAAGCTCGCGGGCGCCGGTGCCGGTGCAACGTTGCTCGCGGCATGCGCGCCGGCCACGACCGGACCGGCCACGGGCACCGCAGCCGCCGGCGCGTCGGCCGAGCCGCTGACCCTGCCGATCGTGTCGCAGCCGCTGAGCATCAGCTACTGGTGCCCGATGAGCTCGAACGTCAGCGCCTCGATGAAGACCTTCGGCGAGATCGCCTGCTACAAGGAGCTCGAGAAGCGGACCGGCATCCACATCGACTTCCAGCATCCGCCGCTCAACCAGGAGCTCGAGCAGTTCAACCTTATCGCCGCATCCGGCAAGTACCCCGACGTCCTCGAGTACAACTGGCTGAGCAACGCTCCGGGCGGCCCCGCGCGCTTCCTGCGCGACGGCATCATCATCCGGCTCAACGAGCTGATCGACAAGCACGCGCCGAATCTGCAGCGCGTGCTTCGGGAGCATCCCGAGTGGCGGAAGATGATCGTCACCGACGAGGGCGACATCTACGCGTTCCCGTTCATCCGCAGCGATCCACTGCTGCTGGTGTCGGCCGGTCTGGCGATGCGGCAGGACTGGCTCGACAAGCTCGGACAGAAGGCCCCGACGACGATCGACGAATGGCGCACCGTCCTGAAGGCCTTCAAGGACCGCGATCCGAACGGCAACGGCAAGAGTGACGAGATCCCGCTCAGCACCTGGGCGTCGGTCGCCGGGGCCGGCGCGAACGGTGGCGCGCGCGGCGCGTTCTCCCGTTACTCGTTCATCGGCGCGTGGGGCATCGGCCTGGACTGGTATCAGGAGAAGGGCGTCATGAAGTACGGCGCCCTCCAGCCCGAGTTCCGCGAGTTCCTGTCGACCATGTCGCAGTGGTACAAGGACGGGCTCATGGACCCGGACGTCTTCGCGACGACCCAGGCGACGTTCGACTCCAAGGTGACGAACAACCTGATCGGCGCGGCGAGCCTGCAGGGCGGCAACGGGATCGGTAAGTACGCGGGCCTCATGGCGGGCAAGGGCACCTTCAAGCTAGCCGCGGTGCCGAACCCGACGCTCAAACCGTCCGAGCGGCCCCTGCTCGGCGGGCGCGACAACCCCTACCCGGGCCAGGGCTCGGCGGCGATCACGAGCTCGAACAAGAACGTCGTCCAGACGATCAAGATGCTCGACTACGCCTACAGCCCCGAGGGTT
>Ga0070698_100003040_pt1 | contig 18476 bp, 15 predicted proteins | sample KBSK1502metaG_FD_65477 | JGI IMG/M metagenome (GOLD analysis project Ga0070698, IMG submission 65477) | Corn, switchgrass and miscanthus rhizosphere microbial communities from Kellogg Biological Station, Michigan, USA - KBS K1-50-2 metaG | ecosystem: Host-associated > Plants > Roots >...
AGAAGGGCCTCGTCGCCGTCACCGGTCCCAACGGTTCTGGCAAGAGCAACATCCTTGATGCCATAATGTTTGCCATAGGCGAGACAAGCACCAAGTTATTGAGGGTCGAGAAGATGCAATCGCTGTTTCACGACAGCAACAACAGCACCCATCGACTGGTTAGGGTAAGCCTTGCTTTTGATAACACAGACAGGGGCATACCCGTCGACTCTGACACCGTAACTCTGACACGCGAGATGGAAGGTCACAATGGCGAGAGCAAGTACGTACTCAACGGAAAGTCGGTGGCAAAAGCTGCCATCATGGAACTCCTTGAGGTTGTACTCGCTGCACCTAACAAGCTGAACATCGTTCAGCAGGGCATGATTACAAGAATATCGGAACTTAATTCAGAAGACAGAAGAAAGATAATTGAAGATATCGTCGGGCTTTCCTATTTCGACGAAAAAAAAGCCGAATCTATAAAGCAGCTAGACGAGGCTGATAGAAGGCTTGAAGTAGCTTTCGCGCGGATGGGCGAAATCAGAAAGAGGATCGATGAATTAGAGGCTGAAAGAAACGACCAGTTGCGTTACGACCAAATCAGCCAAGAGCTCAAAAGATTCAAGGGAGTTCAGATTTCGAACAATATTAGAAACGTAAGACAGAAACTGGCATCGGGCAATTCTATTCTAGAATCGAACAATCAGAAAACTAGCACCCTTTCAAAGGAGCTTGGGGCAATAAACCTGGAAGTCGAAAGCCTGGAAACTGAGAAGAGGAAATTCATGCAAGAAGTGGACATCGCTAATAAGGCAAAAGCGCAAGTCCAGAGTAAAATTTCGGTCATAGTTCACGAGTCTGAAAGAACCAAGGCAATGCTGGCAGAGGGAGAAAGGAGGATTATAGAGATAGGCAAGAAGTTGCCATCTTTGAATTCTAACAAGCAGACTATATTGGAAAGGGCACAAGGCGTTCGGACTGATGCGGAACGTATGAGAGCGACCGCTGACCATAGAAAGAGTTCCATTGCAGAATTGAAATCAAAACTGGATATCGTTAATGCAGACCTGGAGAAAATAGGAGAGCGGACAGCAAAGTATGCATCGCGTAGGCAAAAATTCGACCGGCGTCTTGCAAAAGTATCGTCCCTAAAATCCGGATTGGAATTAGCGGCAACGAGCCTGCAGGAAAAAATCAAGAGCAACAAGCACAGGAGTGCGACAACCGATCAAACGCTTTCCTCAGTTCAGAGCGAAATCGAATCCGCAAGGGAATCATTAGAAGGATACTCTAAGGCATTAGATTCTGACAGAATTCAGTTGCAGAAAATCGTAGATCTTCATTCAAGCCTTGTTGAGACAAAACAGCAATTGGAGAGTGAAGTTGCGAGTTCAACAACGCTCTATTCGAAGGCAGAGAAACTCGCAACAAAATTCGAAGAACGTGCCAGCGTAGCCAAGAATGCCATGAATGAAGACTTTGCAATTGCAGAGCTAATGAAAGATGGTGAGAATTTTGGAATTTTAGGGCTTGTCCATGACCTTGTAAAGTGGGATGTCAATTATGAGAGAGCAGTTCTTGCTGCAGGCTCTGAATGGATGAAATCCTTTGTCGTTAACGACATCAAAGCAATGATCTTGATGGCTAGCTATGCGAAGGAGCGGAAGTTGCCGCGGCTTAGAATCATTCCACTCGACGTAATCGCGAGACATAAATCATTGCCTGAAATGCCTAATGACGACGTCAACATAATTGGCAGATTGTCGGACTTTGTTTATTCAGATTACAATAGCAAGCTGCCTCTTTTTCTCTTCTCCGGGACGATACTGACGAGGAGTTCTTCGAGTGCCTACATGTTGGCCAGGCAGGGATACAGGGCAGTCTCGATTGAAGGAGAGCTTTTCGAACCATCTGGGGGATCGATGTCTTTGGATTTTGGTAGCAGAATATCGGATCTTACCAAGGCAATTCTCCTTGGCGATTCTGTCGGCGACCTAAAGGAGATGCTTACACGCTTGTCCGATTCCATCGAAAGCAAGACTCGCGAAAATAAACTGGCCACAGAAAAAATCGTTACTGCCGAATCTGAGAAAGTGAGGCTCGAGCTGGGAATAGAAAATCTCAAGTACAAGATTGAGGCTGAAAAATCCACTGTTACTTCTAAGTGTATTCAAGAAGGCGAGCTGATTTCGTCGCGCAATGTCCTCCGGGCAGAGTATGAGGAATTTGAATCGGAGCTTTCCAGGTTGAAGAGAAGACTTGAGTTGCTTGAGCCGACAGCTGCCGCACTTGCTGCGAGAGTGCAGTCTATGGCAGATGAAGGCACCACCAGAAACGAACTGGCAGAAAGGAACCTAGAGCGAAACCAGATAAACAAAGCTCTTGATGGAGAGAATTTCGCTCTTTCGCAGATAACTTCTACTCTCGGCGGAGTCGAAACCCGGCTGGAGATAGACTCACGCCAGCTTGTTGAATTGGAGGAGGAGAAGCAGAGACTTGAGCTAGAGTTAGAACACCGGAGAAGGCAAATTGAAGAGCTCAAAGTAAAGTCCCAAACGCTTGAAACAGAGCTCAGCGCCCTACGGGATCAGGAGCAGCAGGTCATTGATTCATCCGGAAACGCGTATACCGTCCTGCAGGATTACGAGGGGAAAATAAGGGCGTTATCGGACTCTGAACGTAGACTCACCAAAGAACACAATGTGCTCGAGCGAGAATCTGCTCTACTTAGAAAGGACATTGCGGACCTTACGTCTAGCGAGTCCCGCCTTACAAATGACCTTGTATGGCTAGGCTACAAGAATCTACTCGACGAGATGGACGTCCAAACTGCAATAAAGGAATTGACTACTGAATACGAGGAGGTCAAGACAAAGATAAACCTGCGAGCAGACGAATCATACGTTCAAGTGATGGACGGTTATCGCAGCATGTCAGGCAGGAAGAACCAATTAGAGAGTGAACGCAACTCCATAGTCTCATTCATTCAGCACATCGAAAGAGAAAAGAAGGATGTATTCATGGAAGCATTTCAGCGAGTCGACTCCGACATCCGATCAACATTTGAAAAGATGACTGGGGGCGAGGCCAGACTTGAAATTGAGAACCCAGAGGATATTTTTGCAAGCGGCGTCATGCTATTGGTTAGATTTCCGAACAAGACGGTTTCAAGAGAATCCACCGCGCTTTCGGGAGGTGAGAAGACAATTGCAGCAACTGTGTTTCTATTGGCGCTTCAGTCCCTCAAGCCTTCTCCTTTCTATCTTATGGACGAGGTTGACGCGCACCTTGACGCACAGAATACAGAAAGGCTGTCCAAAGTGTTGCTCGAGCGCTCAAAGGACAACCAGATAATAATGGTCACTCTTAAGGACTCGACTGTGTCCAAGGCCTCGTTGATCTATGGCGTGTATCCAAAGGAAGGGGCATCCCAAGTAGTCAAATACAGAAACCCGGCACAGGTTCCTCTTGCAGAAATTGCAGCGACGGAAGCCAAATAGCAGCAACTGTAAAAGCATGGTCATCAGTTATCATTGACAGTGGGGATGAGCTTGGCGCAGCCAAGGAAGATACTAAAGCTTTCGTTGGTTGTGACTGCAGCAGTCGCAGCGGCAGAATTTGCAGGGGGATTTCTCAGCAACAGTATCTCACTTGTCAGTGATGCCGTTCATGTCCTTACAGACGTAATAGCAATTGCCCTGAGCCTATTCGCTGTTGTCCTTGCCACGCGAACACATGCGGGAATAATGACATTTGGTTACCACAGGGCAGAAGTTCTCGCAGCGTTTGCCAACGGAATCAGCTTGGCCATTCTTTCTGCCTGGATCCTTTATGAGGCGTTTCAACGCGTCCTCCTGCCCCGCCAGATAGATGCGCCGGTCATGCTCGTGGCGGCAGTGCTTGGTCTCGCCGGAAACTTGGTAGTGATTTTCTTGCTGAAAGGTCATGCGGGAAGGAGCATCAATATTCAAAGTGCTTTTGTCCACGTTATTTACGACACGGTTTCTTCAGTGGCAGTCATCATTACAGGGGTTGTTGTATTTTACTCAGGCATAGTGATACTTGATCCGGTTGTCGCTTTTCTTATTGCAGGACTCATTGCCAGGAGTGCATACACGATAGTCAAGGGCAGTACTCACATCCTGCTCGAAGGCGCCCCAAGAGAGTTGGATATCCGGGAGATAACTGAATCGCTAAAAAAAATTGGCGGGGTAGTTGACGTGCACGATCTGCATGTCTGGACGATATCCACAGGGATGGATGCGTTGAGCGGCCACGTAGTCGTAACAGATCAGTTGCTCAGCCAGTCGGGCAAGCTACTCAGTGAAATAAATCGACTTTTATCCGAGAAATATCGCATTAGCCATACTACAATTCAGCTGGAGAACGAACCGACTGTTTCCTTCAAGAGAACCAATGAATCTTAGGCAGAACTATTCGACTTCCTATTAGTGATTCAATCTTAGTATCAACTGATAGAAGAAAAAGAAGGGTTAGAGCTGGTCAATGTGAAACTTTGACATGCAGCCTGTGCATTCGTAGATTTCATCGCCTACTGGACCAGATACATTGAATTTTACAATTGTTGTGCATTTAGGACATCGGCCATCGACTCGGCGGCTCTTGCGAGCTGGCCTTGCAAGGGTTTTTCGCCTTCTGCTACCCATATAGGGAGACAGAATCACCACCGTTTTATAAACCAAAGTTCATGCCACCGAGGCGAAGAAATCAAAGTCGATCTACGAACCGCAATTGAATGTTTTATATTGTGTGGGGAGCTCCGAGAGAGTATGCTCCTCCCTGAAAAGTGCTCGATCAAAATCAATGGGCAGCCCTGCCAACTGCCGCCTACTTATGTTGTATCGGTTGCTGCTGAGCAGGGAGAATACATGCTGGCGGTGGTCTGTGACGAGCACCAAGAAGCAATTCAAGGCAAACTTTTGACGCTGCAGGAAGCAGGCAAGATCCCAAGTGGCAAGATAAAATTTGGGTTAGTCAGAACGGTGGTTACGGACTGCGTGATGGGCATGAATGAAGACTATGTGGACATCGAGCTCTCGCGTGGCGTAGAGTCTGACAGGAAGCTAAGTTAGATTCTCTTGTCATCGCTGTCGTTTTCCTCATCCTTCAAGGTCCACGGAAACCATCTGCCGATGAGCTTTGCCCAGTCTATTTTTAGAGAATAGTAGACTAATACTCCCAGTATTGCAATGCTGACCACTGCGGCTATAATGAGGCTGGCCGGATCAGTAGTCTCAGAAAGGTAGCGTTCCACGAAAGGCCTTCCCAACCATATAGAGCCCCACACAATTGCCTCATTCATGACAACTTTTCCGGCAAATGTTGCAGTCGCAAACTTCCAGGGGCTGTACTTTGCAAGACCAAGCGGGATGTAGACAATATCGTCCGGAATAGGAGTTGCTGCGGCCACAAAAGCGCCCGGCCAGCCGTATCGACTCACCAACCGCTGTAGAGGTAGCATCCTTTTCTTAGTCTTGTCGCTGAGCATAGCTCTGCCGTAATAACTAGCGAAAAAGATGATAGTCTTTGCCGCAACGATTCCAGCTGCACTTGATATTGCGATCACGTGGGGATCAAAATTTCTGTTAAATGCAGCGGTGATCAATACCGGAAAATATGGAATGGGTACGAAAGGAATTAGGCTGAAAACGAAACTTATGATTAGAAGACCCAGGTAGCCTAGTTCGGGATCGAATGGGAAAAGATCTTCAATGTTTACCAACTAGAAAACAAACTCTCTAGTATGCCCTTGCAAACATGGCCACCTTTTCACTCGCTTTCCCGCAGAATATGCAGTTCCCCTGTTTTTCTGACTGGTCAAAAGGAATAACTCTGATGTCGGCGCCAGTCTCCTCTTTGATTCTCTCCTCGCATTCTGCCCTGCCGCACCATCCGGCTGAGACAAACCCTCCCTTTCCTTCCAGAATTGCCTTGAATTCAGAATAGTCATTTGGCTTCGAAATCCTATCTCGCAAAAGCGTTTTGGCTTTTTCGTACAGAGACTTCTGAATCATGTCAAGCATTTGCTTGCTGTTATCAACAATGGAATTGCGCTGACCTTGGCTCTTTTCCCTTGTATCACGCCTTACAAATTCTACGGTTCCTTTTTCGATATCTCTTGATCCAATGTTTATCCGGAGAGGCACGCCCTTCATTTCCCACTCGTTGAACTTCCAGCCTGACGTGTACTCAATTCTGCCATCCATGTGGACGCGTATCCCTGCCAGGCGCATTTCTGATTCCATCTTGCTAGCGTACTCCAGAACAGTCTGGGCGTCCTTATCGCGGTGTATTGGCACAATGACAACTTGAATCGGAGCAACCCTAGGAGGAAGGATGAGGCCTTTGTCATCTCCGTGCACCATGACTAGCGCGCCTATCAGCCTCCATGATACTCCCCAGGATGTCTGCCAAGCAAGGTGCTCCCGTGTGTCCTTGCCCAGAAACTTGATCCCAAACGGCTTTGAGAAATTCTGCGCTAGATGGTGCGAGGTGCCCATCTGGAGAGCCTTCCCGTCAGACATCATGCCTTCAAGTGTTGTGGTATACTTTGCCCCCACAAACTTTTCCTTGTCGCTCTTGAACCCCCTCACTGTTGGAACCGCAATGAATTCTTCTATTAGCTCCCTGTAAATGTCAAGTATTAGGGAAACCTCCTGTTCAGCTTCATCCTCAGTGGCGTGAACCGTATGTCCTTCCTGCCAAAGAAACTCGGAGGTGCGTATGAACGGCTTTGTTGCCTTTATTTCCGCTCGCAGAGCCGAGTTCCAATAATTTATCTTGAGAGGAAGATCTCGGTAGCTAGTTACCCATTTCGCAAATAAGGAATATGCGAGTGTTTCCGAAGTAGGCCTGAGTGCCAGTTTTTCCCCGATATCATTGTCTCCGGCCTTTGTGACCCAAAAGACTTCTGGAATAAACCCCGCAAAGTGATCCTCCTCCTTGGATAAAAGACTCTCAGGAATCAAGACGGGAAGAAAGCCATTCTGGTGTCCTGTCTCCTTGAATCGTTTGTCCAGAATGTCGCGTATAGATTCCCATAAGGCATATCCGTACGGGCGCAGCACAATGAATCCTTTTACAGGCGCGTAGTCTGCAAGCCCCGCTTTGAGCACGACCTGAGTATACCAATCGCTAAAATTTTCCCCCTTCTTTGTAGTTATTCCGGGAGATTCAGACGGTGAAGACAATCTGGTCAGAATTGGCACAACGGGCTGCATTTATGAAGTTTTGTTTGCAGCTAGAAAGGTTCGCCTTTGCAGTAGGTCTTGCCCATTGTACGGCTAAAGAAATTCTTGCAAACATAGCACTGAAGGAATCCCACCTGCATGCCAAGCACGGGGCAGTCGACTGCTTCAAGTTTCATTCGCTTGAGCATTTTCGGGCTGACACCCTTTATCTTGAGTTTTCCTTTGTCGTCCATCATTCCCGAAGTTTGCAGCTCTAGCTTTGCCTGGTCCGTCAACTTGATTGATTTTTCAACAGCTGTTATTGGAACCAAGTATTTTACTCCGACTTGCTTTGCCTCTTCAGGAATCGGTTCGCTCATTGTCAGGACAAGTCATTGCACGGCAGATATAATACCCTTTGGGAATTAAGCGAAATCTGTGATTCGTTTCTGGCTGCGCAGGCTATTACAAATAGTGCTCGTCTTCAAGATTTCATTATGAGAAAGTGACAGATGACTGCAAGCAAAGGCAACGCTATCATTAAGGCTTTCAAAGCTAACCGGGATACTCTTTAGCGCTTCCCTGACGCCCTCTCTTATTTGCCAGACACCAAGGGGCATTACGTATTCCGACTGGATTTCCCGGAGCACAAGTGCGGCGGCTTTCCGACGCCTCTTAGATAAGTGCTCGGCGATTGCAAGCCTTGCCGCAAAATAGGCGCCAGCAATCGTAGGGTAATGATTTAGGCCGCGGGCATCTTCATGGTCAGATCCCATTCCCAAGTGGCCATCGGGAGTAAACCATGCTTCTATCATTTCAAAGCTCCAGATGTCGTCCGGTATGAGGATAGTAGCATAGCGGTTTGCAAGGTGGGAATATTCTCTTACCTCAAAACTGTCAACAGAAGGGTTATCTTCGATTTCGCTCAGAAGATCCCTTGATATTATGTCATCGGTCGCTGTTATACTCCACCTTGTTGGGACGAGCTTGCGGCTCTTCTTTCCGCCGAGCATGCCGATGCTAAGCACTTTGTGAATCTGGCTAGTCTCTATTCCTTGCTTGTAGAGTGCAACTATTGCCTCTGATGCTCGCAAATCAGTATCATAGTACGCAGATTCAATTCTGTTGTCCGCGGATGATGAGATCAGTTTGAAATTCTTGAGCGGAGCCGCTGGGCCAAAAGGTGTTGTTTCGGCATTTAGTCTTATTTCCTTCTCTAGGTCAACATCAACAAGAGGTCGTCTTTCAAAAACAGCTTCACCTTCTACGGGTCTGTGAGACATTGCCAGCTCGTGCAGGTTCTCAACAAGTCGACCCGCTGTGTCGTGAACATTAAGAGATGTCATGCCTCTGACAAGAGCCAGCCTATAGTTAACAATTTCTTCAAAGGTTTTGCCAGACCACAATTCCGGCGTGTCAAGGATCGCGGTGTCACCATGTAGCGGGGGGATCATCGGTCCCACGTTCACCTTTGGATAACCGTACCTACCCACAAATACCGAAGGCGGGCTTGCGCCGTCAATGTGATCGCCGGTAAGCCGGGATGAGTTTTCCTTGAGATATCGTATCCAATTCTGTTCTAGTCTCTTCCTGATATCTGCTGGAGACGACAAGAATGAGTCAGATCTGGTTGACGTAGCATTTATAGCATTATTCGATCGCAATCGCAAGTGCTCGAGGATAAATCGATGGAACAAGTAGACAAGGCGGTCTTGGCTTCGATATTTGCGAGTACTCTTGAGCCATCGATATCTGCGTACGACAGGCTTAGAACCAAGCTCCCTGTCAGCAGCGAATTTTTCAAGTCAAGAATTGATCATCTCGTCAAGACTGGTTTTGTCGAAAGGGACGATCCCACAAAGCTGACTTTTATCGGCAGAGACGCGCTTAAGGTGGTCCTAGTCGGGGGTGTCTTTGATCTGATCCACCCGGGTCACATCCATACACTAAAGGCAGCAAAGGAACAGGGAGATGTTCTCGTAGTTGTTGTAGCACGTAGTTCTACTGCTCAAAAGATCAAAAAAGACAGGAAAATATACCACGATGAATTGCTCAGGAAGGAGCTGGTTTCGTCGCTCAGTTTTGTTGACATTGCAATCGTGGGCCGGGAAGGTACACTTTATGACACGGTCGAATATGTAAAGCCCAACGTTATAGCGCTAGGATATGACCAAGCACACAGTGAGAAGGATGTAGCTGAAAACTGCGATAAGCTGAACCTGAATGTCCATGTGATCAGGTTGTCAACTCCGATCCCGGGCACCAGCAGTTCAAAAATGAAAGAAGAGCTTGGCGACTCCATCTACAGGATCTAGCCAGAAGGCAGGCGCACTTGAATCCTTATTCTGTCGCCATTTTTTATTCCGCCTGCCCGCTTGATTGGGACTGGAGCGATCACTTCGAGCATTGTGTCATCGTAATGAGTCCGTTCAAGCACCAGTACAGCCGCATTCTTTATGGAACTATCGTCGTTTATCCGAGCCCTATAGCATTTTACCCAGCCATACGTACGCGTACCATCGCTAAATCCGTCAATGAAAGCGGATGGCGGATGCATTCCCAGCTCTCTTCTTGCGTTCATGAAAAGTTGATCCACAAGTCTTACGTTGAGCGTCCCCGGGAAGGGCTCAAACCCGAGCTTTTCCTTAAACTGTTTCCTGTAGCCAACAAGGGACATGTAGTATGCTCCCTCGCCCATTCCCGAAACTACATTTCCTTCAAAATTCACGGTTGAAGGAGACGACTCTAGAGCGGTACGAAATGAGGAATACAAGTTCTGAATTTCGTTGAAACCCTTGTCGGTTATCCGAACTGCAAATTTCTGTCCTCGCTTTACCCTTTCTAGATAGCCAGAGTTTTCGAGCTCCAACAAATGTTTAGACGCAGCCTGCTGCGACCTGCCGATATGCTTGCCGAGTTCTGTGGTCGTAATCTCTACGAAATTGTGGCGCGCCCCTTTGGACAACAGTTCTACTATGGTCAAGATGTGCTGGAGCTTGATCTCTGCTTGCGGCATTAGGTTCTAGTTACTTATGCCGATATCGCCAAAGGTTCTAACCCGGACATCAGCCGGCTTTTTCAACTCTGCAGTTCTGTGCCCGATGATATATTCAATGCCCGCCTTGTCGGCTGCGTCAACCAGCCTCTGGGTAACTATGCCATCCAGAACGAGGAGTTTGGCTCCTTCCGCGCTGTCCAACCTCTTAATTACTTCAGAGACCGGCACTTTGAGGAGTTGGTTCATAGAACCGTCAAGCACAACGGCCTCAAGGGTCTCGTTTATCTGTGGGTATACATCACGTATGGCAGAAACGATCTCAGGGTTGTCATTAGTAACGACTGCAGAGGGCGCCACAATTGGGGCAGCGTGCTGCGTGCTTTCTTCTCGAGCCTCCCTCTCTGGTCGGCGGTAATGCCTCCTCTCTTGGTGGCTTTGTTGGGGAGGTGCTTCCTCTCCGAAGGCAGCTACGGCTTCCTTTAGTATTTCAGAAATTTCGAGAGGAGTGCACTCTTCAACTTCTTTGCCGGTAGGAGCCCGAAGAACCTTATCCAGCTTGACTACTCCCTGTAGCTCTTTCAGGATCAAATCGCCTGCTCTATCTCCGTCCAAGAATGCAACTACTTTCTTTCCATCTGTCAGCTTTGTCACCGTTTCGTCAATCCTTGCGCCTTCAATCGCAATAGAGTTGTCGAATCCCGCCCGCAGCAAGTTGATAACGTCAGCCCTGCCTTCAACCAGAATTATCCAATCAGATTCGAAAACACCTGTTCCACAAGCCAACTGTGCTTTGCCAAAACTTGTGAGCTTGCCGGGCTTGCTTGCATCATAGACGTCCTTGAGCATTTCTTCACCTTCGCTAATTGTCCTAGTAGCCCAGTCCTGGACTATTTTCTTGGCTCGATCAACAATCACCTTTTTCTTGATAGCCCTAATGTCGTCAATTCCAACCAAGTTAAACTTTGCCTGGAATGGCCCGACTTTGTCTATGCTTTCAATTGCGGCCGCGATTAGAGCAGCGGTCGAAATGTCCGTGCTCATGGGTATAAGCGCGTCGCCTTTTGCAGAGCTTGCCTTTGTTTCGACGTTTACTTCGATTCTTCCAACCTTTGAGACCTTTTGGAGTTCGTTGAGGTTCATTTCAGGGCCCAGAAGACCTTCGGTCTGTCCAAAAATAGCGCCGATAATATCGGCCTTCTCGACCAAACCATCAACTTCAAATTTTAACTTAACATGATACTTTACGATACCAGTGCTTGGCAATTTTTTTCATAACCTCGTAGTGTTGATACGATATAGCAGACTTTTCTTTGCTTGAATATAAGTGCTTTGTGAAGTATGAGGGACTACGTGTAGAAATAAAGATCCTTGCGCGATCCCGTTATCCCTGCCAGATGTGGCGCATAAACCACAAGATCCTCTACATGCCTCACCTTCCCATTTGTTATCTTGGCAAGGGCATTCTTGTAGAATAGAGTAACATTCTGCCTCCGTGATTGGAGCTGGGAAATGATCTTTCTTGTAAGGTGCTTTCCTGTCCTGTCCATGTCCAGGAGAAGAATCATTTTCTTCCGGTCATTGTCATGATAGTCCAGAAAGTTGGCTATTCCCTTGAAGTGATGAAAAACTGCAGGACTGCCAGTGAATCCAACCTTAGCCAATGCCTCTGCGTCCCTCCTGCCTTCAACTACGATGACTGAGCCCCTTTCGTATTCCTCATTTAGCATCCCGACAAAGGTTCGCAGCCGTTCGACAGTCTGGTCGTCGACGTTGAACTGGTAACCCATCGGACCAATAGTACCTATGCACACTAGGAATTTAACATTATGGTATTGGGAAGAATAAATACGGTTCACTTCCTGAAAAGCCTATGAAAGTCCTGGCGGTGCAAAACATAGAATGTGAAACACTTGGCACGCTGGATCAGTTGCTCCGCACAGATGGCTTTGAGATCGAAATTATAGATGCCCCTTTTGACCATGTCCCCCTAGTCTCCACAAATTATGGGGCAATAGTTGTCCTCGGCGGCCCAATGGCGGTCTATGACAATTTAGATTATCTGTTCCGGGAGCAGGAACTGATTAGATCTGCAGTAAAGTCGGATACCCCTCTTCTGGGAATATGTCTTGGGTCGCAGTTGATAGCCCAGGCTGCTGGAGGTCGAGTGTTCAAAGGCAGCAGGAAGGAGATAGGACTAGAGAAAGTCTTTTTGACGCCGAGAGGCCGCTCCGATATCTTTAGAGACTCTGACGGTCGGGATGCAATGACGGTTTTTCAATGGCATGGGGACACCTATGATTTACCCAGTAACGCTTCGGTTCTGGCAAGAAGCGACCTTTATCCGCAGGCCTTCAGGATTGGTTCTGCAGTTGGAATCCAGTTCCACCTCGAAGTTGACAAGCAAATGATAAGGAGATGGATCCAGGAATACAGGAAAGAGCTCGATTTTGAAGGAATTGTTCCAAATGAAGTTGTTCCCAGCGAAAATGAACTAACCCAATTGGCTTCCAACTGCAAAGTCGTTTACAGGAATTTTGCTTCCGAACTAAGATCGCGCTGGATGAGCTAGCGAACAAGTTTTAGTGTTATATTAATCAGACTAACTGCCGATGTAGACACGGTTTAGACAATGAACCCAAACTATAAAAGAAGCCATGAGATTTTTGTCTCTACCAGACATGCCCAATGACAAGGTCGAGAAAATCTTTAATGACGTTATTACAACAAAAGAGAAAGTAATCACAGAAGAGCTCGCTAAACAGGTATTGACAGAATACGGAGTCAAGGTTCCCAAGTACGCGCTTGCAAAAAACACATCTGATGCAGAGAAGATGGCAAGCGAAGTCGGGTTTCCTCTTGTGGCCAAGATAGTCTCGCCCCAGATTCTTCACAAGACGGATGTCAAGGGAGTAAAGGTGGGAATCACAAACGGAGCTCAGGCTCAAGAGGTGTTTAACGACATGCATGGCAGGCTGTCAAAACAGTACAACGTCAAGGGAGTGCTGCTAGAAAAGATGGCCGCCCCGGGTGGAATCGAACTAATAGTCGGACTTCAGAACGACTCGCAGTTTGGCCCGGTCATCATGGTTGGCATAGGTGGTATCTACACCGAAGTATTCAAGGACGTTTCGTTTAGAGTCCTTCCGATAACAAAAGAAGACGCGAGGAACATGATAGATGATCTAAAGGGCAGCAAGATCCTAAAGGGCTTTAGAGGTATGGCACCAGTCGACATGGACATGCTCGCAACCGCTCTGGTCAACATTGGGCAGCTCGGAACAGAGATGGCACCTTACTACGAGAGCATCGACTTTAACCCCGTGATATTCTATGAGAAAGACTATGTCGTTGTTGACGCCAAGATCCTGCTGCGTGACAAGCCTGACCTTGAAGTCATTTCAAAGGCGCAGCCTAATTCGGAATTTATGGACTTGTTTTTCAACGCAAAGTCTGTCGCGCTGATCGGTGCATCCCCCGAAGTCGGTAAAGTTGGAAATTCTGTCCTTGAAAGCCTTGTCAAACATGATTACAAGGGTAAGGTATTCCCCGTCAATGCCAAGGGCTACCCTGAAATAATGGGCGTCAAGGCTTACAAGGGCCTGGAGGATATTCCGGACAAAGTAGACATTGTTGTAGTTACGGTGGACTTGAAGTTCGTCCCCGATTTGCTAAAGTCAGCTTCAAAGAAAGACATCCACAACTTTGTGGTCATTTCCGGCGGAGGAAAAGAGCTTGGGGGAGAGCGTGCAGCGATTGAAGCCCAGGTCAAGGAACTGTCAAAGCAGCTTCGCATCAGGATAATTGGTCCCAATTGCATTGGGATGTTTAACGGCCAGAACCGCCTCGACTGTGCATTCCAAGGTCATGCGAGGATGATAAGACCCAAGAACGGCAGCGTTGCATTTCTGTCGCAAAGTGGTACTGTCGGCATTGCGTTCATGGAGAGCTCTGACGCGTTTGGCATGAGCAAGATGGTTTCCTACGGCAACAGGTCAGATGTAGACGAAGCCGACATGATATGGTACCTTTCAGAGGATCCTCAAACCAAAGTGATAGGACTTTACGTCGAAGGTCTTGGAGATGGCCGCAAATTCATGAACACCGCAAAGAAAGTCATGAAGGAACGCCAAAAGCCGATAGTCATGTTCAAGAACGGAAGGAGTGTCAGGGGAGCCAAGCAGGCCGCGTCGCACACTGGCTCGCTTGGAGGCTCTTATGGCGTGGTGAAGGGCGCGCTTGACCAGGCTGGCATTATTCCCGTAGACAGCTATGAGGAATTGACCGCTTGCCTCAAGGCACTCGCTTGGCAGCCCGTGCCAAACGGAGGAAGAGTGGCCATGGTTACGAACGGCGCGGGTCCCATAATCGCTGCAATCGACAATTTTGAAAGGCTAGGTCTGCAGGTAGCCGAGATTAGTGAGGAAACCAAAAAAGCGTTCAAAGAGCATTATCCGCCCACATACGTTATCGGCAATCCCTGTGACATTACGGGGTCTGCGAACGCGGATGATTACAGGTTTGCAATTCAGACTTTCATGGATGATCCAAACGTCGACATCATTATGCCATGGTTTGTCTTCCAGGACGACCCGCTGGAAGAAACTATAGTTGACGTGCTGGCCGACTTTCAGAGGCAGAAGAAAAAACCAATTCTTATCGGCGCAATGGGTGGTCCGTTCACGAAGAATATCTCGCAGAGGATAGAGGACGCGAATGTTCCAGTGTATCACTCCGTCACTGAATGGGCCACCGCAGCGGGCGCACTGAATCGTTGGGCAAAAGTAAGTGGCAAAGCAAAGTAGACGTCCGGTTCCCTGAATTTATTAGATTAAATTAGCATTCAGAATGACGGCTTGTATTGGACTCTACGGCTGTGGAGGCGCAAAGGGCATTTGGTTTCCTCTTCATATGCGTCTCTATAACCGTCGGGTCTGCTTCCATAATTTCTGAAATAGCCTACTTGAATGGGGCAGCCCTTTACTTCTATGCCGCCATTTGGGTTGGAAGCTTCGGACTGGTGTTCGGCGCAGCGACCCCAATTTTCCGAAAAGTCGCTCCGGCGATCAGGGGTCGGATGAAAGCAAGCACGAAGTGGTCTACGGGCTCAAAGGCACTGAATGGAGTATGTTGGGCAGGTCCATTTGTCGCAATTGCCGCCTTCCCCGCGCTCTACCAGTACCTGATTTTGCTTGGAATAGGTCTTGGAAATCTGTCGACATATTCCCTTATCAGGCGATACAGCGGAAATGACAATCTGGAGCAGCTAATTGTAGGTTCAGTTTCGCTTGCCTGCCTCCCAGTGGCACTTGCCATGGATACCTCAATTTTTGCAACGAATCCAGACATTGCTGTCATGCTTTCTAGAATTCTCATTGCAGTCTCGTACGCGGCCGGCGGTGCCTATGCCCTAATTGAAGTGAAGCGACGGCGCCAATCCTCACAAACAGGCGTCGAGGGCTTGGAGTAGTTCAACCTTTTCATACCCTATGGCGGACATAGTTACCAGTTTGGAAACGCCCTTGAAGACCACAACGAGTGGCCACAATTAGAGTACAGCGAAGGTCAAGTTGCGTCCATAATGACACTAGGTGCGGGGCGCTATCGATTAGTCTCTCAGAGGGCAGTTTTTCATGATCCCTATCATGCTGGTGGATAATACTGACATGCAACCGTTTTTTAGAAAGAAATTTCGACATATATGATAATGTCTGAGGCAGAGGGAAGTACCTCGGTTATCGATCTAGAGGGCAACTTCCGGACCGTGGACGTGGAGCTCCCCGAGATTAAAGAGGCTTCGCGGGCCCCAGTACAAAAGCCATCCCAGGTGACGCATGAAAAACAGACCAAGCAGGTTCGACGCGTCCCTGAGAAGAAACCTGCTGAACCAAAAGGAATTGACACTGACAAGATTCAGCAGATACTAAAGAAGCACGGTGAAGAGCGGAAATTACTTCAGAAGGAGATAAAAGAGCAGGCGAAACGAGGCCGAGACGATCTTGGTAAAGCGCTCAAACAGACCGAAAAATCCTATCATGTCCAGCTTGAGAAGCTCAGACAGGATTATGAGTCACAGACTGCAAAACTCCAGAATGAACTTGAAGTTTTCCTCGCGGACAAGATGGCAGAAATGAAACAGCACAATCAAGACGTCGTTCTGACCGATAGCCAGGAGCGGCTCCAGAAGCTGCAAGATTGGCTACACGGCGAATTTGTGAGCGAATTACAGACCAAGACGAACGAGCTTGAGCAGGTTAAAGCTACGTCAGATGTGCAGGTGCAAAATCTCGTACTTGAAGTGGACAAGAAAAACCAAGAGATTGTTCGTCTTCATAACAAGATCAGAGAAATTACGCAGCACCTTAAGAGAGGAATGCGTGAGCAGATTCTGGATGAATTGCATCTGGTGGAGTTGAACACCGATGAAAAGGGCAAGAAAAAGAAAAAGCAGCACAAGGGCTTTTTCGCAAGATTCAGTTCAAAGTTCTAATTGAACTCAATTGAAACGTCCGAACCTTAAATTTTGGGTTTGCAAGCATCAAATATTTCCCGTCCACTGCGCATAGAAGTGAAAGAAGCGGGCCCGGTGGGCTTCGATCCCACGACTTCCGGCTCTCTTCACTAGAACTTAGAAGGCAGGCGCTCTATCCATGCTGAGCTACGAGCCCGCTCATGTGTTGTCACTCCTTACGGAGGGGCAGCGAGCATGGTAGCAAAAAGGCGACGCCTTCCTTTAAAAAATGTTTATCCTTTAGCGCAATCATGGCTATGCCCTGTCTGGGTGAACTCTAGGACCATATGATTACGGAATCAACGTCTGCAGAAATTTGAATGATAAAGGTAGAGTCGCCAGACAGACTATTTGCCTTAAAGGTCTCACTGAAGCTCTTCCTTTTCCGTTTTTGTGTTGCTCTCCCTTTCCCCACCAGCTGACTATGTCACATAGCGTCTGCGATTATCCCTATCAGACCTTCCAGGCAATCCATCAGAAAAAAATTATTCCCCTTCATAATGCCCGAAGTGATTGGGATTACATTCCTAGCTAGAACAGATCGTATCAGGGTTGATTGCTTGTAATATTACCTCTAATTAGAGGTGTTTAAATGTCGGCGTAACGAACCTTAATCTGACAAACCTGGAGGGAAAGGATATGAAATATTTATCCAGGTTTATAAAATTTACAGCTAGTGGCACTATTTAGCGTAAATTCCATACCGAGAAACTATAATAGCTAGGCAGGGAAATGTAGAATGTTATAATAATAGAGATGACATTATGACCCAGAACGACGCCAAAGAGGATTCAGCACCTGACTTTTCTCCCGAAGGACTGTACAAGTTTTGGGCCGAAACTCTGAAGTTGCCGACTATTGGGCCAATGTTTGCATTTTCGAAGGAGTTCAGCAATTATGCGAATGACATTATCAATCTCGGAAAGGTTATGTCAGAACTCAAGTCACACAACGACAATTATTGGAGTCTCATTACAGCCACATACGCAAAAGCTGCAAAGGCGACCTTTGAAAAATCTCCAAAGCAGCTGGTTTCAAAAGAAGACTATGAGAATTATCGTCGGGCAATGATTGAGGCATTCGAGGACGCTTTCACTGGACTGTTTTCTTCTCCAGAGTTTTCAGTCATTTATGGGAAAGTGTTCAGTGCTCAGCTAGACTTCTCAAAGGCCCTTCAGAGTTTGGCTGAAAAGAATCTAAAGATTTTGAATCTGCCCACCAGGTCAGAGATAGATGAGATATTAAAGGATCTTCATGATCTCAGAAAGTCGGTAAGGGAGTTACGAAAACAAATAGAGGTGTCATCAGATGACAAAGCAGGAAGCGATGGGACCTAATCAGAAAGAGCAAGTAGAGCCGGTACCGCAGGCACAGCCTCCCCAGGAACCGGTTCCAAAGCCACAGAAGAAGGAAACGGTAACCCCTGAAGAACTGAAAGAGATGTACAGGAGACTTGACAAGACCAGATCAGTTCTTCATACCGCCGGCGAAATCGAGGTTGGCCAAACGCCATGTGAGGTGCTTCGCGAGACAAGGACATACCGACTCGTGCACTATCAGCAGATGGTCAACAAGACCGAAAGGACTCCAATTCTCATAGTTTACGCCCTTATCAACAAGTCATATGTTCTCGACTTGCAGCCCGATAAGAGTTGGGTGAAAAGCCTACTGAGCCAGGGATTTGACGTATACCTTCTAGATTGGAAGGCTCCTACCAACGCGGACAAGTTTGTTTCCTTTGACGATTATGTAAACTGCTACATTAACGAATGTGTCGATATCGTTTTGAAAAAGAGCA
>Ga0070698_100003041_pt1 | contig 18475 bp, 15 predicted proteins | sample KBSK1502metaG_FD_65477 | JGI IMG/M metagenome (GOLD analysis project Ga0070698, IMG submission 65477) | Corn, switchgrass and miscanthus rhizosphere microbial communities from Kellogg Biological Station, Michigan, USA - KBS K1-50-2 metaG | ecosystem: Host-associated > Plants > Roots >...
GACAGAACCATGGTGATAGGCAAAAGACGGGGGTCGTGATAAACCCGGACCACAAGCGGCGCGAACACCAGCGTCAATACGGTCAGAACCACGCCTACCAGAACGTTAATCCAAAATAACGTCGACCGATGTTCATCGGTTACTTTCTCGCGTTGCACGGTTGCGCTCGAAAGCCCGAAGTCCCGGAATAAAAACAGGATCCCGGTGAAGGCCGTAACCATCCCCACCAGTCCGAAGTCTGTTGGATTCAACATCCGGGACAACACCATAACTGAACCCATTCGGATGAGAAAATTCGCTCCTTGCGCACAGACTCTCGCCAATCCGCCGCGGATTGTTTTTTCCTTCAGATCTTTCATCCTTACAGGACCAACTTGCGGCAATAAAACGCTTCCGCATGACCGCTGGGTGCGTTGCATTCCATCCCCCGCAAGCGCATCAAAGATAAAAACGTGTCTTCCTGGAACCAACGCTTGCTGCGCTGTGACCGAAAGGCCTCCAAAAGGTAGCTAACCTTCTTTTTGCTCACCTCGGCGTTGAGAGGCACAAAGACATTCGGCCGTCCCATGTCACCGTCGTATTTTGGGATCTCGTATTCGAGTATCAAATGATCGCGGAAGGTATTCCAAGTCAACTCGGCGATCTGCCGATGATCTTGATGGGCATCCTTTCCGTTATGGGTAAGAATCACATCCGGTGACGTCTTCTTTAGTTCCTCTTCAAATACGGTCTTGATGTTGGTCCCGTCGAAAGGAAAGAAACTGTCGCGGAAATTCTTGATGATCACCTCTTTTTTCGTTGCTTGTTCCAGAAACAACGCTGCGCTGGCTCGGGCTTCCTTCTCACGTTCGCTCCCGCCAGAACTGAACACCACCCAGACAATTTCAAGGTTCGTATAAGAAGAAAGCCACTGCAAAACTGTCCCGCCGCAACCAATCTCGATGTCGTCTGAGTGGCAACCGAGGCACAGGACTTTTAGGCGAGACGTTTTTTTCTGTAGCAAATCCAGAGTCAACATAGAGAACCGCTAGGCCTTGCCGTTCTTCCACACTTCCCAAGGCGCAAGCCCGCTGCTGGCCAGGCTCTCAAGGTGCTGGCGGTCCTTGAAGGTATCCATGCTTTCCCAAAAACCGTCATAAGTGTAGCCGATAAGTTGCTTCTCTTTTACGAGCCGCTGGAAAGGCTCGATGACCAGTTCCTCTTTCTCGCCTATGTAATCGAAGATTTGCTTTTTGAAGATGAAGAAGCCGCCGTTAATGCGCAGATCGCCGTTGGTAATAGGATGAATATCGCTGACCAGGCTACCGTTGCTTCGGGCAACGGACACCGTGTGATAACTGAGGTTGGGCCGGACGCACAAGAAGCTGGCAACCTTGTTTTGCTCACGAAAGTGGTCAATCTGTTGGCCGAGCGGAAGATCGCTGAGGCCGTCGCTGTAGTTGGCGAGAAACTCCTCTTCGCCTTCAAGGTACTTTTGCACGGCTTTCAACCTCATACCAATATTGGAAGTAACTCCGGTATCAGCAAACGTAATTCGCCAGTCGTGAATATCGCTGTTGATGAGTTCCAGATTCTTGCCGCCACCCGATAAAACGAAGTCGTTCGAAGCGCATTCGTTGTAATTCAGGAAGTAATTTTTGATCGCTTCCGCTTTATAACCCAGGCACAAGACAAAATCCTTGTGGCCATAGTGAGCATAGTATTTCATGACATGCCACAGAATCGGCCGCTGGCCGATGTGTACCATAGGCTTGGGGATGTCTTCCGAATCACGGATGCGCATTCCCAAGCCGCCACAGAATAGAACGACTTTCATGTTTTTATTCTTTGTTGTTAGTTTAGGGAGATTGTTATTTCCGCGGCCCAGTCGTTTGACACAAAGGAGCTTCGTTACTAGCCGCTCAAGGAGAACCTCGTTACACGTGAACGAGTTCTAACTCTTCCAGCCAGGTCTCACCTTTGAACATGCGATACTGTTCCGCGCGAAGCTGGTCTGCCAGGCGTCCCGTAGGAAGCAAGACATCATCGTAGGTAATGACTGCATCCTTTGGGATATCGTGTTTTAATACACAACCTTCGACTAGTCCCTCAGGAAGATACTTCATACGGCACATTTCGTCGGCATTTACTGCCTCGCCGTAGGTCATATACATGCCGTAGTCGTCGAGCGTTTCGCCTGCGGTCAAGTCCCGCTTGGCGCAAGCGCACACTTCAACCACTGGGCCGCCGAGCGGCTTGGCAAGGTGATCGCGAAGTAAAACCACGCGAGCAATTGCTGCCGGCACTTCAAAGTGGACCAGGTGGTATGGAGTGAAGAAGGAATACAACGGCCCGTCTCCCATCTTATAGAGATTGAGATAATGCTGTTGCTTGGGATCGGGGTGCTCGGCCAGCACATAGACCTTCGTAAGCGGCGTGCCGACCACATAGTCGATGATACCTCCCAGCTTGCGGACCTCTTCGATGTCATAAAGCTCTCCGATCTTCATGACGTCGCCCTTGTATTCCATACCACGCGACATGCCGCGCGATCTCACAACAAAACCGGTAGCATTTGCAACGATCGCCTGCTCAAAGCTGATTTTCGAACCGTCAGCGAAGCTGGTGACCATTGCGGGGTTCTGCCCCCACTTTTCCGCGAAGCCTTTCTGCGTGGTAGGGTTGCGATACGGATCTTGTAAGCCTTTGATGTTGCCGATCACCCGCGGTGTGAGCCCCAGTCCTTTTACCCAACGATACAAGTTAATTTGCACTCCCGGCTCGTCGCCGTCACAGGCGGACAGAATCACACCGTGCTGTGCCGCGTAGGTCTGCAAGACAGGCCCAATCGTCGCGTCGATCTCTGCGTTCATCAGCACCACATCTTTCTTGTGGCGGAACGCTTCCAAGGCCACGCGTGCCCCAAACTCCACAGAGCCAGTAACATCTACGATAACGTCTATTTCCGAGGAGCGAGCCAGCAGGAAAGCGTCGTCCGTGGCCACGGCTATTCCTTCTTTCATGGCCAGGTCAGCCTCCTTCTGCGTCTTGGGCGAGACCACGTCTTTGACGCCGGCATAATTGAACAAATCGAACGCCCGCTGAGGACGACGGTTGTACACGCCTGCTAACCGCATACCTGGCGTGGTATTCACGATGTGATTCGCTAGTCCGTGCGACATAAAGCCAGCACCGATTAACGCGACACGGATGGGACGGCCCTCTTTTTCACGGGCCTCTAGAGCAGTATCAACAATGATCATTGGTATTCCTCAAATCGGTTCCGAAAATGACGCAGCAGCCCTACGTGATTGGACCTAAATGTTCGGGGATGTTAGCCAGTACGTAGTCCACGTTAGCAATGAGCCGATTCCATCTCCAAGATCATCCTCGCCTTTAGCTCGGTTTCCTGTTCGTTCAAAGGCTTCCAGACCCCGTCCTTGTCGGAAATCACGCTTACCGGCAGCGGCCACTTTAATCCGAGGCGCGAGTCATTGTAGAGCAAGCCGCCCTCCGTCCCAGGAGTGTAAAACTCACCGACTGAATAGCTGGTATCAGTTTTATCCTCAAGAGTCTGGTAACCATGAGCGAAACGCTCTGGCACATACAGAGCGCGATAGTTATCTTCAGTCAGCTCAACAGCAATGTGCTGGAGGTAAGTTGGGCTTTCGGGACGCAGATCAACAATGATGTCCACGATCGCGCCGCGCGTGCAACGCACCAGTTTTGTTTCCGCTGCGGGTGGAAACTGGAAGTGCATTCCGCGGATCGTCCCCTTCTTGCGATTGTGCGCGATATTGCCCTGCACGATGACCGGCTTCAGTCCCTGCTCTTCAAACTCACGCTGACAAAACCCCCGGGCGAAGAAGCCACGCGGGTCCTCATGGCGCTCGATGTCAATAATGAACGCCCCTTTCAATTTGGTTTCAGTAAAGATCATAGCTGCTGAGTCTCCATTCTTTTTGCGTCTAGTGCATACCGACTGGCACTTCCTCCGCTGCGCGGACCCAGTGCAAGGAAGCATCCAACTTCCCTTTTTTTAAAAGATCTTGAATAGTCGAAATGCGGAAATAGCTGCTGCGCTGTTGGTCGGTAAGGCCGGCTTGCCGATAACTGTCATATAATTCCCGAGCACCTTTACGCGCTGTCCACTGCGTCTTGAAGCCCAGTACGCGCTCGATCTTGTTACAAGTCACGCGATAGCAGCGCTTGTCCGGTCCGCCATCAGGGGCGTATTCGATTCGGCAACCAGGAACAGTCTCTGAAACGATGTCGGCTAGCTCGCGAATGCGGTAATTTTCTTCTGTGTTACCTACGTTGAAGGTCTGGTTGCGAACAATGTCCGCAGGCGCCTCCAACACGGCCAGGGCAGCTCCGATAATGTCGCGGATATGCACAATCGGACGCCAGGGCGTGCCGTCGCTTTTGATGAATATCCGTCCGGTTGTGTGTGCTGCGGCTACAAAGTCGTTAAGCACCAGATCAAGACGCAGCCGCGGCGACGCGCCGTAAGCAGTGGCATTTCTAAGATAGGTAGGACAAAAATTCTCATCGGTTAGCTTCGCGATGTCGCGTTCGGCGAACACCTTCGATTCACCGTATGGCGTAACCGGATTCAGTGCGGCTGTTTCATCCAGAAACTCATCGCCGGCCGCACCGTACGTGCTGCACGAAGACGAAAAGACAAACCGCTTCACCCCAGCCCGCTTGGCCAATTCTGCGAGCCGTACAGAAGCACGATGATTGATGTCATAGGTCAGATCGGAATCCAGGTTGCCCAGTGGATCGTTCGACAGAGCCGCAAGATGAAACACCGCGTCGAACCCTTCGAGGTCAGTCACCGTCAAGTTCCGGATATCCTTGCGAACTTCCGGGATTTTCGGAAACGGCGCTCCAAAATCAGCTCCATCATAGAGATCCGTATCAAGTCCGACCACTTCGTGACCGGCAGAACGAAATGCGGACCCCGCAACGGCACCAATATAACCATTATGGCCTGTAAGAAGTACTTTCATACGGTTTCTGTCTGCGACTAGGCTATTGAAACTACGCTAATAGCACGGCTAAAAGCTGACAGTTCGTCTATTGCTCGCCTGCTTCTACGGAAACGGCGAAGCGAAGTTCCAAAAAAGCTGAAATCATACGAATTAGTGGCCTCGTTTGCCGCCGGATATCCGTCATACCATGACGGCGGTGGCTTTGGCGGACGGCTGCGAAATCTGCGCCACGATGGCCTTCCCGATCTCCAGCGAAGCGGTGGCGCCGGGCGACGGGGCGTTACAAACGTGGAGCGCCTTCTGCTCCCGGACTATGAGGAAATCGTCTACGAGACTGCCGTCCTTAAGTAGTGCCTGGGCGCGCACGCCGGCCTCGCACGGGACGAGGTCCGAGGCCTGAACCTCTGGAATCAGTTGCTGAAGACTGTGCACAAAGGCGGCCTTGCTTACGGAGCGATGGATCTCCTTCATCCCTTCGCCGAAATTCCTGCGGGCAAGCTTCCAGAAACCGCGGTAGGACATGGTTTCGCAAAAGTCGCGCAAATTGAAATCGGTTTTCTTATAGCCCTCTCGCTTGAAAGCCAGCACCGCATTCGGGCCGCAGTGCACGGAGCCGTCGATCATCCTCGTAAAGTGCACACCGAGAAACGGAAAGTCGGGATTCGGGACCGGATAAATTAATGTCTTTACAAGATGACGTTTGCTCGGAGCCAACTCGTAATATTCACCGCGGAATGGAACGATCTTTACGCCGGGCTCCTTGCCGGCGAGACGAGTGATTCGATCGCTAAAAAGACCAGCACAATTAATGAGGAACTTCGCCTCGAATTCACCTCTTGTGGTTTCGGTCAAATACGTCCGGCCACGGTCTGTAATCTGCCGGACTTCGTTTTCGAACAAGACCTGACCCCCATGTTCCAGGAATAACTCCAGGTATTTCTGCGATACCTTGCGATAATTCGTAATGCCGGTTGTCGGCACATGAATGCCGGCAACACAACGAACGTGTGGCTCGATTTCGTTTAACTCCTGAGGCGAGATTTTTCTAACCGGTAAACCATTTTGCCGGCCGCGCTGGAACAGGTTATCCAACCCTTGGCGCTCTTTTTCCTGTGTTGCGACGATCACTTTGCCGCAAACCTCATGCGGAATGTCGTGCTCTCGACAGAAGTCCACCATCGAACTTGACCCAGCACGCGCGAACCTCGCCTTATAGCTGCCCGGCTTGTAGTAAATGCCGGAGTGAATGACCCCCGAGTTTCTACCTGTTTGATGCTGCGCCGGCGACGCTTCCTTTTCCAGCATCAAGATCCGGGCGTGAGGATATTGCTGTGCCAGCTGCATTGCAGTGGAAAGCCCTACGATGCCTCCACCAATAACCGCGTAATCGTAAGTCGTCATGTCCGGCTCAGGTGGGTCAGCGTGGATAGGTGGCCGGAAGCACTTGTTTATAGACGCTATCGAGAATTTCTCCCACGCATGTCCACGAGTAGCGCTCATTTGCAAACGCTTGAATTCGCCTGCGGCGCGCCTCCAGCTCTCGATACAAGTTACTGCCGAAATAAGTCGTGATTGTCCTGGCCAGGTCGACTGAATCCTTCGGTCGGCAAAGAAATCCCGTTTCACCTTCAATTATGTCGTCTCGCAACGAGCCGACGTCAGTAGCGATAACCGGCAGCCCGAAACTGTAGCTTAAGAAGGGGACTCCGCTTTGGAAGATCTCGACGTAAGGGATTACTACCACGTCGGCCGCCTTGAAGTAGCATTCGACTTCCTTGTCCGGGATGTGTTCGATTCTTGTGAACACTCTTCTGCGAATTTCGCTCGCGCCAATCCTGCTCTGAATCTCGTTCCAGTAGGCCGCGTAACCCTTCTTGACTTTGCCAGCGATGAGGAGCCGATAGTCTGCGTCTCGTTTAGCCAGCTCACTGAAGGCAGAGACCAGGTATTCAAGGCCCTTGTAAGGCGCAATCTGGCCAAAGAAAAGGAGGACCTTTTCGCTCGGGCCAAGACCGATGCGCTCCCGGGCTTCGCGGTGTTCAAGCGCGGTAGACGGGCAGGTGTTATTAATTCCAAAAGGAATAACGGTAACTCGCGGCGACGGTATCCCGAAGTCAGTTACCAGTTCATCTTTCATCGCGGCGGTGTGCACCAGAATGTGGTGACAGAGCCAATATTGAATGCGTAAGGAAAGGCGGTTGAACCAACTGTCGCGTCCATCGCGCTTCCGCGTGTTGACGTTGTGCGCCGTAAAGACAATCCGTTTTCCGAAAAGACGGTAATAGAGCATCAACAGAGTTCGATCGAAGTGCTCGAATTTATTATTCCAGAGGATATGAAAGATCCTTGGCCGCGATCGCGAGACATATCTTAGGAGGCGAACATAGTAGGTCAGGATCCGAACGAACTTGCGACGAAACGGAGCATCCTCGCTCTGATCGCCACGCAGGTTAAGAAAGGCTATGAGCGGCGTTCGGTGTAACTCCGGCGCATCTAGCTTGTTGCTGCCAATGAAATCCAGGCTGATACCCCTGTTGGCGAGAGTGGAGGCCATACCGAGCGCGTACGGTCTGTCGTCCCCGCCGGTAAGAAGACAAACCTCAATTGGCTTCACAGTGCCTTGAATCCCTTTCTCCGCGACGCGATTTCCTTCCGGATGTGCGCTCGATTGGCAGGGTATCTTCCAAGGTGCAACCACCTCAGGTTTACCTTCCACGCTTTTCTGCCGCTCAGCGGTTATCATGCTCTCAGCAGGGACGAGGAAATCAGCTGAACGGTCAGAGCCCTGTTGATTTCCTCGAGGTAATTGTGCGTGCCGGCAATGTGACGCTCGACCATTGTTCGCACTGTCTGATAATCGAAGAAGTGCGTGTAACCTGCTTGCGGATCACACAGCGTTTCTCGCAGGAAAGGGGCAAAAGCCGTCTTTATCCAGATCCGGTATGCTTCCCATTTTTGCCGGCCGCTCAGCAGTCGCTCCAGGTGCCAATTCTCGAGTTTTCGGTCGAACCGGGTAAGCCAGTGAGGAGTCACATGAAGGTAGACATATTCGACCTTGAAGAATGCTCTAAAGAGATAATAGAAAAACTTCGTTACAAGCGGGTTCGAACTCGAGAAACGACCCATGTTTGTAATGTCCCTGGCAAATTCCGGCGCTCTTTCCCGCACATAACGCTCCTGAAGATCGCCTGCTGCCCGCGAGTCCAGTGGAGCCTGATACATCAACTTTACCAGTTCATTGTCCATGTACGGTGTCCGCAGGACGAGCTGCGATTGTTCCACCGCAACTCGCGCATGCTCGTGCCAGGGGATCTCTTCCGTAACTACCCGGGTAAGAGCGTGTCCTTGGGGATTGGTGTTTGCAAATGTTGGAAGTTGTTCCACCAGCGTTCGCAGATCATCCTGCAGAAGGCCGGGCTGGTAAGTACGCGACGGAACCAGGCGCCGGACACGCACAATTTCACTCCCGAATTTGCCTGTTAGACGAATGGGAGCGATCTCACGCGCGATCTCGTTGAGGAACACATCATGCGCTCCGAAGGCGTCGTGCGTTCCGTCAGAGATATGCACAGCACGTCGCGCATAGTCGGGAAAGCCGCTGAGGAACTCTTCGTTGATGGAGATACTCTGGTGAGCCTGATTATAGACACGGGCAGTCTTTCGACCGGTGCGGACATCAAGTAACTCGCCCCAGGCTCCGTTGAACGTGTAACTGGGGTGTTGCTTAATTTGGTCGCGAAGTCCTGCCATTATGAGGCGGGTATCCAGCCCAGCAGTGGAAGAGAGGGCGACCTTGTCACCCTCCTGAGCATAGTGAGGGAAAACACGCGCAACTGTGTTTGCCCATTGACTGTAAAAAGCTTCTTCCTCAAGACGTGGCTGGTTTTCCCACTCCGAGAAGTCGAAATACTGTCGTTTCTTGGGAGATGTATTCCGCTCAAAAGACCATGCGGACGCCCTTGGCAGGAGAGAAATACCATTAAAAAGTGTTCGATTGCCCAGGACGCAGTTGTATCGCAGATATTCTGCCAGTCTATCGGGTTCGATCGCGCGCAGCGCAGGACGAACTTTGAGCAGGGCTTTCGCCTCTGACGCAAAAAGAAACTCGTCATGGCCAGCATGATAGTAGATTCGTCCCATCCCATACCTGTCATTAAAAAGCGTAACTCGCTTCGATTGGCGATCGATGATGACACCAGCAAACCAGCCATTAAGTTGGCTAAAGAACTTGTCGCCGAGTTCCGCATATAGCTCCAATAAATAGGCTGCCTTTGCTGAGCTCGTGTCGGAAATAGCGTGGCTTAAGTGCGCGGCACGGCCCGGTTCTTCGAAGTTCTCGCCGCTAAAGATCATTACCGTGTCGCCGCTCTTGCTTACAAGCGGCATGCCTTCCGCGAATGAGCCGGGATGGCAAGTCCAACCGATTCGAATTCCGCAGTCCCGGTCGACGAACGTACCGTGCAAATATCGGTTGTTATATCTCATCGCACCCAGCATTGAGTCGAGGTCCTTTTCGGTCGACTCGTGAGGTGCGAAGCGGATTATTCCTGCGAGGCCTGGCATAGAGTAAGGTTAAATGGTCAACGCCCACGCCTTTGAAGAGGGCGCGTTTGGAAGGAGGTCGGGTATAAAGTTAGTTCTTTCGGAGGGTTGCACGAATCTTCAAATCAGACCCGTGTCGCCGCAGAAATTTGGAAGAGAAAGGAAAACGATTCTGATGGCTTAGTTCGAACTTCTGTAGCCAAATGACGAATTTATGTGGCATTCGATCGAGCACGAAAACATTCAGTGATCGATAATCTGATACGCAAAAACCTGACCGTTGAAGTTCGCGAACGTACCAACGAAACGTCCGAAAATATTCCAGCTTTGTGTTTCTGCCCAAAGCGCGAAGGAGACGTTTCACCAGCCATAAAGTCGATAAGTAAAGAGAGGCCAGGTTCTTTACATGAAGTACGAGAACTCCGTCTTTGCTTAGGATGCGCGCAAATTCCCGGAATGCCGCGCGCAGTTGAGCGTTATCGACGTATTGGAGAACGCTCATACAGAGAATGCGGTCAACACTACCATCGGGAAGCGGGATGGAAGAGACATCTCCCTGAAAAACTTCCACATTGGCGATCCCATTATGGTCAAGCCGTTTTTGGCAGCGCTCAACGGCAGCCTGTGAATAGTCCATGGCGATGATCCGGCGGACCAGAGGTTGCAACAACAGGATGTTGGCCCCAGTTCCGCAGCCGGCATCAAAGACGATGTCGGAGGATTCCGCGCCGATAAAAGCGAGCAATTCCTTGCTGGAAAGGCGTTCGATCTCTCTGTCCCGCTGTTGCGTACCACGATCGACCTCGTAGTCAGAGGCAGTAGAGACATTCCTCTCGTCCCAGTATTGCTTCCAGGAAGACGTCGAAGGCATATAGCTTAAGGGGTAACTCGAACTACTCCAGGTGTGGAAGGATTTGTAAAGTTATCCTAGGCCGAAGAGGCAGCGAGCTCGCTGGCGAATTTTCTGCGAAAGTAAGCCGAGCGCATCTTCAGGAATGTGTTGGTCATTGGTGCGGGAATGTGGCGTCGGAAACCTCGATGGAGCTTCAGCTGTAAGGCCAACCTTCCCTTTGCCGTCAGCGGGACAAAATAACACGGATACTTCATCTCCACGAACCCGTTGCGGCGTTTGAACTCAGTCAGCGAATTAGCTTTCTTACCGGGAAAATTGTATTCGCCGTAAATAAAAAATGAAAGCTTCCGTTCGGCGCAAATCTCGACAGCTTTTGCAATCAGAGCACTGGTGGGATGGCTACGACGGTGCTTGTTGCTCCCGAGGACGTGCATCGTCTTCGCAAAATTGTCCACATAGACCATCTTGGCAAAGCCGATCAATTCTCCTCCCAGGTATGCACCCAGATATTCGGCCCGCTCGCTGTAGGTCCCGTGTAATTCCTTCAGGGCATCGAACGACTTACCATAGTGCCAGAAGCGCTTGCCCTGACGGATAGGTGTCTCGTCATACAACTTCTTGATACCCTGCACAAATGCGTCGTCGTAAGTGACTGCGCGTACCTGCACACCGTCCCGTAATGCTCGCTGCACGTTCTTTTGGACGTCTTTTTTAATTCGGTTGCGAAACCAATCGTCGTAAGTCGTAATTGGAATGGCGGCGAAGTCGTCCCATTCGGTATGGTAAGCATATCGCGGTTTCGGGTCGGTTATCTTTTGACAGAAGCTAAAAATGTCCGGCTTCAGGTCCCATTGTTTCAAATGGGTAATTACCCGTTCCAGATCGGGCACAAGATCGCCTTCGACGAAATGCTCATCTTTGACGTTGGCAGTCTTTAGCCACGTGCCTGTCGCAAGTATCGTTCGATCGCAAACCTGGGTAGACGGCACGGTCGTGTTTTGCCCCCGGACGCGGATTTCTGCTTGTTCTGTTCTCATTGTTTTTAAACTGTCGCCGCAGGTGTCAAAGTCAGACTGGGCCTATCTTTTTCTCTACTCTTCGGTCCTAATCCCCGGAGCCACTGCTCCAGCATAACGAGGCTGAAAAGGATTTTATGGTTGTCCTGACGCCCCGAGCGGTGAGCCTTGAGAAGTTCGGCTACCGGTTGGGGTTCGAGCAAATCGAACACGAGAGCGTGTTCGTCCAGAAGCATCTCCGGGATTTGGCTTCCCATTGACGAACGGAACCAATCATCCACTACATTCACGGCAAATCCACGCTTTTTCCGCTTGAGGATCTGTCGTGGCAAATAACTCTGGCAAACCTGTCGATGCAGCCATTTTCTAGCACCGTTACGAACTTTGAAATTGGCACCAAGCCGCTGAACGTACTCTACGACGGTGCGATCCAGATAAGGCACGCGCACTTCCAAGCTGTGAGCCATGGATAACTTGTCTGCGTACATGAGAAGTTCATCCGGAAGCGACGAACGGATTTCGAGGAGTTGAAAGCCACCCAGTTCATCAGTGCGCTCCATTTGAGGCGCTAGCTCCCGCCAATACTTAACCAGGTCTTGCTCACCCTGCGTCTCGGGCAGAACACCATCGCGAAACAATGCACCTATCGTTTCGGTCGGCGCCAGAGAGAAAACGTCTTGGTAACGCTTCAAGCGATCTTCATTGTTCAACGAATAAACGCCGCGCTTGAGCGTCTCGCTTCGCGGCAATCCGTTGACAGCCCGGCCGATCATCGAGCGAAGGCCGCCTGGCAATCCGCGCCACCACTCTCCATAATGAACACCCAGGTGACGCTTGTAACCGCCAAATAATTCGTCCGGACCCTGACCGACCAGCGCGACTTTGACATCCTGGCGTGCGCGTTGGGAAACGAAATACATCGGCACGATGGAGGAAGCTGCTATCGGTTCCTCCAAACAATCAACGATTCCTGGAAGAGACCGTTCGAATTCGCCCTGATCCAACTTCACTGTTACGTGCCGCGCGCCGAAAAGAGAGGCGGTTTCCGCTGCATCGAATAGCTCATCATCTGCGAAGCTTTTGCCATAACCTATGGTGTACGCCGGCCAGGAGCCTCCGTGCTCATTCATGAGCCCCAGGAGCAGACCGGAATCCAGCCCTCCGCTCAGGAGAATTCCAACCGGAACATCACTCAAAAGATGTCGGCCAACCGCGCCTCTGTACAGCTCGAGTAATTCATGAACGGCTTCCTTTTCCTTCTTTGGCCTTGAGAAAGGCGTCGGCGTGAAGTTGTACCAGCGCTCTTCGCGGCACTGGCCTTTCTCGACAACCAGCATTGTGCCTGGCGCGAGCTTTCGAATGCCTTGGAATATGGTCAAAGGCGAAGGCGTATAACGAAATTGGAGGAATAATTTGAGCGCGACGGGATCGACTGCCGGCCTGGAATCGCCCGCCGCCAGAATCGAGCGAATTTCCGATCCAAAAGTTAAGGTCCCGTTATCGATCTTGTAATAGACAAGCTTGATACCCATGGCGTCCCGCGCCACGACCAGACGCTGGTTAGCCACATCCCAAATGGCCAGACCGAACATGCCGTTGAGACGATCGAAGACCCGGGTGCCCCACTCTTTGTAGCCGTGGACAATAACCTCGGTGTCGCAACTCGTTTTGAACTGATGGCCTTTGCTCTGCAGCTCTCGTCGGAGCTCTTTATAGTTATAGATCTCGCCGTTGAAGATCACCCACACTGTTTTTCCCGCATCCGACATCGGCTGATGACCGCCCGCAAGGTCGATAATCGATAACCGACGGAATCCCAAGCCGACAGGACCGGCAATGAAGAAGCCTTCATCGTCGGGTCCGCGGTGAGCGATCGAACGCGCCATTCGCACGATTGTCTCGCGCTCAACGGGTTGGTGTCGCTGGAAGTTAAATTGGCCTGCAATTCCGCACATTGGGTGAAGAGGTTAAATGGTTAAAAACGTTATAGCGTTACGACGGCATTCTGTCCTGGAACATTGGTCGCTGAGCGCCGCGTTTCGAACCTTCGCTCAGATAGAAGGCGAGACTTCGGAACATCTGCGACTGTCCCCAGCGATGCATGGGAACATTGTCCCAACCCAAATACAACTTCCGGGAGCGGAACGATCCATCCCGTTTCACCCATGCTTGTAGTACATGGGCAACAACCTTTTCCAGCGTTGTACCCAGCATGGGAAAGCGATCGCGCAAGAGCAAGCAGAGGTTAATGCACTCGGCGCAATCGTAGAGCTCGCGTTTGTAAACAGTCAGGCGCGGAGCGCGCGAGAACGGCATTGGAAGGCCATCTGCGTCGAAGAGATTGCCCAGGTAGTAACCCACTCCCTTACCGAGTGCCTTAAGCGTCGCTGGGTGTCCGGTAAGAGCGTGGATCTTGGCCAGCGCTTTCATGACGAAGCATGTGTGATAATGATCAACGAAATCGCGCACCCCATCGACGGCATAAAACCAGGAGCCGTCAGGATTCTGATTCTCTAGAACGAAATTCAGGTTTCGTTCGGCAATCTTCCAATAGTTGTCATTGGAAAAAAGCAGGGAGGCGCTCGTCAACAGGAAAGAGCGATAGGCAGCCGCGTTAATGACGCCGCCCTTGTCGTAAGGGGTATAGGAACAACTGCTGGACTTTTCCGAGGTCTTGAAATCCTTAATATCGATCGAGGCGTGTTGCGCGATCGATTCGAGGGTCAGTTTCCATTCATCTCGTGGGTCTAGCCTGAAAACCTGGAGGAACGCCTCGTATACATAAGGCGTGGTGGTGATCAGCGGTGTTTGTTCTTTAAGAACACCGTTGCGAGTGACCCAGTCAAAGGGATATCCCCAGCAATACTCTTTAAATTGATGGCAGCGCGATTTCTTGAGTTCGGTTAAAAAATGAATCGCGTTTTCCAGTTGCGACAGGTCGCCGGTCGCCTGGTAAAGGAAGGCGAAACCCATTGCGTAGTGAGCGTCGGCGATCGGAAATCTTGTGGGATGATGGAAAAAACGTCGAGCTGATGGCAAGAAGGCCTCAAGGAAAATCATCGGCGCGACTGCCGCCGTTCCAAGAAGCTTACTATCGTAGTAGAGCCTCTTCGCGGCTCGCCCGGTCGTTCCTGCAAAAAACGTCTGATGATCACGCGACACTTCTCCGTAACGGGCGAGCCACTGAGTGAAATCGCTCAGAACATGTACGACTCTATCGTTCAGTTCCTTTGTTCGGTCGGTCGTCATCAGGTTGTCCGAAGATGCGGTTGGGAAAGCTAGTGCAGTCATTAGACTTGGTATCTTGCTAGGAGCGAGAGAACGCGGTCATTCGCGCCTTTGCCGGCATGAGGTAGTTATCGCGCGCCTCTGAAAGATAACGCCGCAACCCTGTCTTCGCGCTACGCGCAAGATTCTGACGTGGGTATGCCATGTGCTCGGCAGCCTTGAAAACTAGTCTTAGCAAAGTGCTTTCGCCCGCCGCCAGATCCATGTTGAATTCGATGTGATTTCCAGCAGCACTCCACGGCACATGGCGTGATCCTGCGTAAAGATTTTCAATGCCATTGGGCTGGCGTTCACGGCGGTTGATTAAGTAACTCATCACTCGACCTGAGCGATTCTCGAGCAGTAGTTCGCTTCCGTACATCTCAATTTCGACACGACCCGGTGAGAGTTCCCTTTGCCGGTAACCCCGCCTGACGACCTCGCCGAGGCTGCGCCAGGTGAGTGAAATGTTCAGGGCGTTGAGCTGCTCGACGAATTCCATCAGTCCCACATATCCATTGCTGAAAAAGTCGTGGTGGATCACGACGAGGCAGGGTTTTCCCAAAAGGAGATCGAAGGCGAGATTCTCTACGCCTTGAGCAGGGTAGCGGCGGGTGTAAATGGGAAAATCGCCATAGCTCATGACTGCAACGTCCCAGACGTCCGAGATCCTAAGCTTCCGCTCTTCCAACAAATTGCTGTGCACCTCTGTGTTTACTACGGCATTGAAGCTGGCATGTTTCAGTTCAAGAATCGCTTGTTCGGAAAAAATTCCCTGTGGGAAGACCATGACGGTATTGTGGGTTAGGCCCGTTCGCTGTTCATGCAGAGACATGCGCCTCATTGCTTCCGACGCGATTGTACGAAGCTCGTGCTTATTCGAAGTGCCGAATTCAGCTGCGGTGTGATCGCATCCGTGGATACAAAGAGAATAATTATCGGGATTATCCTTGAAGAGTTGGACCACTTTCGGATCGCTTCTCCGCCAGTTCCACGGGATGAATGCTATGCTGGTGGAGAACCGGAGCTGCTTCATCAGCGTGAGTAACTCGCGGAAACGAAGAAATCCGTATCGGGTCCTGAGCAGGGGGTCATCGATAACCAGGCACGCACTTGCTTCCGGGGCATTCCACGAGCTGTGAGGGAATGCCCATTTGATATAGGAGACAATGGGCACAGCAGAGAAGAAGTGATCCCTAATGTCGAAGTTTTGAGTCCTGAGTTCCGCATCAATATCGATCAACCGTTCTGACGAAACGAACACCGCCACGTCATTCCAAGTGACTTTGAGAAACGCCACATTCTTTGCCGACTCAATGAGTGCAGACGCAAAGGGTTTCTTCGCGACAAAAAAACTGCAGTTGCTCAGCGGGACAGCCTCTGAGTGTATGCGAAGCCCGCGCATCGCGCCAAACATGCCATCAGCACCGTCTGCGATCTGCCATTCGTTCTCGTTTTCTGATGCCTTGGCAATAGACACCTTTGCTCCCCAGAGTTGACCCACTACCCTTGCAGCGCCAGCGGCATCTCCATTGGAGTACAAGAAAACGGAATGGATTTGCCGGGCAAACTCAGTCGCGCCGTGCGAAGCGTTCCGTAGCTCTCCAATGACCGAGGCAAAGGTTTGTGCTGCGCACACCAGGCGGTAACTCACGTTGCTGTCAGCAAGGCTGTTCGCTGGCAAGCTAAAGTCCTTTATACTCTGCGTCTGGAAAGGAACGCCGAAGAACTGGAGCAGCCTCTCGGCCCTCTTATCGTCACTTGATGACGAGTCGCCAGTTAGGAGCAATGCTTTCTCTAACATCGATGTTAGTTCCCTTCCTCGTAGCTTACGAAACGAGCTACGGCTGGGACGGCTTTTTCGCGATAACTAATGACCGCATTGCCCTGGACCCGGCAATCCTGGTCAGCACCGGGGACAACGGGCGGAGGACCCCTGTCATCAGGCGGCCGGCGGAATGAGGAATCCAGCAGAAGTGTTCGCTGCGCAAAACTTCAAAACCAGCCTGCCAAAACGGCGCAGTGTATTCCTCGAGCGACGGCAGGTAGCATTCTTCGTCACGCTCTTTCTGGTCACGAAGCTTGTTCTTCAAGGCGCTGCGAAAAGCAGGAAAGCGGTCGTTCATGTCGATTACTACACAAACTCCCCCCGGAGCCAGTAGGCGGAAAATATCTCGCGCACAATCCAATTGCTTACCGGCGCGATGGCAATAGCGGATCGTGTTTACCCCGATAATGAAATGGAAGGAGTTCTCCAGGTTCGAAGGGCCTTGCCCCAAGGCAGTGGAAAGCTCTTCAAATAGCGTTTCGTTTTTCGCGACGCAAAACCGAACACGGCTTCGGTCCTGTGGAGCAAGATAGCTTTCGGTTTCCCTGTTCGCAGCCTCAATCAGAACGGGCGAAAAATCCGTGCCGATTGCGCTATCAACCTTAAACCCGTGCCGCCCGAAAACCGACACAAGATGCAGCAGGTTCATCCCACCGCCGCAACCAAACTCCAACATGCGAATCCCGTGAAGTGTGGGCACAGACAGATGAAGGAGCGCATCGAGATAGACCGTCTTGTAATCGTGATCGAGTAGATAGCTGATTCCGAAGCCGGCAGTGGCTTTGGTATATTTCAGGATCGCATCCTGCGAGGTGTACTCGCGGAAAAATGTATCTGTCTTGGCCGAGTCGTTAGTTACACTGGATATCATATTGGTAGTTAGTTGTTTTGTGAAGAATCACGCCTGTTGCAACAGGGTACGTTTAGATCTGGGTGGAGTTCTCGGTTTGCCCAAGACGGAAGCTATCCACCTTCTCAAACTTCAAAATACTGCGAAATATGGCTTTCAGCTTTTTCATCTGCTCGCCGCGGTAGAAATGCATTAATTCACGGGAAACCGGACGTTTCATTCTCCGGGCAGCGGCGGAGCAGTAACCGGACAGTAAGGCCACGCCCTCGAGCGGCCGCTTTGTTGATCGGTAAACGACGCGAAATAACTGCCAAACAGGAGAACCGCCCAGATAATAATCCTTTTCGCCGTAGGAAAAGCTTGCCGCCCAATTACTCCTCTCCGCCGTGCCTAGGGTGCGATAATGATGAAACCGCTTCTCAGGAAAGGATCGGGTTTTCCATCCTTTCATCCGCGCCGTGGTAACTGCAATCCAGTCAATTCCTCCCGCCGGGTTGGGAATATAACCGCCGATGTCTAGAAAACATTGTCGCCGGAAAAGCTGGCAACCTCCCGCCACATGATTTTCACCTTCAAAGCTGTCCCGGGCCGAGTCATAACTGTCACCTTCGACAAACGGAGTGCCCGCGACACCGAGTCTTTGATCTGTAGAAAACTTCTCCATGAGAAATTGGAGATAGTCAGGTCCAAATGAGATGTCTGCGTCGAGATTGCCGATGACTTCGAATTCAAGTGATTGAACTCTCTCGAGGCCAGCATTGAACGCGTGAACCTTCGAAGCGAACGTTCGGTCTTTTCGCTTTGTATGCCTGACCAGCTCGATCCACGGGAGACGCGCGGCATAGGCCTGCACGATCTCGGCCGTACGATCAGTTGAGCCATCGTCAACAATAACCCATCGCTCCGGCAGGTGTGTCTGGGCTACCATGGAGTCAAGTGTCTTGGTAATGAATGCCTCTTCATTGCAGGCGGGAGTGATAAGGACGTACTTCATAGGAATGTCATCAGCGGAGCCAATTCGTTGTGTATTCATTGCGTGAACCAAAATGATGTCGATCCTCTCTCATCGGTCTTCAGCTGGCAGGAAAATTATCGGCGATTATGAAGGCTTTCGGCCGACGATGACTCGCCGCTCACCAACGG
>Ga0070698_100003042_pt1 | contig 18475 bp, 19 predicted proteins | sample KBSK1502metaG_FD_65477 | JGI IMG/M metagenome (GOLD analysis project Ga0070698, IMG submission 65477) | Corn, switchgrass and miscanthus rhizosphere microbial communities from Kellogg Biological Station, Michigan, USA - KBS K1-50-2 metaG | ecosystem: Host-associated > Plants > Roots >...
ATCAGCCGCGACGGCCGCCGCGTCTACGTCACCAACTCGCTGTACGCCGCGTGGGACGACATCTTCTACCCCGACGGCGTCGGCGCCTGGATGGCCAAGCTGGACGCCGACCTCGACGGCGGCGGGCTCGCCGCTGACACGCGGTTCTTCCCCAACGGCGACGACTTCCGCGGGCTGCGGGTCCACCAGACCCGCCTGCAGGCCGGCGACGCCTCCAGCGACTCCTACTGCTACACCGACTGACGGAAATCCGACCGGTTCCTCGATCATGAGCGCGTCCGTCGTCAATCGGGAGGTGCAGCCGGCACCAGCCAGGGGGGTGGTGCCGGCTGTGATCCCCGCGAGCGTCGGGCTCGCGTGGACGGGCCTGCTGCTCGCGGAGCTTCTCGGTGCCCCGATGAGCCATGACGCGCTCGCCGATGGCCCGCTGCCGCTGGTGGCGGCGCTGGGGATCTTCGGCGTGGCCTGGGTGGCGATGGTGGTGGCGATGATGCTGCCGTCCGCCTATCCCGTGGTTCGAGCCTTCGCCGCCGGTGCCGGCCACCTCTCCGACCGGGCCGCGCGCCTGACCCCCTTCCTCGCCGGTTACGTGGCGGTCTGGACGCTGTTCGGCTTCGCCCTGTTCGTCGGCGACCTCGGTCTCCACACCATGCTCGACGGCTCGCCGGCGCCCGGCGCCGTGCACGCCAGCGTGATCAGTGACGCGCTCATCGTCGCCGGCGCCTTCCAGCTCACCGAGCGCAAGCGGCGCTGCCTGTCACGTTGCCGGCGCGCGCCCGAGCCGCACGGGTCCCAGCGCGCGCTCCGGCTCGGCCTTGGCCACGGTCTGGACTGCCTCGGGTCGGGCTGGGCGCTGATGCTGGTGGTCTTCGCGCTGGGGAGCCCAGAGGTCCTGTGGATGGCGCTGTTCGCCGGCGTGATGGTCTACGAGAAGGCCGGCCGCCATAGTGTGGCCGTGGCGCGCCTGGCCGGCGTGGTCCTGCTCGCGGCGAGCGTGGTCGTGGCGCTGTCCTGACGCCACAGGCCATGCCGCTTCTCAGCTAGCCGAGCGTTGAAGCCCTCCGCTGAATCGGTCAGCCGCGGCGTCGGCGGGCGGGGTCGGTCGCCCGTGGGGTGCGGAAATTCCGACATGCGGAGTGAGCTGCAGGTTCGCACCAGCGACCGCCTGGTGCTGTGATGCCGCTCCCCCGTCCCCACCCAGAGGCCACCCGGTGCTCCCCAGACTCGTCTACCTCACGCTGCGCCGCACCATCCAGCTACTCGCCCTGCTCGCCCGCGGCGACGCCGCCAAGGACCTGGAGATCCTGGTGCTGCGCCACCAACTGGTCGTGCTGCGCCGCCAGGTTCCACGACCCAGGCTGGAGCCCCCGACCGCGCCCTGCTCGCCGCCGTCAGCAGGGCGCTGCCACGGGCTCGCTGGTCGTGCTTCATCGTCAGACCGGAGACGCTGCGCCGTCATGGCTTGGACCCTGCGCCACGGCGGGCATCGACGACGTGGCAGACGTTTCTTCGCCAGCAGGCCGCCGGAATCCTCGCCTGCGACTTCTTCACCGTCGACACCGTCTGGCTGCGACGGCTCTACGTGCTGTTCTTCATCGAACTCGACACCCGGCGGGTGCACCTGGCCGGGGTCACGGCCAACCCGAACGGCGCCTGGGTTGCCCAGCAGGCACGCAACCTGCTGCTGGTATCGGCGAGCAGGGGCGACCTGTTCAGTATGTCCTGCAGGATCGGGATGCCAAGTTCTGCCGCGCCTTTGACGACCTCTTCGCCGCTGAGGGCGCCGAGGTGGTACTGACACCGGTCCAAGCGCCCAACGCCAATGCCTTCGCGGAGCGCTGGGTGGGCACGGTCCGCGCTGAGTGCCTGGACTGGCTGCTGATCGTGGGACGCCGCCATCTGGAGCAGGTGCTGCGCGTCTACATCAAGCATTACAACCAGCATCGGCCACATCGGGCGCTCAGGCTTGAGCCACCGGCTCCGCCCGCCGATCCTGATGCCGCTGACGAAGCCCGTCGGGGTGGGGTACAGCGGCGTGACCTGCTTGGTGGGCTCCTGCATGAGTACCAGCGAGCTGCATGAACAAATTTCCGCACCCCACGGGCGGCGAGACCTGGTTGAACCGGTCGGGCCCCGGCGCGTCGCAGATCTCGGCACCGAGCTCGCTGAGCGCCTGGCGGTGGGCCGGGTTGTCGTAACCGCCGCCATCCTCGAGTTGCTTCATGATCCGCTGGCGCAGCTCCGACGCGACCGCGTTCAGGCGCCGGTCGGTGTGGACGCTCACCTCCTGGCCGGTCTGCAGCACGAGCGTGGAGTCGCCAAGCACCAGCCACTGAAGCTGGTTGCTGTCGACGCGCACCATCGCCACGGCGGAGGTGGGCCGAGCGTGTCACCGTCGCCGGTGCAGCCCGCTTCGTGCTGCTCGCTGACCGTCTCGATCGCCGTCAAAGGTCGGTCTGCCGGCGGGCCGATCGCGACCCAATGGAGCGAGTCGGTGTTGCGAACCTCACCGACCTCGAGGGGTCGTTCACCTAGGGCTGCCGAGGCCGGTGGGGGCGAACAGCAGGTGCCAGCCTCCACCGCCGGTCGGTCCGCAGGGCGCCGTAGCGTGACGCTGACGGTACCTGCTCGGGTTCCTCGCCGCACCGGTGTTCACGGCAGCTTCTGCAGCCCGGCGGCGGTGAGCAGGTACCCGGGGGCTATCGTCGCCGGGTCCGCGCGTACCAGGTCCACCAGGGCGGACCCGGCCACCTCCGGGGTCAGCGGCTTCCCCAGCTGCTCAAGGTACGCCTCCTCGGTCTGACCACCGCGGGCCGCGTACGCCCGAACCCCCCGCCTGCCCACCTCCCCGAACGGTGTCATCCTGGGCATCACCGCCGTGACGGTCATGTCCAGCCCGGCGCGGCGCGACTCCTCCTGGGCGTATCCGGCGATGAACCGCTGGGTGGCCTTGGACCCGGCGTACCCTCCGCTGGCCGGCGATCCGTTGATGGCAGCTCCGCTGCTCATCACCACCACCCTGCTGCCTGGCGGCAGCGGCTTGAGCAGGGCCTCACGCAGCCAGGTGAACGCGATCTTGACGTCGGTATGCCAGTTGACCGAGAACGTCTCCCACGTCTGGTCCTGGAGCGGACGCATCACCGGGTTGGCGCCGGCGACCAGGATGAGCACCTGCGGCTCGTACCGATCCAGCAGGCTCCACGCCACCGTCTCCTCGGCCGCATCGGCGACCTCGGTGCGGATGTTGGCGCTGGTAGCGGCGAGCTCGGCGAGTGCCGGGCCGGTCCGGGCGACCGCGACCACCGCAGCACCAGCCTCGGCGAACGCCCCAGCGATCCCACGCCCCAAGCCGCGGCTGGCGCCAACGACCACCGTGGTCCTGCCCGACAAGTCACTCATCATTCCCATCTTCCTTTGCGTGGCCATGGTTGCGGTGGCACCTCGTTCCGTACGCGTCACTCGCTGCCGTATTCGTCGTGGCGGCGGAGCCAGAGTTGCCAGCCGTCACCCTCGTCGCGGCCCTTGGGCATCCGGTCCAGGATCGGGTAGTAGCCCATCAGGAACTCCACCCCACGCCAGGTGGTCGCATAGGTCTGGTAGACGGCGCCGTCCTGGAGCGCAAAGGCGCTCACCACCGGGGCTTGGGAGAGATAGCCGGGGACGTCGGTCCCGGTCGCGGCCGCGTTCTGGGCCACGATCGGGGGCAGCCCTGCCTGGGGGGGCACGATGGCCAGGCCCCGCTGCTCGGGGGTGGAGGCGCCCAAGTCGACGTTGAAGTCGCTGGTGGCTGACGAGACCCAGGCAAGGCGCCAGCCCATCCCCCGCTTGTAGGCCTGGAGCTTCTCGAGTGGGGCCTGGGAGACCAGCACCGGCGTCACATCGCGGGCGTGCAGGTGGGGCACCAGGGCGTCCAGGCCATCGGCGATGGAGGAGTTGACCGGGTCCCCGGCCTGGTAGCTGGGGCCGAACATGAAGTGGTAGACCAGCAGCTGGGAGCGGCCGTCGAACAGCTCGGCCAGGGTCCGCGGGCCCTCCTCGGTGTCGAAGCGGTACTCCTTCTCGACCCGGATCCAGGGCAGCTCGCGGCGCTGGCGGGCCAGGTCGTCGCCCAGCCGGGTGTGCTCCTTCTCGCGAGCGAGCAGTTCCTCGCGGGCAGCTGCCCACGCCTCGCGACTCACGACCTCGTGATCGGTCATCGTTCTCTCCTTTGCATGTCTGCATGTCCTTTACAACCGTTTGGCGTGGCCCGCGCCACCGATGACGCCGCACATCGGTGGCATCGGTCCGGGAACCGGTGCCCGCGAGCCCAGTCGCCGCTTCTGGAGGTGGTGATCCGGCGAACGGCGGCAATCCATCGCCCGCCACGAAATCTGTACCCGGCGCAGGCTCCACCCCTGCTCAGGCTTGGACAGCGGCCGTGTGGGCGGTGCCGCGCGGGGTTCACCCTGGCGGCCGGGATCTCGCTCACCGATTCTGGCGGGGCGGCGATGGATTCCGGCCAAAGCGCGGATCACAATGCAGATGACCATGCAGATGTCCAGTCCCGGGCCCGTCGTTCACCTGGAATTGCACACCGGTGATCAGGCACGGGCGAGCGCGTTCTACGCGAACCTCTTGCACTGGCGCCGGCAGGTGATCCAGGCCGGGCGCGGCTCCTACCTCGCCCTCGACCTGGGAGGTGGGTTCGGCGGCGGCATCGTCGAATGCGGCACCGCGCGCCCGCTGTGGCTGCCCTACGTCGAGGTCGACCAAATCCAAGCGTCCACCGAACACGCGCACCAGCTCGGCGCCTCGGTGCTGCTGGCGCCGCGCGAGGGGCCGGCCGGATGGCGCGGCGTCATCTCGGCGCCACAGTGCGGCGAGCTCGCTCTCTGGCAGCCAAAACGATGACGACCGGGCCTGAACGCGAGACGAGCGCGGCTCGCACGGTGACCGCGAGCGAGCGCGAGCAGCTGGAGGCCGCGCAGCGGGGCGACGACGACGCCTTCGGCCGACTCGCCGGGCCCTACCGCGACGAGCTGTACGCCCACTGCTACCGGATGCTCGGCTCGGCCGCCGACGCAGAAGATGCGCTGCAGGAGACGCTGCTGCGCGCCTGGCGCGCACTGCCGCGGTTCGAGGGCCGCAGCTCAGTCCGCTCCTGGCTCTACAAAATCGCGACAAACGCCTGCCTCAGGGCGATCGAGCGGCGACCCAGACGAGTGCTTCCAGTCGACTACGGGCTCGCCGCCGACCCCCACGACGGTCCCGCCGAGCCAGTGACGGAGGCGGTGTGGCTGGAACCCTACCCGGATGAGCGGCTGGGGCTCGGCAGCGGCCTGGCCAGCCCGGAGGCCCGTTACGAGCAGCGCGAGAGCGTCGAGCTCGCCTTCATCGCGGCACTCCAGCACCTGCCCGCGCGACAGCGCGCCGTGCTGATCCTCCGCGACGTCCTCGGCTTCTCGGGCCGGGAAACCGCTACGGCGCTCGAAACGACGCCTGTCTCGGTCGACAGCGCCCTGCAGCGCGCCCATAAGACAGTCGACCAACGACTGCCGGAACAAAGCCAGCAGGCGACGCTGCGCTCACTGAGCGACGACGCGTTGCGACAGGTCGTGCAGCGCTACGTCACCGCCTGGGAGCGCAACGACGTCGAGGCGGTCGTCGCCATGCTCGCCGAAGACGCGAAGCTGGCGATGCCGCCCCTGCCAACCTGGTACCGCGGCCGCGAACAGGTCGCCATCTTCCTCAGCGGGGGGCCGCTGGCAGGGACGACGCGCTGGCGCCTCATCCCCGCTCGCGCGAACGGGCAGCTCGCCTTCGGCCTCTACGCCTGGGACGACAAGACACAGACCTTCACGCCGCGCGCCGTCGACGTGCTCACCCTGCGCGGCGCGCAGATCCAGGAGATCACCGCCTTCCTCACCCCGGACGCCTTCCGCAACTTCGACCTCCCCGCCTTCCTCCCTGCATCGGGAACCAACTCGTAGCGGCGACGGATCACTGTGGCGGCGCCGACAGCAGCCCGCGCCCGCACCTGCCGCTACCGCCGTCAAGCCAACGGCCCATGAAGATCACGAACTCCGGTTGGAGTACGAGGTGGGCGGCGGCCGGGGTCGAGCGATGGGGCGGCTCCAGCCATCCCCTGCGGTGCGTAAATGTGTCATGCAGCTCGTCGGTACTCATGCAGGAAACCGCCGAGCAGGTCACGCCGGTGCACCCGACCTTGGCGAGCTTCGTCGGCGACATCAGGATGGGTGGGAGGACCTGGCGCCTCCAGTCCAGGCGCCCGGTGTGGGCGGTGCTGCGGATCTCCAGCCCGCGCGCTGCCAAGCCGGAGGACTTCCCGGCGGCCATCTCGATGAGCGCCTCCAGCTCAGTGCGGCTCGAGCCACTCGTCACTGACCGGTTCCCGCTGGACGCGATCGCCGACGCGTTCGCCGCCGCCCAGGAAGCGACCGCGCTCAAGGTCGTCGTCGAGTTCTGATCGCCGAGCGCAGCGCGTGCTCCTGCCCCGGGACGAAGTCATGCTCAGGCGGCCGTGGTCAGCCGCAGCCCAGTGGTTGTCGGACTGCTCGGTGTGGTGCCATGCCGCCGGCAGCAACTCCTCACAGGAGTCTGGCTGCTCGGGTCCGGTCACAACGGATGCAACAGCGCCACCGCGTCGAGTGGGACTACGGCCGCAAGAAGGCGCCAAGGTGATGATCGCGGACATCAGCGTCGCCCCTGCTAGAACGCAACACTTCCCTGGGGACTACCGGACGGGCCGATCAGGATCTCTGAGCCAAACCCCGCGCTCAGGACCCGGTCGCCGGCGGCAGGGCACGGAAAGCAGCGTCGAAGGCCGCTTTGGGGTCCCTGGCCGCGAGGGCCCGGACCAACTGGGGATCGACAAGCCTGCCGGAGTCGTCCGTGCCGCCCCGCGGCCACAGCACCTCGATCAGCGGGCTGAGGCGGTCGTCGCCGAGCGCGCCGACCAGCGCCTCGGCGGCGAAGAGGCCGTCGCCGGCGGCCACGGTCAGCCGCTCGACCAGCTCGTCGAGGGCGGCCTGGTCGAGGCGGACGGCAGCCTGCGCGGCGGCCGACGCGATCAGCAGCGCGCGCAGCCGGGCCAGCTCGGCGCGCGCGAGCCGCGAGGCGTCATCGGCGTCCGCCTTGCCGAGTCGCGCCTGCGACGGGTGGCCGGTAACGAACGAGCCTTTGCCGTGCTCGACGCGGACGGTGCCGGTCGCCGAGAGGGCGCGGATGCCCTCGCGCAAGGTCGGGCGGCTGATGCGCAGCTCGCGCGCGAGCACGCGCTCGGGCGGGAGCTTGTCGCCGATGGCCAGCTCGCCCCTCGAGATCAGCCCCTCGATGCGCGCGGCGACCTCCTCGGCGATGACCTGCCTGCGGACCCTGCCCCCGCCTTCCTCGTCGACGGCGATCACCGTCCCTGCTCGCCAGAGGGGGTGCCGGCCAGTCCGTCGAGTGCGGCGCTGCGGGCCTCGTCGAGAAGGGTGGACCCGGTGCCTCCGGCCTGGGTGACCAGCTCGACGGCAGTCCTGTAGAGGTGCTCGACCACCAGCCTGGCAGCGGCCTCCGGGTCGGCGGCGCGCACAGCCCTCAGGATCCGCGCGTGCTCCTTGGCGGTGGCCCGCAGGTTGCCTGGCCGAAAGCTCGCGTGGACATGCCGGTGCCTGTCGGAGCGTGTGCGCAGGTCCTCCGTCACCCTGGCCAGCTCCGACGACCCGGCGCCGGCGTAGATCGCCCGGTGGAAGTCGAGATGGCGCCGGTAGAACGAGTCACGTTCGCCGGCCCGCGCGTCACTCTCCATAAGGCGATAGATCGCCTCGGCCTCGCTGGTGATCTCGGCGGCGGCATGGCGGACCGACCGGGCCACGGCGAACCCCTCGGTCAAGATGCGCACGGCGTACGTGTCGGCAATCTCGCCAAGGGTGAGGGGAGCGACCTGGACGCGACGATGCTCGCGGAACAGCACGAGGCCCTCTGCCTCGAGCCGCCGCAGCGCCTCACGCACCGGTGTGCGGCTCACCCCATACCTCGTTCCCAACTCATCCAGGGTGAGCAGCTCGCCGGGGAGCAGGTCGGCGGCGATGATCTCGGCCCGGAGCCGGCGGTAGACCCCCTCGGTCAGCCCACTCTTGCGGATGGGCCAGAAGACCACCGGGCTCCGCTCAGCATCGGAGGTGCCGACCTCCGAGGGCTTGGCGCGCCCCCTGTCGGCCATGCCGCCCCCTCGTCCGGTAGTCGACCCTGCCGTGATTGACAGGCTCCCCAGCGCCAGCCTAGCATGCATGTGGTCAGTCCACACACCTATTAACCGCCAAGGCACGTTGCCACGGGCCCGCGAGAGGACACCTGGCGCTCGTGCCCGACCGCTCGCCACACGGTAGCGCGGCCCGCCGGCCCCCGCCGCGCGGCATGCCGCCGGTACTACCCCGTCAACCTCGACCGCGACCGGCCACGACCCACCCGGCAAGCTCCGCCGCCCGACCCGTCGCCAACGCCGGCATGGCCGGGAGCGGGCAAGGGCAGAATGCCGCTCCCGCCTCGAAGTTGGGGCAACAGGAAGGGGACCGGTAGTGCAGGGAGTCTTTGTCTTCGACTGCGTCATCCACGCCTACAACATGTCCGACGCCAACCTGATCGACCGGCCCAACGCCCGCCCAGCGCGCGAGACGATCGTCGGCCTCGGCAGGCAGACGCGTGCGCCCGCCAACGAGGGCCTGTACCCGACCTTCGCCAAAGACTGGAGCCTGGAGGAACTCTGGGACATGGTCTTCGGGCGCTCGGTGACCGACCTAGCCATGGCCCAGACGGTGCCAATCTTCGACTGGTTCACCGAGGGCTTCGCGCCGGTCCAGGCGCAGTATGAGTTCGCCGCCGCCTACCCGGACCGGGTGCTGTTCTGCGGCGGCGTCGACCCCTCCTACCACGGCCAGGGCGCCGTCCTCGACGAGATGGAGCGGCAGGTCAAGGAGCTGGGGGCCAGGTCGTTCAAGTTCTACAACGCCCACATCGACGGCAAGAGCTGGCGCTGCGACGACGAGGCGGTCGCCTACCCTATGTACGAGCAGGCCCTGCGGCTGGGCGTCGACGTCGTCCAGTTCCACAAGGGCCTGCCGTTCGGTGACCAAAACATGGAGGACCTGGCCCCCAACGACCTCCAGAAGGCGGCCAGGGACTTCCCCAATCTGCGCTTCGTGATCCACCACCTGGCGCTGCCCTATTTCGAGGAATGCTGCTCGATCGCGGCCAGGTTCTCCAACGTTTACCTGGCGATCTCGGGCATCGTGGCGATGTATTTCACGCGTAAGCGGTCGTTCCTGAAGCAGCTCGGTCAGATCCTCGACGAGGTGGGCGCCGACCGGATCCTGTGGGGCTCCGAAGCGGCCCTGATGGGCCCACCCCAACCCTACCTCGATGTCTTTTGGGACCTCATCATCCCAGAGGACCTGCAAGAGGACTACGGCTTCCCGCAGATCACCGAGGAGGACAAGCGCAAGATCCTCGGCCTCAACTTCGCCGAGCTGATGGGCGTCGAGGTCCCGGCGGTCACCAGGTCATGAGCCCGACGGACGCGCTGGCGCTGGCGGTCGAACGCAAGCTCGACACCAGGGTGCGCCCGCTCCTGCAGATCCACGGCGGCGAGGTCAGCCTGGTCTCGGTCGACGATGGGCACGTGCAGGTTCGCTTCGAGGGCGCCTGCGTCGGCTGCCCCTTGCGCCCGGTCACGCTCAGCCTGACCGTCGACCGCGAGCTCGGCGCGATCGAAGGGGTCGAGTCGGTCAGCGCGACGGGGGTTCGGGTCTCCCCACACGCCGCCGAACGCATGCGGGCGGCGTTTGCTGACCACCTCGAAGCACGGGCTGGATCGCCATCGAGACGTGGATCATCGAGACGTCCGCTGGGACAAGGAGCAGGCAATGGCTGACGGTGTTGTCGAAGGCAAGCTGGCCGAGCTCGGGCTCGAGCTGCCCGTCAAGATGCCGGAGCCGGCCGGCAACTATGTCGGCGCGGTGAGTGTCGGCAACCTGGTGTTCGTCTCCGGCCATGGACCGTACCGGGACGGCGAGCTGGATTACGTCGGCAAGGTCCCGAGCCAGGTCCCTTTCGAGGACGCCGTCAAGGCCGCCCGGCTGGTAATGCTCAACTGCCTCGCCGACCTCAAGACCGAGATCGGCTCCCTCGACCGGGTCAAGCGCATCGTCAAGCTGCTCGGCATGGTCAACAGCGACCCGGGCTTCGACCAGCAGCCGAAGGTCATCAACGGTGCGTCGGACCTGCTCACCACCATCTTCGGCGAGAAGGGCCGCCACGCCCGCTCGGCAGTGGGCATGGGCGCGCTGCCCTCACAGATCAGCGTTGAGATCGAGATGATCGTGGAGATCGAGTAGCCACCGGAGGTCAACGTGGACGGTCAGTTGAGCGGCAAGGTGGCAATCGTCACAGGGGGGAGTTCGGGCATCGGGCGGGCAAGCGCGCTCCGGTTTGCCGAGGAGGGCGCGAGCGTGGTCGTCGCCGATGTCAGGGAGGATCCCCGCGAGGGTGGGGACCCGACGCAGAACCTCATCGCCGAGCGTGGAGGCGAGGCGATGTTCGTGCGAACCGACGTCTCCAAGGCGGACCAGGCGCAGCGCCTAGTCGCCGAGACCATCGAGCGGTTCGGCGGGCTGCACGCGATCCTCACGGCCGCCGGCAACGTCGGCCCGCAGGGCGACAGCCGCGCAGTGGACATCGGCGAGTGGGACAGCCACTTCGCCCTGAACGTCCGGGGCACGTTCCTGTGCGCCCAGGCGGCGCTCCGGCACATGGCCGAGGAGCGCTACGGCAAGGTGGTCCTGATCGCCTCCAACTTCGGCCTGGTCGGCGTACCGGAGCTGACCGCCTACTGCGCCGGCAAGGCAGCCGTGATCGGCATGGCCCGCTCGCTTGCGGGCGAGTTCGGTCCGTTCGGCATCAACGTCAACGCGCTGTGCCCTGGAGCGACCAAGACGTCCATCAACGTCCACTTCAGGTCCGACCCAGAGCGGCAGGCCAACTGGCAGCGGATGACGCCGCTCAGGATGGACAAGGATGAATACATCGCCGACCCGTCCGACATCGCTAACGCCGCCCTGTACCTGGTCAGCGACGAGTCCCGCTTCATGACCGGGGCCACCCTGGTCGTCGACGGCGGATGGATCGCGCTGTGAGCCCCGGGGCGGCTGGACAGCTCGCTGGGCGCGTGGCGCTGGTGACCGGGTCGAGCAGGGGAATCGGGCGCGCGACCGCCGAGGCGCTGGCCGCGGCTGGTGCGAGTGTCGCCATCCACTATCGCGGCTCGGCCAGCCAGGCTGAGGAGCTGGCCCGCAAGCTCGACGGCGGCGGCACGACGGCGCGTGCCTACGCCGCGGACTTCACCCAGGACGGCACGGTCGACGCGCTCGTGGCCGCCGTCCAAGCCGACCTTGGCGGCATCGACATCCTGGTCAACAACGCGGCGATGCTCCGGGTGGCCAACACCGAGGCGACCTCCGACGAGCTCTGGGACGAGATCATCCAGGTCGACCTGACTAGCCCCTTCCGCTGCGTGCAGCGGGTCCTGCCGATTATGCGCGAGCGGGGCGGCGGCGCTGTCGTCAACGTCGCCTCGATCGCCGGGGTGAACGGCGGAAACATGGGGCCTGGCTACGCTGCCGCCAAGGGCGGGCTGATTTCACTCACCAAGTACCTGGCACGGGACTGCATCAAACACGGGGTCAGGGTCAACTGCGTGGCGCCGACTCTGACCGACACCGACCTGATGCAGACGCCAGGGGTCGCCGAGATGAAGGACCGGATCGTGGGGCTCAACCCCATGGGCCGACTCGCCGCGCCCGTCGAGGTCGCGGAGGTTATCTGCTTCCTCGTCTCCGACGGGGCAAGCTTCATCAACGGCGAGTGCGTGATGGTGACGGGCGGCCCGTAGCCACCCACGCGGGACGACGAGGGTGGAGGTCGTATGAGGCTGCTTTCCTACTTGGAGGTCGGCACCGAACACCTCGGCTGGGTCGAGGGCAACAGGGCCGGGCCCGTCGCGGAGGTGGCCGCGGGGCTGCCGCGGACGATGGGCGAGCTCGTCGCCGGCGGGGCCGCCGCGCTCACGGCGCTGCGGGCGGCCGCGCCCGCCCTGGCCGCCGAGGTCGCGCGGCGCGGACGGCCCGTCGAGGAGCTGGAGCTGCTTGCCCCGCTCCCCCGACCGGGCAAGATCGTGGCGATCGGGCTCAACTACCTTGGCCACGCCACCGAGCAGGACGTGCAGCCGCCCAGCGAGCCGCTCGTGTTCGCCAAGCTGCCCAGCTCGGTGGTCGGCCACAGGGCTGAGATCGTCTGGGACCAGGCCCTGACTGGCCAGGTCGACGCCGAGGCGGAGCTGGCCGTGGTGATCGGCCGCCGGGCGCGGCACGTCAGCGCCGACGACGCCCTCGACCACGTGCTCGGCTATACCGCGTGCAACGACGTCTCAGCCCGCGACCTGCAGGCTGCCGACGGCCAGTGGGTCCGCGCCAAGTCGCTCGACACGTTCTGCCCGATGGGGCCGGTGCTCGTCACCACCGACGAGATCCCCGACCCGAACGGGCTCAAGATCGAGTGCATCATCAACGGCTCGCCGACTCAGTCGGCCTCGACGGCCGACATGTACTTCCCAGTCAGCCACCTGATCAGCTGGTGCTCGGCGTCGTTCACCCTGGAGCCTGGCGACGTCATCGCCACCGGAACCCCGCCAGGGGTAGGAATCTACCGCGACCCGCCGCAGCTGCTCCAAGACGGCGACGAGGTCGCCGTCGAGATCGAGCGCATCGGGCGCCTGGCCAACCGCTGCCGGGTGCGGCGGGCGTCGTAACCCATGGAGCCGGCCAACCTGCTCTCCGCCTGCGCGGCGGCCAGGCACATCGCCACCGGCCAGCTCACCGCCGAGCGCCTGGTCCGCGCCTGCCTGGAGCGCATCGCCGAGCGTGAGGGCGAGGTCGGCGCCTGGGAGTACCTGGACCTGGACGCTGCGCTCGCCGAGGCCCGCGCGCGCGACGCCAGCCCGCTGCTGGGGCCGCTGCACGGCGTGCCGGTCGGGGTCAAGGACATCATCGACACCGCCGCCATGCCGACCGGCTACGGGTCGCCCATCTGGACCAGCCACCGGTCGGACCGCGACGCCGCCTGCGTGGCGCTGGTGCGCGCAGCCGGCGGTGTCGTGCTCGGCAAGACGGTCACCACCGAGTTCGCCTACTTCACTCCCGGCCGGACCGCCAACCCGCGCGAACTCGGGCACACCCCCGGAGGCTCCTCCAGCGGCTCGGCGGCGGCCGTCGCCGACCACATGGTGCCGCTCGCCTTCGGCACCCAGACCGCCGGTTCGATCATCCGGCCGGCTGCGTTCTGCGGAGTGGTCGGCTACAAGCCGACCTTCGGCACGGTAAGCCGCTCCGGTGTCATGCCGTTCGCCGAGTCGCTTGACACCGTCGGCGCGCTGGCCCGCACGGTCGCCGACGCCGCCCTGCTCGTCTCGGTCGCCGCCAGCCGCCGGGACCTACTCGTGCCGGAGGCGGCCGGCCCGGTGCCGCGGGTCGGCGTCGACCAGACCGGCAACTGGGAACTCGCGTCGGCCGAGTCGAGGCAGACCGTCCGCGACGCGGCCGGCCGCCTGGAGCGGGCCGGCGCCGAGGTCTCCGAGGCGAGCCTGCCAGGCTGGTTCGCGGAGCTAGCCGGCGCGCAGGCAACGGTGATGGCCTTCGAGGCGGCCCGGTCGTTCGCGCCGGAGCGGCGGGAGCACAACGAGCGCCTGAGCCCCAAGCTCCGGGCGCTCCTGGACGAGGGGGCCCGCTGCTCGCCTAAGGAGTACCTCGACGCGCTGCACCTCGCAGACGTGGGCCGCGAGGCGCTCGCCGCGCTGTTCGAGCGGCACGACCTGCTACTGACGCTGAGCGCGCCGGGGGTGGCACCGCGGGGGCTGGAGACAACCGGCGACCCCATGTTCAACCGGACCTGGACCTTCCTCGGCACCCCCTGCGTGCACCTGCCGACCGGCGTGGGGCCGGGCGGTCTGCCCGTCGGCGTGCAGCTCGTCGGCAGGCGAGGCGACGACGCCCGTGTGCTGGCCATGGCCGCGTGGGCGGAGCGGCAGGTGTCGTGACCGTGGCAGCGTCAGCCGCTTCGCAGTCGTTCGAGGGCGGCGTCGATGCCGCCCTGGCCTGCGCCGATCCCGGCGAGGGCGAGGCTCATCTCGACCCCGCTGAGCGCACCGGCCAGCATGAGGTCGTTGAGGGCGCCGAGGTGGCCGATGCGGAACACACGCCCGGTCAGGCGGCCGAGGCCGACGCCGAGCGACAGGTCGAAGCGGTCGAGCGCGATGCGCCTGACCTCGTCGGCGTCGTGCGGCTCGCCGACCAGCACGGCCGTGAGCGAGCTGGAGTACTCGGCAGGGTCCTCGCACAGGACCTCCAGGCCCCAGGCGCGCACGGCAAGGCGGGTCGCCTCGGCGTGGCGTCGGTGGCGGGCGAACACGTTCTCCAAGCCCTCCTCGGCCAGCATGGCAAGCGCCTCGCGCAACCCGTAGAGCAGGTTGGTCGGCGGCGTGTACGGGAAGAACCCATCAGCATTGGCGGCAAGGATCGGCCCCCAGTCCCAGTACGACCTGGGCAGGCCGGCGCTGGAGCTGGCGGCCAGGGCACGCTCGCTGATGGCGTTGAAGCCGAGCCCCGGCGGGAGCATCAGCCCCTTCTGGGAGCAGGAGACGGTCACGTCCACGCCCCACTCGTCGTGGCGGTAGTCCATCGAGGCCAGCGACGAGACGGTGTCGACAAGCAGCAGCGCCGGGTGCCCCGCCGCGTCGATGGCTTGGCGGATCGCCTGGACGTTGCTGGTCACGCCGGTCGAGGTCTCGTTGTGGACGACCATGACCGCCTTGGTCGCGTGCGCGCGGTCGGCGGCGAGGCGCTCGTGCACGACCGCCGGGTCGACGCCGCGCCGCCAGGTCCCTGGGACGAGGTCGACGTCCAGACCGAGGGCGCGCGCCATCTGGCACCACAGGGTGGCGAAATGGCCGGTCTCGAAGGCGAGCACCCGGTCGGCCGGCGAGAGCGTGTTGACCAGCGCGGCCTCCCAGGCGCCGGTCCCCGAGGACGGGAAGACGACCACCGGCCCGGCCGCCCCAAAGACCGGAGGGAGCCGGGTGAGCACCTCGCCGGCGAGTGCGGCGAACTCCGGACCGCGATGGTCGATCGTCGGGGCCGCCAGCGCCCGCAGGACGCGGTCGGGCACGTTGGTCGGGCCGGGGATCTGCAGGAAGTGCCGTCCGCTGCGGTGGCTCATCGGATCCTCGTTTCATTCCGCCACGCGGGGCGTGGGACGTGACGGGCGCGCCGGAGCCCGGGTCGCCCGAGCTGGCCGCGGCGCTTCGGCGCGCGCTGCGCGGGGAGGTCAGGTTCGACGCCTGGACCCGCCAACTGTTCTCCAGGGACGCCAGCATGTACGCGATCGAGCCGCTCGGGGTGGTCTTCCCGCGCGACGCCGACGATGTCGCCGCGGCGGTCGCGGTGGCCGCCGAGCTCGGCGCGCCGGTGCTGCCCAGGGGAGCAGGCACCAGCCTGGCCGGGCAGACGGTCGGGCGCGCGGTCGTGCTGGACCTCTCCCGCCACATGCGGGCCATCCTGGAGATCGACGCGGAAGGCCGCCGCGCCCGCGTCCAGCCTGGCGTCGTCCAGGACGATCTCAACCGGGCCGCCGCCAAAGCCGGCCTGCTCTTCGGGCCGGACACCTCGACCGCGAACCGGGCGACGCTCGGCGGCATGATCGGCAACAACTCGGCGGGCAGCCACTCGGTCCGCTATGGCATGACCATCGACCACGTGCTCGCTCTCGACGTGGTGCTCGCAGATGCGAGCTCGGCCCGCCTGGAGCCCGTCAGCGCCGCGGAGCTGGCCAGGCGGGCCGCCCGGCCAGGCCTCGAAGGCGCCGTCTACCGGGAGCTGCCCGGCCTGGTCGAGGCGCACAGGGGCGCGATCGTGAGCGGGTTCCCTCCCTACTGGCGGCGGGCCGGTGGCTACCGCCTGGACCGGCTGGCCGGCGGCGAGCCGTTCGACCTGGCCAGATTCGTAGTCGGCTCGGAGGGCACCCTGGTCACCGTGACCGAGGCGCTGGTCGGGCTGGTGGACGCGCCCCGCCACCGGGCGATCGCGGTCGGGCACTTCAACTCGACCCAGGCGGCGATCGAGGCCACAGGCGATGCGCTCGCCTGTGACCCGGCGGCGGTCGAGCTGATGGACCGGACGATACTGGACCTGTCCCGCCAGAAGCTGGAGTACGCCGCGCTCGGCTCCACGCTGGAGGGCGACCCGGACGCGCTGCTGTTCGTCACCTTCTTCGGCGACACCCGGGCGGAGGCCGCCGCCGGCGTCGACCGGCTCGTCGCCAGGTGGCTGCGGGGCGGGCACGGCTACCACACGCTCCGGGCGGTCACCCCGGCCGAGCAGGCCCGCGTGCTGCAGGTCCGCTCGGCCAGCCTCGGCCTGCTCATGGCGGCCAGTGTCGGCAGTCGCCGCCCGCTCGCGTTCATCGAAGACACCGCGGTCGACCCGGCCGACCTGCCCGCCTACACCACGCGCCTGGCGGCCATCCTCGACCGGCACGGGCTGCGGGCCGGCTTCTACGGGCACTGCTCGGTCGGCTGCCTGCACATCCGCCCCTTCCTGGACCTCACCGACCCTGCCGAGGTCGACACGATGCGCGCGGTCGGCGAGCAGGTCCTCGACCTGGTGGCCGAATACGGCGGCGTCAACTCCAGCGAGCACGGCGACGGCCTGGCCCGCAGCGAGTTCAACCAGCGCGTCTTCGGCGAGGAACTGTACGAGGCGATGCGCGCGGTCAAGCGCCTGTTCGACCCCGACGGCCGCATGAACCCAGGCAAGATCGTTGACGCGCCGGCCATGACCGAGCATCTCCGCGACCCCACCCTCGGCGAGGCGCCAGCCGTGGCGACCCGGCTCAGCTTCGCCGACGCGGGGGGCATGCGCGCCGCGGCCGACCGCTGCATGAACATCGGGCTCTGCCGCAAGACCGCGACCGGCGTCATGTGCCCGTCATACATGGCCACCCGCGACGAGGAGCACGCCACCCGCGGCCGGGCCAACGCGCTCGTTATGGCGCTGTCCGCGCCGGACCCCAAGGCGGCGATGGGCAATGAGCGGCTGCACGAGATCCTCGACCTGTGCCTGGAGTGCAAGGCCTGCAAGCGCGAGTGCCCGCTCGGGGTGGACATGGCCGCCCTCAAGGCCGAGGCGCTGGCTGGCTGGCAGGACGTGCACGGCGTGCCGCTGCGCTCGCGGCTGTTTGCCGGCATCCGCGGGCTGAACATGCTCGGGTCGGCGACCGCGCCGCTGTCGAACCTGCCTGGGCGCTCGCGGCTGGCGCGGGCGCTCGGCGAGCGGGCGCTCGGGATCGCCGCGCGCCGGCCGCTCCCCCGCTTCCGGCGCGACACGCTGCCGCGCTGGCTGGCCCGCCGGCCCGAGCCGGCCAGGCCGTTCCCGCGCGGTGAGGCGGTCCTGCTCGCCGACTCGTTCACGACCTGGACCGAGCCTGCCGTCCCGATCGCAGCGATCGAGCTGCTGGAGCTGGCCGGCTGGCGGGTGCGCGTCGAGCGTGCCGGCTGCTGCGGCCGAGCAAGCATCTCCAAGGGCCTGCTCGACCGGGCGGGCGAGCTGGCAGCGGCGATGGCGGCCAGGCTGGCACCGTTGGCCGGGCGGGGTGTGCCGATCGTCGGCGTCGAGCCGTCGTGCCTGCTGACACTGCGCGACGAGCACGTCGCGCTGCGGCCAGAAGACCCGGCTGTCGTGGCGGTGGCCGGCGCGGCACGCCTGATCGAGGAGCTGCTGGTCGAGGCGATCGACGATGGCGGCCTGGTCCTGCGGCCCGACTCGCCTATGAGCGGCCGACGCATCCTGTTCCACGGCCACTGTCACCAGAAGGCGCTGGTCGGCACGGCTGGAACCGTCGCGCTGCTGCGCCGCATCCCCGGGGCGGAGGTCGCCGAGGTCGACGCCGGTTGCTGCGGCATGGCCGGCTCGTTCGGGTTCGAAGCCGAACACTACGACCTGTCCATGCAGATCGGCGGCCTGCGCCTGTTCCCAGCCGTCGCCGCCGAGCCGGCAGGGACGATTCTGGCCGCCACCGGGGTTTCCTGCAGGCAGCAGATCGCGCACGGCACCGGGCGGGCGGCCAGGCACCCGGTCGAGCTGGTCCGGGCGGCGATCTGAGCCTGCGTGGCTCAGAGCTCGCCCTCGACCACTGGCAGACTGACGAACGAGGCCGCCCCGGCGTTGTGCAGCACCTGCTGGGTGGCGATCACCCGGTCGGGCAGCGCGTCGACCCCCAGCGCGTGGCCGGTGTTGAGGTTCGGCTCCCACGCCGGGAAGCTCGAGCTGGAGACCTGCACCCTGACCCGGTGGCCCGCCGCGAAGCGGTGGAAGACGCTCCCGAGCTGGAC
>Ga0070698_100003044_pt1 | contig 18474 bp, 21 predicted proteins | sample KBSK1502metaG_FD_65477 | JGI IMG/M metagenome (GOLD analysis project Ga0070698, IMG submission 65477) | Corn, switchgrass and miscanthus rhizosphere microbial communities from Kellogg Biological Station, Michigan, USA - KBS K1-50-2 metaG | ecosystem: Host-associated > Plants > Roots >...
CCGACGCCACGGGTGGCGGCACCGTCACCGCCCTCTGCATCGGCGGAGCGGGCATCGCCGCCAGAGCCGGCGAGCTGGGCCGTTACGGCGCGGACCGCGTGCTCGTGGTGGAGCACCCGGACCTCGCGCGCTACAGTCCCGAGGTGTTTGCGGCCACCGCGGCGGCCCGGCTCAAGACCGGCGCCTGCCGAGCCGGGTTCTTTTCCGCTTCAGCCGAGGGCCGCGACCTTGCGCCGCGGGTCGCCGCGGCGCTGAACGTGGGTCTCGCGTCCGACGTCACCAGCTTCGAAGTCACCCCTGAGGCGCTCATCGCCCGGCACCCGGTGTACGTCGGCAAGGCCATTGCCACGCTTCGGCTGACCGGGACGCCGGCGCTGGTGTCGCTGCGCCCGGGCGCCGTTACAGCTGTCGAGCAGGCCCGCTCCGCGCAGGTGGAATCCGCGCGCCCCGCGCTCGATCCCGCCGCGGCCCAGGTGAAAGTCACCGACCTGGTCCAGCGCGCCGCCACCCGAATGGATCTCGGCGAGGCGCCGGTCGTGGTGAGCGGAGGACGCGGCCTCAAGGCCGCAGAAAACTTCAAGCTGGTGGAAGACCTCGCCGCGGCGTTCGGCAACGCGGCGGTCGGCGCGACGCGAGCCGTCACCGATGATGGCTGGCGGCCCTCCTCCGACCAGATCGGCCAGACCGGCCGGCTGGTGAGCCCGGCGCTGTACGTGGCGGTGGGTATCTCCGGCGCCATCCAGCACCTGGCCGGCATGCGGACCGCCAAGGTGATCGTCGCCATCAACCGCGACAAGGACGCGCCGATCTTCAAGCTGGCGGACTACGGCATCGTGGGAGATCTCTTCGAGGTGGTGCCCCGCCTCACTGAGGCCATCAAGCGGATTCGCTCGGAGCAGTAGCCACGCCAACCCCGACCGGCGTGGTGCTGAATGCCTGGTCGGGCGACGGGAGCGCGGAGCAGGTTCGCAGCCGTCTCATCGAGCTGTTCGCCGCCGCCAACCGCCCGGTCAGCATCACCCTCGCCCGGAACGGAAGCGAGCTCGCCCGCGCGATCGGGGACGCCCTCGCCGCCGGGGTGGACACGCTGGCTGTTGGCGGGGGCGACGGGACCCTCAGCACGGCCGCGGCCGCGCTTGCCGGCACCGACACACGCCTGGGCGTCCTGCCGCTCGGAACTCTCAATCACTTCGCCAAGGATCTCGGCATTCCCCTCGGCCTCGACGAGGCCACTGGCGTTGTGCTTGCTGGGCACACCACCTGGGTCGACGTCGGTGAAGTGAACGGCAAGGTCTTCCTCAACAACTCCAGCCTCGGTTTGTATCCCCGGGTACTGCGGCTCCGCGAGCGACACCCCGCGCATGGCTGGAAGAAGTGGCTCGTGGCCCTCTGGGCCGCTGTGAAGCTCATGCGCCACCACCCCAACATGAGGGTGCGGATTGAGACCGGGGGCCGGACGCTGGAGTACCGAACGCCCGTGGTGTTCATCGGCAACAACGAATATCAGACGGCGGGGATCACCACCGGCGTCCGAAAGTCGCTCGCCGATGGGTTGCTGGCCATCTATGTCGTACGAAGCCGGGGACGGCCGCGGCTGCTGCGCCTGGCCTGGCGGATGTTCACCGGAAAGGTGGTCGAGACCGGCGAGCTCGACGTGCTGAAGGCTGCTTCGGCGCGCATCGAGATTGTCGGAGCCAGGAGCATCGAAGCCGCCCTGGACGGCGAGCTGACCGGGCTCGATTTGCCGCTGCAGTACCGGATCCACCCGGCCGCACTGACGGTGCTGGTCGCTAGTCCCGGTCCAGCAACAGCGCCACCGGCTTGAGCGGTTCGATGTTGGAGAAAATCACCTGCAGCATCACGGTGATCGGTACCGCCAGCAGCGTTCCCACCGGGCCCCAGACCCAGCCCCAATAGAGCAGGCTGAGAAAGATCGTCACCGGATTGAGCGGGAGGTGGCGGCCCATCAGATGCGGCGTGACGAAATTGCCTTCCACGACGTTGATCGCGATCAGCCCGCCCAGCACCAGCAGCACCCGGCCGGTATCGTCGAACGACACCAGCGCCGCAGCGCCAACGACCACGGTGGTGACCAGTGCGCCGGCGTAGGGGATGAAGTTCATGAAGAACGCCAGCACGCCCCAGAGCAGGGAGTTCGGCAGCCCGACCAGCTGCAGGAAACCCCAGGTCGCCAGCCCGACGCCCAGGCTGGTCAGGGTGTTGAGCAGCATGTACCGCGACATCTGAGCCTCGATCTCGCCCAGCACCTGCTCCATGTTGCGGGCTCCCGCCCGGGTGCCGATGAGATCGGCGATCTTCTTGCGAAACACCGGAAGCGAGGCAAGCAGGAAGTAGGTGAGAAACGTCACCGTGATCGTGGTGGCGAGGATGGTCGCGGTGCTGCCGCTCACCCGCTGCAACAGGCCCGGCGGCTTGATCTGCACGGTCTGCGGCCCTCCCCTGGTCGCCGCCTGGGTGGCCTGCTCCACCTTCTGGGCGGTCTGTTCCAGCGGGCGCATGATCCGCCGGATTCTGGTCTGAACCTGCGACAGGGTGGATGGTGCCTTCTCGATCCAGTCCGACGCCGGGGCCGCCAGCAAACCGATGCCCGCGCTGAGAACGCCCAGGGTGCCGAACACGACCAGTGCCGCGCCGTACCCGGTGGGAAGCCCGGCCTTTTTGAGTGCGCGTACCGGCTGGTCCAGCAGCAGGGTGACGAGTGCCGCGATCGCCACTGGCAATAGCAGCCCCGCGCCCACCCGGAGCGCGGCGGTGAGCAGGATGAGAAAGATTCCCACCAGCATCGCATCGCGAAGAACATCTCCGGTGACTTTCCGGCGGGCCGGCGAGGTGCTCGTCATGGGACTCCGCACTACGGCTAAGGGCACTGGGGGTGGTGGCTTACGCAGTATATTACCGTATGAAGAGACGCTCCGCAGACCCCCCGCAGGCACGCGCTTGAGCCGTATCCTCCCCAGCCGTCACCAACCCGGTCTGCCGCTCGACCGGTTGATCGTCGCTGACGCGCCGCGGGCCGATGCCACCGAAATGGACGTGCTGTTTGTGGGAGCCGGGCCCGCCGGCCTGGCCGGGGCGATCGAGCTTGCCCGGCTGGTGGCCGCAGGCGGCCTGGGTGAGGTCAACATCGGCGTGCTGGAGAAGGCCGGAGCGCTGGGCGAGCACAGTCTCTCCGGCGCCGTGGTGAACCCGCGCGCCTTCCGCGAGCTCTTCCCCGACCTCTCGGACGACGCCTTCCCGTTTCGGCAGCCCGTACACCGCGAAGAGGTTCGCTTCCTTACCCGATCGGGGGGATTCCGGATTCCCACGCCCCCGACGATGCGGAATCACGGCTACTACTCCGCATCGCTTTCCGAAATGGTGCGCTGGCTTGGAGCCAGGGCCGAGGAGCTGGGCGTCAACGTCTTCACCGGCTTTCCCGCCGAGGGCCTGCTGGTGGACGGCCAGCAGGTCAGGGGAGTGCGCACCACGCCGACCGGCCTCAACAGGGACGGCACACCGGGGCCGGATTTCCAGGACGGAACCGATCTCACCGCGAACATCACCGTCCTCGCCGAGGGAACTCGAGGGGCGCTGGCCCAGGCGTGGCGCCAGTGGCAGGGCGTCACCAGTTCGAATCCCCAGATCTACGCGCTGGGCGTCAAGGAAGTCTGGGAGGTCGCCCGGCCGCTGGACCGCATCGTGCACACGCTGGGGTGGCCGGTACCGCTCGACGTATTTGGCGGGACCTTCATGTACCCCATGGGGCCGACCCAGGTTTCCCTCGGCATCGTCACCGGATTGGACGCCCACGCCGCGTCGTTTGACGTGCACGAGCTGCTGCAGCGGATGAAGCTGCACCCGTTCTTCCGAAACGTCCTGGAGGGCGGCAAGCTCCTCGAGTGGGGAGCCAAGACCATTCCGGAAGGCGGGTACTGGAGTCTGGCCGAGCGCTTTTCGGGGGACGGTGTGCTCCTGGTGGGCGATGCAGCGGGCTTCGTCGACGTGGCGTCGCTCAAGGGAATCCACTACGCCATGCAGTCGGGCCTCTTCGCCGCGCGCGCCGCCTTCCAGGCGCTGACCTCGAAAGATGCGTCCGCGGCGGCCCTCGGATCCTACGACGCCATGGTCCGGCAGAGCTACATCACCAAGGATCTTCGAAAAACCCGCAACATGCGGCTGGCATTCAAGCATGGGTTCGCGCTCGCGGGCCTGGAAACCGGGCTCATGACCGTCACCCGGGGCGCCTTCCCCGGCTGGCGCATCAAGGTCGAGGAGGACGCCGCCGAGCCGCGGGAGACGAAGCCGGCCGAGCCGTTCCAACCCGACAACGTGCTCACCTTCTCGAAGCTGGACGCGGTATTCAAGTCGGGGAATGCCACCCGGGACACCATCCCGTCTCACCTCATCGTGGGACCCGACGTCACCGCCGAGGTCGCCGATTTCTACGCCCACGTCTGCCCGGCGGGTGTCTACGAGCGGACCGAGAACGGGCTCCGGGTGAACCCGCCGAATTGTGTGGACTGCAAGGCCACGGATGTGGTCGGGCCCCGGTGGACTCCCCGCGAAGGCGGCAGCGGGCCGAAATACCGCTTGATGTGATTCGGGAACGCCTGGAGCGCGTTAGGCTCAGGTTCGCCGATATCTGGACGGCGCCGGATCCCTATCTGCTCGACGCCGGCACCGATGCGGAGCTTCTGATCGCTCGGGTGCGGCTCGGGCTGACGGCGCTTCTGCTCCTCATCCCCATCGCCAATCTGATCGTCTCGCGGCCCGAAGAGCGGGCTACCCACCTCACCGGTCTGGGCGTGACCCTGCTGGCGGTGCTGATCGCTCTGCTGGCGTACCGCGTGGTCCGGCAGGGCCAGCGGCAACCCTGGCTGCCGCTGGCCACCAGCCTGATGGACGTCACCCTGGTGTCGACCGCCCTGGTCGGCTTCAGCTTCATCGGTGATCCACACCAGGCGGTCAACAGCAAGGTCACCTTCGAGACCTACTTTCTCGCCATCGGGGCGACCTGTCTCCGGTACGACATTCGGGTTTCCGTCATCGCCGGGAGCGTGGCCATCCTGGAGTACATCGGCGTCATCGCCCTGGTGACGGCCCGCTATGACCTGGGCACGCCGGCCCTCTATGCTCCGTGGGTGTATGGCCGGTTCTTCTGGAGCGACCAGATCTCCCGGATCATCCTCCTCGGGCTGCACACCGCCCTCTGCTCCGGCATCGTGCTCCGGCTCCAGCGCCACCGGCGGCTCTCCAACACCGACCGGCTCACCGGGTTGTACAACCGGGCCTACTTCGAGGATTTCCTCATCGCCGAAGTACGGCGGTCCCGGCGGTACGCCCGGCAGTTCGCGGTGGCGATGGTGGACATCGACCACTTCAAGAATTTCAACGACAACTTCGGTCACGCCGTGGGAGACCGGGCGCTCAAGGCGGTGGCCCAGGCGATTCTGCGCGGGGTGCGGCGCAGCGACCTGGTGGCGCGGTACGGGGGTGAAGAGATGGTGCTGGTGATGCCGGAATCCTCACTCAACGCGGCGCGGAAGCGGCTCGAGGCAATCCGCGAGGCGGTAGCCGCCGAGCCGTTGCAGGTGCCGAAGCGGCTCGATACGGTTCGGGTCACGGTGAGCGCGGGGGTGGCGATTTGGCCGGTGGACGGCGAGGATCCCGACGATCTGCTGCACGCCGCCGACGCGCGGATGTTTCACGCCAAGGCGCTGGGGCGGAACCGGGTCGTTTCGTCGAGCGTGGCGGCGGCGTCAGTGTAGCGTCGTCACCTGTCCCACGAACAGCACGGTCCCGGACAGCCGCTCCCGGATCACGAACAGGAACGGCCGGTCGACCTGGAGCACCGGCGGAGCCGAGGTGAGGCCGATGCCCACCGAGGTGACGGCGGCGGCCTCGGTCCCTTCCTCGTTCACGTCGACGAACGTCTTATGCAGCACCTTGGTGATGTACAGCCGGTCCGGCCGGACGTCCGCCATGCCATAGAAATCGGCCCGCCCCGCGTCGAACGCGATCCCCATGCCGAGCGCTTTGAGGTCGTCGTTCAGCTCCCGCTTGTACTCCAGGCGGAACTTCGGCAGTGCGAGGCCGATTTCCCGGTCGTGCAACCCGGCCACCAGCTCGGCCCAGCGGGCAGCGTCGAGGCCCGCCGTGACGTCGGCCAGGCTCCGGTCCTCCCGGGGCAGCACGATCGTCATCGCAAAGGCGCCGTTCCCGTAGAGCAGCTCCACCATCTCGAGATCACGATTGGATGAGTAGCGGTGCAGCTCGGGATCGAGCCGCATCGTCCGCACATTCTGGGTGGAGCCGTCCGCCGCGTGAAACGGCGCGTCGCCGGTTTGCTTCGGGTCGAACGCCAGCCGCCAGCTCCCCTTGAAGTAAATCGCGTTGATCAGGAACATGATCTCTTGCGGTGCGATGTCCTCCAGGATCTTCGCGATCTTGCCGTTGGTTTTGGTATTCACCCAGTCGTTGATCACGGTGAGCGTCGCCGGCGCGGCGAAATCGAGTGAGCGTACCTCGGCGTCGAAATGCGTCCTGCCCGCGTCCAGGAAGGCCGGCAGGAAGGGAATCCCCGAGTGGCCCCAGATGGAGTTGGCGATCCGGAACTGGCTGGTGCCGTCGAGGCTCTGCAGCAGGTCGATCAGGTTACGGTATCCGGCATTGATCTCCCCGATAGGCGCCCCATCCAGCCGGAGGGCCACCCGCATCGAGTCGAGCGTGCTGCCCTGGGCTCCGTTCAGGGTCATACCCAGCGCCATGGACACGCTGACCGGAGAGAGGAAGAGGTTGACCTCTCCCTCCGCGTTCCGCACCCGCCAGAGCAGCTCGAACCCGAACTGGTTGCCCGCGGCCACCGTGCGGATCTCGGCCGGGCTGAGCGCGCGCGGCAGCTCGGTGAGCAGGGGCGGAGCCTCCTTGCGGCTCTCCTCGGTCGATCCAGTGCACGCCGCGAGCAGGAGCAGGGCGGGGAGGAGGGGATGGCGGGCGCGGTGGGCCATGGCGCTACCTCGGCGGAGTGCTGCCGCTTGCCGTGAGGAGCCCCATCAGGTTCCTGCTCTGCAGCAGGTACTCCTCGTCAGCGATGTTGTAGCTGACGTCGACATTGATGCGGGTGGGATGACCGTCGCCGGGATGGTACTCGACCTGCAGGAGGACCGGATCCGACTTGACGGCGTCTTGAATCCGCTCGAACAGATCGTCCACCGTGGGGAGAGCCGGCAGGAAGCTGGACTCGACCTGGGTGTTGGTGTCCAGGTAACGCCCGCTCACGACCTGGTGTCCGATTACCGTGATCTCGATCCAGCGGCCCGCCAGGCCGCAGAAGCAGTCGGACCGGACTTCGTAGCTGTAATTCTCCTGGCCCTGAACCGACCAGAGGGCACGCGCCTCGGCCAGGCGGTCGTCTTCGTCGGGGCCGGTGAGCAGCCCGCAGGCCGGGAGGGAGAGGGCCAGCAGCAGGGCGAGGCGGAGCCGCGCGGCCGGCATAGGGGCGCTACCTGGCGCTGGTGCCCGAGAGGGTGAGGTTCCGCGCGCTGATCGCGAGCTCGTCGTCCACGACATTCGCGGAATAGTCGATCTCGATGCGGGTTGGGTAGCCGTACACCGGGTCATAAGTGGCCGCGAACAGGGCCGGCTTAGCGTCGAGAGCGGACTGGATCAGGTCGAACAGGTCAGGAACCGTGGCGACGTAGGTCAGGAGCGCCTTGTCCACCGCGGCGCCGGACGACTCGTACTCGGCGGCTGCCACGGCGCCACCGGTGACGGTGACCGTGACGGTCTGGCCACCCAGGACGCAGAAACAGCCGCGATTAATCGTGAAGGTGTAGGAGTCGGACCCCCGGGCGCGCCAGAGGGCCCGGGCCGCGACCAGGCTGTCGTGCTCGCCGGGGGCGGTCGGCGCTTCGCACGCCGCGCCCGCCAGGAGGAGGGTCAGAAGGGCCAGGGATTGCTTGTTCATTTCGGGTCAGGTCTGCACGGGGCGTGCCTGGGAGACGTATTCCCAAGCCGTTGCGGCACAAGGGGCAATCGAGTGCAGGACTCTGCTCGCGTGTCCGGGTGACCCTGGCAGAGGACGGGGGCGTGTCGAAAGGACGCGGGAGCGCGGGCCTATGCCATCACGGCGACCAGCGGGGATCCAGCGACGCCTGGGTAGTGAGACGGACCGGCGAGCCGGCGCCGAGCGGGAGCAGATAGACGGCATCATAGCCGTCGCGGCCCGAGATGCAGACCAGCCGGGCTCCGTCCGGAGACCAGGCGAAGGAGCCATCGTATTCGGGTGTGGCTGTGAGCCGGGTGCGGCGGTGTCCTTCAACCTCCACCACCTCGATATCGTAGTTCTCCCCCCGGACTGCCTGGAACGCGATTCGGGTTCCATCCGGCGACCAGCGGGGAAGGTCGTCATTCGCCGGGTCCGCGGTGAGCCGGACCAGGTTCCGTCCGTCGGAGTCCATGAGGTAGATATCTCGATCACCGTCCCGAGTCGACATGAAGGCGATCCGCTTCCCGTCCGGCGACCAGGCCGGACTGCCATCGGCAGCCGGATGGCTGGAGAGGCGAACCGGCTGACCTCCGTCGGCCCGCATCGCATAGATCTCGCGATTGCCGTCGCGCGAGGAGGTGAACACGATCCAGGTGCCGTCGGGTGACCACTGGGGGTTGAAATCCTCCTCGGGGTTGTTCGTCAGACGCGTGAGCCCCGTCCCGTCGGCGCGAATGCTGTAGATCTCGCGATTCCCGTCGCGGTCCGATTCGAAGACGATCCGGGTGCCGTCCGGCGACCAGCTCCGGGGACCCTTGGCGACGATTCCCGTGGTGAGGTGGATCGGCCGGCTGCCGTCGGACTCCATAACCCAGAGCTCCCACTGTCCGGCGTTCTCCGACCCGAAGACAATCCTCCGCCCGTCCGGCGACCACACCGGAAACCGATCGCTGGCCCGCCGGGTGGTCAGCCGGATCGGTTGTCCCCCGCCGGCGTCCATCAGATAGATGTCCCAGTTCCCGTCGCGCTTGGAGGAGAACGCGATCCTCGGCTCAGGGGATGGACTCGGGGAGGGCTGGAGTCCGGTGAGGAGGGCGCACAATCCGGCGAGGTGCAGTCGAGAGGGCGGTTTCATCGGGCCGGTCCTCGATCGAGGTAATAAGGGGTCTCCTGGTTGGATGTCGCCGGCTGATCCGGGGTTTATCGAAGCGGGCCCGGACAGATTGCCCGGGCCCGCTCGATTCCGCCTGCCCTACCGCGTCGATTGTGGTATGTCCGCGGCGTACAGCTCGGGATGCTCGTCGAAGGTGTTCTTGCAACTCGTGCTGCAGAAATAGTAGGTGGTGCCTTCGTAGCTGGACTGTTCCGGTGCCGTCTTGTCGTCCAGCAACATCCCGCAGACGTGGTCGTGGACCTCCATGGGAACCTCCTGTGCATGAGTCGAGAGTCCGCCAGTTCCCTTACACCAGTGTCGACGATTCGCGGGCGGGCCTCGCACACACCAGGAGTCTTATTGGACAATCCACGCCGGCGGGCTATGTTCGCGGAATCTCAAGGAGGATTCCATGCGCATTGGCCGGAAAGAAGCCCTCATCGCCATCCTCGCCAGCCTGATCCCCACATTCCATCGCAAGGCCAGTGCACAGGTTCGGCTCAAAGACCCCATCCTGCGGACGACGACCCAGTCTACCGAGATCACCGATCTCCAGAAGCGGGTGGCCGCGCTGGAAGCCAGGCTCGCGAACGAGGTCGGGTTCACCAGGGACTCCTACGGCAACCTCAACCTTCGCGCGAATTCAAACGTTACGTTCGAGGCGGGCGGCAACATGACGATCAGGGCCGGGGGTCAGCTCCAGGTCAATGCCACAGGTCCGTTCAGCGCCCGCGGCTCTACCATCGCCCTGAACTGAGGCGCACCATGGCAACTCTGGTCACGTCGGGTGCCCTGCTCCAGTGCACGATGGGGTCCGCGCCGAGCGCGCTCGACATACCGACGACGCGGGGGGTAAGCGCGGGCGGCCGAGCCGTGGCGACGGTCACGGACCAGCTATCGGGAACGAATATCCGGCCGTTCGGCCAGTGCCGGTCTCCGGCCAACCCCGCGGTGGCGGCCTTGCCGCCCGGGGCCAGCGCGCCCTGCGCTCCGGCCATCGTGACCCCGTGGACTCCGGGCTCGTCCTCGGTGAAGGCGGTGAATCTTCCGGCGGTGCACAATGGCTGCCAATGCATTTGCCGGTGGGGCGGCACAGTGACGATCGTTTCTCCGGGGCAGCAGACGACGACGGTGGGCTAGTCTCCCATCACCTTGATCACGACGCGCTTCCGCCGCTGACCGTCCCACTCCCCGTAGAACACCCGCTGCCAAGGCCCGAAGTCCAGCTTTCCCCCGGTGACCGGCACGATCACCTCGTGGCCCATGACCAGGCTCCTCAGGTGCGCCGCGGCGTTGTCCTCCCCGGTGTCGTTGTGCCTGTAACGCTTCGGGTCCCAGGGAGCCACGCTGTGCTCCAGCCAATGGAGGATGTCGTGCCACAGGCCCGGCTCGTGGTCGTTCACGAACACCGACGCGGAGATGTGCATCGCCGAGACCAGGATCATCCCTTCGCGGACGCCGCTGGCTTGGAGCGCTTCCTCGACCTCATCGGTGATGTCGATGATCTCGTGGCGCTTTTTGGTCTCGAACCAGAGGTACTTGGTGTGGCTGGTCATTCCCTTCCTCTCATTACTCCACACCACGAACAAATTCGGTCACGTCGGCGGCGAGGAGCTCCGGAGCCTCCAGCGCGGCAAAGTGCCCACCCCGGGACATATCGGTCCAGCGCACGACCTCGTAGCCGCGCTCGATCCAGCTTCGGGGCGGAAACGGCGCTTCATAGGGAAACTTCGCGATGCCGCAGGGGACCCGGACTCGCTCACCCCGCCCGAGCCGAAGCGGTGTCTTCACCGACTCCAGGTAGAGCCGCATCGACGACGCGATGGTATTGGTGGCCCAATAGATCATAACGTTGGTCAGGATGACATCCAGTGGAATACCGCTCTCTGGATCGGCCCATTCCCGGAACATCTCGGCGATCCAGGATGCCAGTCCGATCGGTGAATCGCTCAAGCCGTACGCCAGGGTCAGTGGCCGGGTCCGCTGCACATGGCCGTAGGCGCCCTGTTCGTCGCGCCACTGCTCGACTTGCCGCAAGTAGGCGGCCTCTTCGGCTGAGGGTACGCCCTCGACGAACGGCGCATAGGAGCCCGGGATGTAATTGAGGTGCAGCGCGATTACTCGGGACGGAAACTCCAGGGCGAGCCAGGTTCCGATCCCGGCACCCCAATCACCTCCCTGAATCGCGAACCGGTCGTAGCCCAGCTTGGTCATCAGCTCGCCCAGCAGCGTGGCAATGTGCTGGTTCGACATGCCGGCCGACGACGGTGGGTCGGAAAAGCCATAGCCGGGCAGCGACGGAACCACGACGTGAAACGAATCCGTCAGGAGCGGGAGAATCGGCAGCATTTCGACGAAGGAGCCGGGCCATCCGTGAAGCAGGAGGAGCGGCTGAGCGTCGGGGCGGGTGGACTTCACGTGGATGTAGTGCAGCGAGAGCCCGCCACAATGGGTCCGGAAGTGGGGGAAGCGGTTGATGTCCCGTTCGCTCGTGTGCCAGTCGAATTCCTCGAGCCAATAGCGCCAGATGTCCAGCATGGCGCTCAGGGGAACACCTCCGCTGTCGGTCACCCCGACGGGCCAGCGCGTTGCCAGCAGGCGTTCACGGAGATCTTCGAGGATCCAGGGAGACACCTGGACCCGGAACGGCTCGCTCATGGTGACCGTCAACCGTGCCGCTTGAAGAACTGGACCGCCCGTTCGTGCTTTTCGGCGGCCGCTCTGGTCTTGAATGTGCCGAGGTTACGGCGCCGACCGGTCTTCGGATTCTTCTTCCTGGAATACAGCCGATAGCCTCCTGAAGCCAGCTTCCGAATCATCGGTAGCCTCCTCTCGACACCTAATGCGCCGGATCGTTCGGCGTTACCGCCCGTGCGCCGGTCCGCCCGTCACTCTTAGCTACCGGCTTCAGCAGGCTCGCCGTCACACCCGCGGCCAGCAGCCCCACGATCACCGCCAGTGAAACTCCTGTCGCCACGTGAACCCACGCGCCGAGCCCCATTTTGAGCCCGACGAACACGAGAATGGCCGCGACCGCCGGCTTGAGGTATTGGAACCGGTCCATCACCCCCGCCAGCACGAAGTACAGGGCCCGGAGCCCAAGGATCGCGAAGACATTGGAGCTGTACACAATGAACGGATCCCGGGTCACCGCGAAGATGGCCGGAATGCTGTCGATTGCAAAGACCAGATCGCTCCACTCCACCACCAGCACCACCAGCAGCAGCGGGGTACCAAACCAGCGCCGGTGCATCCTGACGAAAAAATGGTCCTTGGAGTATTCCCCGGTAAAGGGCAGAAAGCGCTGCGCCAGGCGCACGACGGGGTTGTGCTCCGGTTCGACGGGTGTGATCCCTCCCGGCCGCAGCATTCGGATGCCGGTGATCACGAGGATCGCCCCGAACACGTACACGATCCAGTTGAATCGCTGCAGCAGGAGCGCGCCGAGCCCGATCATGACGCCGCGCATCAGCATCGCCCCGAAGATGCCCCACTTGAGCACCCGGGGCTGCAGCTTCTCGGGGACGTTGAAGTACTGGAAGATCAGCAGGAAGACGAAGAGGTTGTCGACCGAAAGTGAGAGCTCGATCAGGTACCCCGAGTAGAACTCCAGCGCCGGATGGTTGCCCTCCCTCCACCAGAGAAATCCGCCGAACAGCAGGGCCAGCGTTGCCAGACCGGCACTCCACAGCGCCGCTTCCTTGACGGCGAGAGCGTGGGAATGCCGGTTGACCACCAGCAGATCCACGGCGAGCAGCCCGAGGACGAGGGTGGTGAACCCGCCCCAGACCAGGACGCCGTGGTCGCCCATCGCTTAGGCCCTGGCCAGCTTCATCAGCGCCGCGACCCGCTGCTCCGTCGGCGGGTGGGTACTGAACAGCCGCATCATCCCGCCGCCGTATGCGGCGAGCGGATTGACTTGCGCCAGAGGCGCCGCCGCCGGCACCACGTTCATCGGCACCTGGTGGGCGATCGCGTCCAGCCGCTGCAGCGCGCTCGCCAGCGGCTCGGGCCGGCCCAGGATCTGGGCCCCCACCCGGTCCGCCTCGAACTCGCGGCGCCGGGAGATCGCGAACTGCACGATCATCGCCGCGATCGGCGCCAGGATCATCAAGATCAGTCCCAGCCCCGCGTTGCCGTCGCCATCGTCATCGGTATTGCCGAAGAAGATCATCCGGGGCAGGAAACCGATGGCTCCCGCCAATCCCGCCGCCACGGTCGACAGCAGCATGTCCCGGTTCTTGATGTGGGCCAGCTCGTGGGCGATGACGGCCTCGATCTCCTGTTGAGGCAGGTGCTTGAGCAGTCCTTCGGTGACCGCCACGACCGCCTTCTGCGGGCTCCGGCCCGTGGCGAACGCATTGGGTTGCTCGTGGGCCGCGATCGCCACCACCGGCATCGGCAGCCCGGCCCGCTGGCGCAGCCGGTCCACCATCTGGTAGAGCGCCGGCGCCTCCCGCTCGGTCACGACCCGCGCCCCGTACATCTTGAGCACGATTTTGTCGGACCAGAAATACATCACGAAGTTGAATGCTCCGCCTACCAGCAGTGCCATCAGCATCCCCGAGGTGCCGCCAAAGATCTGGCCCAGCCCCAGGAAGAGTGCCATCATGCCGGCGAGCAGCATGAATGTCTTTGAATCGGTCCTCATGTCTTGCTCCTTGCCTCCTCAAAATGAAAAACGAGACCTCGTCTCCGCCCTCTGGCGGCCGACGAAGGTCTCGCTCTGATACGGGTTACCCCATAACCCCGGGAACCGTGCCGGCGCAGTGCCGACAGTCTTGACGATTCCGCGGTCCGCCTTCCGGCGGATGAGCTACTCCCCTTCTAACTGGCTCAAAATTAAGCGGTTTGGGCCACCTCGTCAAACGTCTCCCCGACACCCGGTTTAACTTCTCTTCGAGAGCAACCAGCATCAGATTGCTTGGCCCCCGAGGGGCTCGCAAAGACTACTCGAAGGAGCACGGCATGCTCGAGCAGGACCGGGACCCGATCGTCGCCATCTGCTACCTCGCCGCCCTCGCCGACGGCGATCGGTCCGCCGAGGAGCAGGCCCAGTTTCAGCGCATCGCAGCCCGGCTGGGGGCCGACCCCGAATCCGGCCTGGCGGTTCAGGCCCAGAACCGCGAGCTGACGCTGGCCGAGGCGGCCGAGCGGCTCTCCTCGCCCGAGGCGAGGCGGACCGCGATGGAAATGGCGCTGTCGGTGATCTATGCCGACGGGCTCGCCAACTCCGCGGAGCAGGTCTTCCTGGCGGAGCTCCGCCGGGTCATCGCGACCGCTGACGAGGAAACCGAGACGCTGCAGCGGGAGGTGGAGACGCTGGCTCTCGCGCCCCTGGCCGGACCGCTCCCCGACACCACGCGGGGCACCGCACCCGGCGAGGCGCCCCGGCCCTCCCAAGCCGGCATCCCGGCGCTCTCCCACGACGCCGCGATCGATACGATGATCCGGAAGCAGGCCCTGCTCACCGGGGCGCTCGAGCTCCTCCCCCAGAACCTTGCCTCGCTCGCGATCATCCCGCTGCAGATGCGCCTGGTCTACCGGATCGGCAAGGACTACGGCCACTCTCTCGACGGCGACCAGATCAAGGACTTGTTCGGCACGATGGGCATCGGGGCCGCGGCCCAGGTCTTCGATGGCATGACCCGCCGGATCCTGGGTGGGCTCGGCCGCGGGATGTTCGGTCGGGCGATCGGAGGCCTTGTTGGAGGCACCGCGGGCGCCGCGGCCGGAGCCAGCGTGTCCTTTGTCACGACCTATGCGATCGGCTACGCCGCCCGGCAGTACTACGCGCAGGGCCGCGAGCTCTCGGCGGACGACCTTCGCGACCTGTTTCAGCGCTTCAAGGCCGAGGCAGAATCTCTGCTGCCCCGGGTGCAGGAAGAGATCCACCAGCAAGCCCAGCACCTGGACCTGAAGCGGGTGCTCGCCTCGGTGAAGGGACAACCCACCATCCCCTAGCGGCGGACCGCTACCAGGGCGGCTCCGCGACGTGGTGCGGATCGTCAAGCAGGAGGGCGCTCGCAAGGGCGCCCTTCGGCGTTTCGTGCTGTCCCTCCTGAACGATCAGCAATGCGTTGGCCTTGACCATCGAGGTGAGGATCCCGGAGCCCTGCGGTCCGGTGAGCCTGACGTCGTGGCCCGTCACCACCGCTCGAAGGAAATGCTGGAGTTTGGGGCCCAGCGTGACCGGCTCCGCCACGGTGACGGGTGTGACGGCCCGGAAGGGCAAGGGATGCCCCATCATCGCGCGGATGGCGGGGCGGACGAACAGCTCGAACGTCACCATGGTGCTCACCGGATTGCCCGGCAGCCCGATCCACGGTACGTCTCCCACCGTTCCGAAACCCACCGGCGCTCCCGGCCGCATCCGGATCTTCCAGAAATGCACCGCGCCGAGCTCTTCGATCACCGCGCGCAGATGATCGTGCTCGCCCACGCTGATGCCGGCGGTCGTCACTAGGAGGTCGCAGTCCGCGGCGCGACGGACGTGTTCCCGCACGCTCTCCTTCGTGTCCCGCATCAGGCCCAGGTTGACGGGTATGCCGCCGGTCTGACGGATGAGGGCGATGAGCGTGTGGGTGTTGGAGCTCGCCACCTTTCTGCCGGAGAGAATCTCCTCGGGCTGGTCGACATCCACGATCTCGTCGCCTCCGCCCAGGATCGCCACGCGGGGGCGGCGGTAGACCAGCGGGTGCGCCACCGCGAGCGATGCCAGCACGCCCAGCTCCGCGGCCCCGAGCGCCGAGCCTGAGGCGAGGGCCAGGGCTCCCTTCTTGAGGTCTTCCCCGGCGCGGCGGATGTTCACGCCGCAATCCCGGTCACTCCTTATCTCCACCTCCCCAATCCCCAACCCCGAGCCCCCAACACCCACGTCCTCCTGTCGCACCACCGAATCCGCCCCATCGGGAAGCGGCGCGCCGGTGAAGATCCGGGCGCACTCCGCGGGTCCGATCACTTTGGTCGGAAAGGCACCGGCCGGAAGCTCCTCCACCACGCGAAGCCGCACCGGCGAGGCCGGACTCGCGCCCCGGACATCGGCGGCGCGCGCGGCATAGCCGTCCATGGCGGAGTTGGTCCACGCCGGGATGTCGAGCGGGCTCACGATGTCCTCGGCCAGGACCGACCCGAGGGCGTCATCGAGGGGGATGCGGAGCGGCGGTTGCCGCTGGATCTGGGTCAGGATCCGCCGCGCCGCGTCCGCGGGGGCGAGCGGGGGATGTGCGCTCACGGCGCGAGCGGCTTGCCTTGCTCCATGACCAGGGCGGCCAGCACGGTGAGCCACATCGTGTCGGAGAACCGGAGCACCCGGCAGGGCGCGACGTAGCGATGATCGTCGGTGATGACGGCGATCCACTCGCCCGCGTTGGGCGCATCCGGCATGAAGAGCGGGGACTTGGCGACCTCTTTCCGGAACACCTCGATCTTCGGCAGCGGCGCGGCCTTGAACCCCTCGACCAGGACGATGTCCATGTCCGCGAAGTACCGGCGTGCCAGCGCTTCCGGCCCGGTGTCGTCGAGATGGCGCTCGAAGGTCACCCGGAGCTCGGGCGAGGCCACCAGCACGCCGTCGGCATTCCCCTCGTGGAAGTGGCGCCAGGAGTCGGTCTCCGGCCGGTCCACGTCCACCGGATGCGAAGCGTGTTTGATGGTGGCGACCCGCTTCTTCTGGCGCTTGAATTCATGCGACAGCGCGGCCACCAGCGTGGTCTTGCCGGCGTTCTTGTGCCCGATGATGGAGACGAGTTTGGTCACGACGCCATCCCGTTTGCCCGGACGAGTTCGTCCGCGGTGTTCACGTTGAAGAACAGCCGCTCCGGATCCCCGAACCGCTGAACTTCGCTGTCCGGGAGGAGCTTGACCCGGACCGACTCGTGAAAGGCGATCGCCCGAAGATCGCCCCGATCGAGCGCCGCCGCCATCGCCGGCCCGGTGGCGGGGCCGTAGGCGGCGCAGAGCGGCTCCACCCCCCTCCGGCCGCCGCTGGCCGGAATGTACACGTCGTCGTCGCCGAGACCCCTTCCCAGCGCCTCGATCAACCCGGCGGGAACGAACGGCATATCCCAGGCGACGCAGACCACCGGCGCCGGCGCCTCCACCACGGCGGTGTAGAGCCCCCCCAAAGTACCGAACCCCGGCCTCCGGTCCGATACCACCCGGAGATCGGTGCGCCACCCTGCGGCGTCGGGGGCGTTGGCCACCAGGAGTGGCAGCGCTCCCTGCGCCTTGAGGAAGGCGTCGACCAGCCGGTCCAGGATCCGGTGGCCCTGGACCTGAAGCAGCCCTTTCGGAGCCCCGCCCATCCGGGTCGCTCCCCCACCGGCGAGGATCGCGCCCCGGGCGGCCAGGCGGTCAGGCGGTCGGGCGGTCTGGTTCACCGGCAGTTGTCCGTTCGTCCGCCTGTCCGCCTGACCGCCCGTGGTAGTGCGGCTCCCCGCTGACCGCCCGGCCCACCAGGACCATCCCGGTACGACGAGCAATCTCCACCGCGAGTGTCGACGGTACCGACGGGGTCGCGACCCACGCCAGCCCTGCCCGCGCCGCCTTGGCGGCCAGCTCGGCTGAAATCCGGCCGGTGACGAGGAGCCCCATCCCGGCGACTGGTTTCCGGGCCAGGAGTGCGGCGCCGACCACCTTGTCGACCGCGTTATGTCGCCCGATATCCTCGGCGTGCGCCACCAGCAGGCCGTCCTGGGTGAGCGCTGCGGCGTGGATGCCGCCGGTGTCCTTGTACCGCTCGCCGCGGGCGAACAGCTCCTTGAAGAGCGGCCGGAGCACTTCGGGCCGAGGCGGCTCGCCTCGCACCGCCACCGGGGGGATCGTGTCCGGCTCGGCGAGGAAGATGTTGACCGCCCCGCAACCGGACGCCAGCACGGGCCGGCGCGCCTCGGCCCTAACCCGCGCAACCCGCTCCGGCGCGATCTCCGCCCAGAAGCCCAGGTCGGTGGCGCAGGGTCGCAACCGGACGTCGTCGAGGGACTCCAGGTAGCCTTCGCCGGCCAGCCATCCCAGCGCCAGCTCCTCGAGCAGGTGCGGGGTGCACATCCAGGTGACCGCGGGGGCGCCGTTCACCTCCAGCCAGACGGGGACTTCCTCCACGGCGGCCTGGTCCGACATCCGGCCGCCCCGTTTCGCCGGCCTGGACGGCGGTGTTGCGCCCTTCTCGTCAGCCACCTTTCACCTCACCGGACCAGTCGCCCACAGATTGCACGGATCCCACTCCTCACACTCACACAGACTCGTCAAACCGTTGGAAGACTCTGACGTCCCATTTCTGCCGGGGTCCGTGCCATCAAGATGAAGATCGGTGTAATCTGTGGGCAACTGGTCC
>Ga0070698_100003048_pt1 | contig 18464 bp, 11 predicted proteins | sample KBSK1502metaG_FD_65477 | JGI IMG/M metagenome (GOLD analysis project Ga0070698, IMG submission 65477) | Corn, switchgrass and miscanthus rhizosphere microbial communities from Kellogg Biological Station, Michigan, USA - KBS K1-50-2 metaG | ecosystem: Host-associated > Plants > Roots >...
CTGTGTCTTTACGTCACGTGCGCTCAGTGGGACGCCATTTGCGCCAGAGAGTGCCCCGGTCAGCATACAAGTGCAAGGGAGACGCCTGCCCACATGGACCATGGAGCATCACGCGGCAGGCGAACTCCCCGAAGGTCCGGTCAGCTCAAGCGAGCCGTTGGAAACACTAACACTGATTCCCTATGGCAGTACCAACTTGCGCGTGACAGAGTTTCCGGTGTTGGAGAGTGAAGTGTTTCAACGGAATGTGTGGTGATAGCCTGACGCTGGCTCATAAGGAGGGGGACTGGATTTTCCGTCGCGAAAGGAGAGAAGCACCGATGCGTATTGCCATTCTTTCGGAGATGCATGGAAACTGTTTTGCCCTTGACAGTGTCCTCGCCGACGTTTGTGCACTGGATCGAGGGATATGCTATACTGGCCTCAAAAGAGAGCGCATCCCTGTTGATATAGGGATACGCTTCTCCACCAGGCCCTGTTCACCAGCTAAAGATTTTAGGTGATATGAAGAGCACCAGATTACGGAACACCAGACGCAGGGGATGGTTGTGGACGATTTTAACACGGTAGTTAATACCCTAACAGAAGGCTTGCGCGAGCTGCCTACAGACTATGCGGCTCGTGTGAAAAATTTCCTCGCTGAATACCTGGGTAGTCCTCGGCACCCTGTGCCTTTTGGTGGGCGCGTCGAGGAATTTGACTACCTGGATGGCTGGCTCGCTGATCAAGATGCGCCCTCCTACTTGCTCCTGGCCGCGCCGGCAGGCCGTGGTAAATCTGCCCTGCTTCTGCGCTGGTGTCAGAGGTTACTCGCCCGGCCTGACTTCGCTGCCATCTACTTCCCGGTGAGTATTCGTTTCCGTACCAACCTGGCCGGCGTGGTCTTCCCCTCTCTGGTGGCCCTCCTCGCCAATTTCCACGGAGAGAAGATGCCCGCCGATCCTAACGTGCAAGAAGAGATCTGGCGGGGCCTGCTCGTTGACTACATGACCCGTCCCCTGCCGGATGGACGGATCCTGGTCCTGATCCTGGATGGTGCGGACGAAGCGGCTGACTGGGTGGTGGACCCCCGTCTCTTTCCCCCAAATCCTCCTCCGAGCCTGCGCGTGGTGCTCTCCGCTCGCTATCTTGCCAATGACTGGGATGCCGACGCGTGGTTGCAGCGGCTCGGCTGGACGCGTCAGGGCCTGGCATGCACGCTCCAACTGCATCCGTTGGACCGGCCAGGTATCGCCAGTGTTCTGATACAGATGGGCTTCCCCCTGGATCTGCTTGGCACGCGCGTCAATATTGTCTCCGAACTCCATCGTCTGAGCGAGGGCGATCCCTTGCTCGTTCGCCTGTATGTCGATGACCTGTGGGAGCGCGGCGAAGCGGCAGTGCACTTCCAGCCGGAAGATCTGCGTGCCATGCGTCCTGGCCTGGCAGGCTACTTCGAGCGCTGGTGGAAAGACCAGCGCCTCCTGTGGAGCAAGGAAGCGCCCCAACGTGAAGCCGAGGCCCAGGCATTGCTGAACCTGCTGGCGGGGGCTCTAGGTCCGCTGAGCAAAGAGGATATCTTGCACCTGGCACCGGACGAAGCAGAACTCAAGATGGGAGGTCTCGAGCAACATCTGGCGTCTCTCTCTCGCTTCGTGATCGGCGATGGCATACGCCAGGGGTATGTCTTCAGCCATCCTCGGCTGGGAAACTACTTCCTTGAAGAGCGCTTCAGTGAACTTGAGCGCCAGGAGGTGGAGCGCTGCTTCCTGGCATGGGGCGAAAAGACCCTCGCAGCGCTCAATGAGGGACGTTTACCGCCAGAGAAAGCGTCAGCCTATAGTGTGCAGTACTATGGCGCCCACCTGCAGCGCGCTCATGCTGACACACGCACTCTACTTTCGCTGGTCAGTGATGGCTGGCGGCGCGCCTGGGAGAAACTGGATAGGGCCAATGCTGGCTTCATGGGTGATGTAGAGCGCGCCTGGAGAGCCGCAGAGCGCGAGGACACGGCGGCGGTTGTCGCAGGACGCCAGGCCGCATATGTGGGCGAAGGGATACGCTGCCTCCTCTGCCGGGTCAGCGTCAACAGTATGGCCAGCAATATCTCGCCCAGGCTTATGCTGGAGGCGGTGAAAACGGGGGTCTGGACCCCCGCGCAGGGGCTGGCATGTATCCGCCTGATTGCAGACCTGGCGCCGCGAGCCAGAGAGCTTGTGGGCCTGGCGCCCTACGTGCAGGAGCCGCTGCGCACAGATATTTTGCAAGAGGCCCTGGATACGGTCGCGACGATTAAGGATGAGCGCGCTCGCCTGGATGCACTGATTGAACTGGCCCCTGGCCTCTCCGAAGAGCTGCTCTGGCAGGTGCTAGAAACAGTACCGGCGATTAGCGATGAGGCGGATAGAGCAGGAGTGCTGGCTGAGCTGGCCCCCGCGCTCTCTCGCTATAGAGCGCTGATTGAGCGAGCCCTGGACCTCGCCGAGGCGCTCGCAGAGGAAGAATATCGTGCCCTGGCGCTGGCAGGGCTGGCTCCGTGTTTCTCTGATGAGCAGCATGGCCGCGTGCTGCAGCTTGTACAAATGATCCAGGAGGAGAGATACCGGGCGCAGGCACTGACAGCTCTGATACCGCACCTGCCGGAAATCTTTCTCCTGGATGCCTTGCAGGAAGCACGCCGCATGCAGGACGGCCTCTCTCAGATACGGCTCCTCACAGGCCTGGTGACCTATCTCCCGGATCAGTTGAAGGCAGAGCTGGTGCAGGAGACGCTGGCACTGGTGCGCGATATCGAAGATCGAGAGTATCGCGTCGAAGTGCTGGTCAAGCTGGCTCTTTTCCTACCCGAAAAAAAGCTGCACCAGGTGCTGCAAGAGGCACAACTGCTCTGGGACGAAAGCTTTCGCGCCCGCGCGCTGACCGATCTTATGCAATACATAACAGAAGAGCAGCTCCCTGAGTTCTTACAGGCGGTGCAGACCATGAGGAGCGAAGAATGCCGCACAGCAGTATTGATACAACTGCTTCCTCGCTTGTCTGAATCGCTCCTGGAGCAGGCCCTGGACATTGTGCAGGCAACCTGGGATGAGGGCTGCCGGGTAGAGATCCTGGCAAAACTGGCGCCCTATGCCTCCGAAACCTTGCTGCCCAGGCTGCTGGAGTTGGCTCGGGCAATAGAAGATCGCGGCTACCGGGTGTGGCTGTTAGCGGAGCTGGAGACCTCCCTGGCGGGAAGAGCGCTGCCTTTCGATATGCTCACAACCTTCCAGGCTATAAAAGAGAAAGAGGAGCGGTTACAAACCTTATTGGCCATAGTCCCCCGTCTATCCGAGGAAGCACTGGCAAGGATTTTCGACTTTATGTTGCCAGAAGTGTTTGGCTTTAGCTGGTTTACTCGGAGTGAAGACCGCCACGCACATATACTCGCCAAACTGGGTGGTCGCCTGCCAGAAACCTGGCTGCCGAGGTCAATAGGGATGGTACGGGCTATGGGCAATGAAGCACACCAGGTACAGGTGCTGGTTTCCCTGGCTCCTCGTATTCGTGAAACACTGCTCTCCGAAGTCCTGGATATCGTAAGAGCTATGAAGGACAGAGAAAAACGCGCACAGGTCCTGGAGATCCTGGTCTCCTCTCTACCGGAGGAGCGCAAGGGCGAGCGGGTGCAAGAAATGTTACAGGTACTCCAGGTGATAAAGGATGAAGCAGATCGCACGCACACGGTAGTTGAATGTGCTTCTTATCTGCCCGAAAAGTTGCCTTCCAAAGGTGCACGGATGGTAGTAGAGGCCGTGCGGGCAATGTGGTATGAATCAAACCAGGCGCGAGTCCTGGCAGCGTTGGCTTCGCGCGTGCCGGAGGATATGTTTGAGGCAGTGTTGGAGATAGTGCAAGAAATGAAAAGCGAAGAGGAGCGGGCGCAGGCGTTGGCAGCAGTAGTGGCTCGTGCGCCAAAGTGGATGTTTGCGGGGATGTTAGGGATGGCGCAAGACATGCAGAACGATTATGAGCGCGCGAAAGTGTTGGAGGTACTGGCGCCGCGTGCGCCAGAGAGTTCTTTCTCTGAATTGTGGCAAGCCATTGGGGCGCTCAGAGGCAAAGGAAGGCAAGTGTGGCTGCTGGGAACACTGGTAATACGTATGCCTGATCGCTTCTTCCCCCAGTTTTGGGAAGCGGCCCAGGCTATCGAGGACGAAGGATGGCAACAAGGGGCGCTGGGCTTGCTGGCACCACACATGCCCGAGAGTCTGTTTTCCCAAATGTGGGAAGCCATTCAGGCGATCCCTAATAAAGGAAAGCGCGCTCGGATAATGGGGACGCTGGCGCCGCATGTGCCGGAGCGCTTCTTCTCTCAGTTTTTCATGACAGCCGAGACTATTGACGATGCAGAGGTACGCCTGCAGGTCCTGGAGGCGCTGGCATCGCATGTACCAGAGCGCTTCTTCTCTCAGTTTTGGAAAGCCATACAAGAGACGCAGGGTACCATACGTTGGGAAAAGATACTGACGGCGCTGGCCCCTCGTGTGCCAGCGCACTTCTTCCCCCAATTCTTACAGGCAGTGCAAGTAGTGCCGAATGAAATGCGCCGGGCAGAAGTATTGACTGCACTGGCTGCTCATGTACCGGGGCGCTTCTTCCCCCACTACTGGGAATCCTTACGAGCAATGAAAGATGGAGGGAAGCAGATACACATTCTGAAGGCGCTGATTCCTCATCTCTCACGGGAAAGGCTCGCAGATGTGCTGGACCTATTACAAGCGCAGCCGCATCCAGAGAGGCGAGTAGTAATCCTGGAGATACTGGCTCCTTATCTCCCCGAAGAAACGTGCGCAGAGCTCCTGGAGGAGGCGGTCCTCCTTCTGCCAGGCTTTGCTGAAGAACTGGTGGCGATCCAGGCAACATGGGAGAAAAGATGGCACTTGCGGACCCTGGCCGTGTTGGTTCCGCATCTCCCTAAGGAACGGTTGCGGGCGATATTGCCCGCTGTGTTGACGGCGGTCCGGGTGCTGAGACCAGAAGAAGACCGAGTCTGGACTCTTACAAAACTGGCTTCCAACGTCCCGGAGGAATGCCTGAAGGAGATGCTGGAGGCAATATGGTCAATCGATAGAGCGCAACACCGCGCGCAGGTGCTGAAGGCAGCCGGTTCCCTGGCGAAGCAATCCTCGCCTGCCCTGCTCTATCCGGCCCTGCAGGAGATCCTGCATCTCCTGGCCCAGCGCACGCGCCGGGACGCGCTAGCTGATCTCGCGCTCCTGGGGTCTGCCATCAGTGCGTTGGGTGGAGAGAAGGCAGTAACAGAAGTCTGCTGTGCTACCCTGGAAACCGGGTGCTGGTGGCCCTAAAGCATGAATGGCAAAATGAGAGGTACATCGGCTAGGGAACAAAAAACGCGTAGTGGTCAAAAAGGGAATGGTGTGATAAAGTAACACCATCTCAAATAGCCTTTTGGAGAATGGTATGGTGACGATGACGCTGCACTGCCCATATGGTCAGAGTGATGCGCTGGTGCACAATGGCCGAGCCCCTTATGGCGAGCAGAAATAGCTCTGCCGAGCGTGTCAGCGACAAAGTCGGGAGGATCCAACTCCGCACGCTTCTGCGGAGGAACGCCGTGAGGAGATCCTGTGTGCCTATCAGGAGCGTAGCAGCTTACGCGGGCTTGAGCGGACGGATTGCGGGTCCCACGCACCACGATTCTGAGCTGGATCAAAAAAAGCCGCTCAACTCCCCCGTTGAGTCAGACCGTAATCCCGCCTGATGCCAACGATTCAGCATCGAGTATCTTGGAACTGGATGAGTGGTGGTCCTTTGTCCGCAAAACACGCTCTTTTTCAAAATCGGGAATCAGGCATGAGGCCGGCCTCTTTCTCCACCGCTACAATCTTGATCGAGCTCTTATGCTGATGAGAAGCACTCCCTGCGGAGAGATACATCCCATCCCTACACAGGTACGGTATGGGTATGATGAACCATCGCACCTCCGCTTGATGTGTAGGGCTCTTTCAGCTCCATTTCAGGAAGACGAGGTAGGCTTGTAAAGAAGGTGAGCGAGATTCTCAGCAGGGCCGAGCAGCACAGCAATAACCAACCGGTCACCACGGAGGTAGGCGATGCAACAGTTCCAACCTGATTCCGCACAGGATACGGGCAACAGTGATGAGCAGCCTCTAGTCATAGAAGAGCTGCCAGTGGAGGCTTCTCAGAAGCAGACCACACCACCCAGGAAGCCCAAGTGGCGGCGAAGCTTCCCGCCTCTGATCGCGGGTGGCATCCTACTGCTGGTAGCAGTGGTCGTCGGCGCTCATCTCCTCCCACAGGCTCCTGCCAGCCAGCCGTCACCCGGCACCTCGTCGCGAAAGGCGCCTCTCTCAACCCCTACGCCAACACCCATACACAATGCGGGACCGGGAGTGTCAGACCAAAGCGTCCATCCGACCGTCATCGATGGCGTAGCCTATGTCAGCACCTCAGCTAACGTCAGCTACGCGCTCAATGTGAGCACCGGCACACTGCTCTGGCGCTCTACTACCACGAAAGGCGCAACGTACTTACCACCGGTGGTCGCCAAGGGGATCGTGTATGTCAACACCAACCTGAGCGAGACAGCAAGCGTCATCTATGCGCTACGAGCCACCGATGGAAAACTGCTCTGGAGCCAGCAGGGAGATAGCACCCTCTCTCTAGAACAGGTGGTGAATGACATCGTGTACGAAGCAAGCGGCGGGGGCATCACCGCCGCGCGGGCCAGCGATGGCTCCAAACTGTGGAGCTATACAGCGAAAGGGATGGACGCTCCCTCTGTGTATTGGATCAGTGTTGTGAGCAGTGGAGTGGTGTATGGCTCTGTCTCTCCCTACTTGAACTCTGGCCCTTGGGGGAGCATGACGACCCTCTTTGCCTTGCGCGAGCGTGATGGAAGCGTGCTGTGGAGGGAGCCTGGCGCTCTGCTGACCGAGAACCAGAGCATCATCTATAGCGCCGCTGGCAACACCTTATGTGCAGTGCAAGCTGGCGATGGCACGAAACGCTGGTGCCGGGTGATTGGACCTGAGAATACGAGCTTGCAGACCCTGGAGGAGCCAGCCGTCTTCGCTGGCATCCTCTATCTCTTCACGACCACCTTCAATCCCGCCACCGCCTTGCAGGGGGGTCCTGGCCAGACCGCCAGTATCAGCAGACCACTGGCGCTAGCCAGTGCGCTGGCGCCTGGCCAGGCGCGCATCATACCGGCCAGCCTGACTCTGCCCCAGAAAGAGGGCAAACCATCGGTGTACGCCATACGGATAGCAGACGGAACCATCCTCTGGAGCCATCTCCTCAATGAGGGGAAGAACGGCTGGGTCAGCGGGTTCGGGGTAGAGCATGGCGTGCTCTACGCAGGGGTGAACGACGAAGCAAGTCCTGGCGGTCAGGTGTATGCGTTGCAAAGCCAGACAGGCAAGGAAAGCTGGCGTACCACGAGTGCTACCCCGCCTACCTACGGCATACTGACTAGTGGGATGCTCGCTATCAGTTCTGCTACCGGAAGCGTGGATGCCCAGAACATCCATGATGGCTCTCGTCTCTGGCACCACGCCCTGACCGGAGAGATTCATACCCCGCCGGTGCTGGCTGGAGACACCCTCTATATAGGCGCTTCCACCGGGGTCTTGGATGCCTTCGACATCCACAGCGGCGCTTTCCGCTGGCAGTATCCCGTGCCGTGACCATGCAGAGAGGCCTGCCTCGTCTTTCTCCAATGAGGAATGGCATTCAGGTCTCCGTAATGTCTTGCCTAAGTGTCTGGCAAGATCTTACGGATGCCTTATCATGCTCATATAAACCACTACCCAATTGTCCTTTTGATTGGAACACGGCTCCATTAGGCTATCCAACAGCACACCAAGGATTTTCCATGACGCCAAATATTCCCTGAGCTAAAAATGAAGGGACTGTAAGGCTGCGTTCGCCCGATCCGAAAAATGCGCCGAGCTGCTGAAGCATGTGTAGGGATGCCTGTGAGCAGCACGAAAACAGGTATTTTCCAGTGTGGGTCATCTGGTCATTGGCGCTGGCGTGCTAGCGACTCAGTTTGATGAAGTGGATGAGAGGCAGGATGCTTGTAAACGAGAGGAGCATTTCCATTGGAGAAAAGTCTCTCAAGCGGGATCAGAGCAAGGGGCGACCGATGGGTCGATGCCCGTCGGTTTCGGTTCGAGTATTTTTGTATTTTTCTAGGATTAATAGAACAAATGTTCTATCACCTCGACCCCTTCCTCTCAATGTATGCTCCTCATTGATGCCTGACTGATTCGTCCTCAGTTTCCATGCTCCTCTTCGCTGGGCTACCTCTGCCTGGTTGCTTATGCACAATTGATGGGTTAGCCCGAATGTTTCGGGTCTCCACAAAAGCGGGTGAATCTCAAGTCGCGGATCACTGCTTCGCACCCAGTTCGCCTGTAGAGAGGCACCCCCCAATAGGGCAAGCTGGCCTCGCCTTGCTTTTTGTAGCATTATTCAAAAGAGCACCAACCGTATACTCGCACCGTAATCATGTAATCAAGGTAATCTATCTCATCCCAAGAGAACTATGTAAGTCCCACAACAACCACAAGAGAATCTTGGTAGTTCTTTTGTCTTATTGCTCAGACAAGCAGCCTGAGAAGAGTGATATGATGAGCAAGACTCAACTACGCTTCAGCGAAGAGGGGGAATGATGCTTATTTCTAGATCTCACGAACTCTTCCATTGGAAAAAGTGGCCGGTGTTCGCTCTCTTCTTGCCGCTGCTGGTCTTCCTGCTTCCTCTTTTTCTCCTGGCCGGTTGCGGTGAGAGCACCGTAGCCACTCCCACCTGGCCGAGCCTTTCATCCTCTCTGGCCACGCCTGCGCCCAAAGAAACCGGTCCGCACTTGCCCGCAGCAACTTTGCGAGTTCCAGAAGATTACCTGACGATTAGCGCCGCAGTCAAAGCAGCGAAGCCCGGCGATCTGATATCTGTTGCCCCGGGGATTTATCACGAGACGGTGATCGTGCATACGCCTGACCTGACCATCCGGGGGCGCAATCGCAATACGGTGATCCTGGATGGCAATTTCACCCTGCCCAACGGTTTCCTGGTGACAGCCAATGACGTGGTTCTGGAGAACATGACCGTGCGCCACTATGTTGGGAATGGTTTCTACTGGTATGGCGTCCATGGCTATCGGGGCAGCTATCTCACCGCTTATGCCAATGGCGATTACGGTATCTATGCGTATTTGTCAGTAGACGGGCAGTTTGATCATGATTATGCCGCCGGACAGCCGAATGGGTTCTATATTGGCGCATGCCATCCCTGCAATGCGGTGATTACAGAAGTACTCGCGGAAAATAACGGCCTGGGCTATTCCGGCACCAACGCCGGGGGGAACCTGGTCATCGAGAACTCGATCTGGCGCGAGAACGTTGTTGGAATCGCCCCGAACACCGAGGACTCGGAGCCACTGGCTCCCCAGGACGGTGTAACAATCATCCACAACCTGGTCGAGAACAACAATAATTCCAATGCCCCGGTCGAACCCGAGCAATTGGCCACGATGGGTACCGGGATTCTCATTGCCGGCGGCAGCAACGACGTGATTGAGGATAATCGTGTAAGCGGGGACGATTACTATGGCATTTTGGTGGTGGCCAATATTGATCAGAACGTCTGGGAACCTCACGGCAATATGGTCAAAGAGAATGTCGTGACCGATTCCGGGGTTGCCGACTTGGCCCTTGCTGCCCTTTCTGCCGATAACAACTGCTTCTCTGGCAATACGGTCTCACGCACTGCTCCACCGTTCCTGCAGTATACGCACGCCTGCGGATCACTGCTGGACCGCGCAAGCGGTGGTGATCCCAGCGCTGCTTTCTACCTGCTGGACCACTATATGCGTGCCCAGTTACGGCACTTCCAGCCGCGCAGCTGGCAGACTTTCCCGAATCCCACGCTGCAACAGCCTGGTATGCCCGATCCAACCATCGCTCCCCAGGGAATATGCGCAAATTTAGGAGGATATACCCTCGATATGACTGTCAGCTCCACCACTGTCCATCCCAGCTTGACGCTGGGCGGCCTTGGCCTGGCCACACCTGTTGGCGAAATCATCCTTGGTTTCTACTTCTACCTTCTGCCCATCGCGCTGTACGCGACCTGGTTTGGTGTTGGTACCTGGGATCTGATCCGCCGCACCGATCTCAAGGGCGGCGTGCGCATCGGCTGGCTGGCTGTGATCTACCTGATCCCCGTGCTTGGTCCGCTCGCCTACTTCCTTTTTGGCAAGTCTGAGATCCAGCGCAGCACCCGCTGGGCTCTGGCTCTGGGCGCGCCGCTGGCTTATGTCATGATCGCCGTCGTGTTGCTCCTGCTTGTACCATAACAGAAGCTTGACCAGGAGAACAAGAAAAAGTCTGGCTCTTCCGCATTTCTCGTGCTCAGCCATTCTGTTGATTCGCCAAGAACCCAATGCACTTCTGCATTGGGGGATGGTTTCTTCAAAGAATTATCCTTCCCACATGCGTGTGTATGCGAATGCCGTCTTCTTGAGTCGTTCAAAAGACAGAGGCAGGATTTTCAGATGAGCCAGGCACTTCCGAAAGCGAATCGACGGCGATGGCCAAAAGAACCTTGCCTGGAAGTCAAGCAGAGATGAAAAAAAGGCCGTTTGCTGCTAGAATGGAAACCACGATGAGAAGCTGGTTGCATTATCTAATTTAAGAGTAGGTAGATGAGCTTATTTATATCTATCTTGAAATGCTGAGGAGGAGCATATGTTTCGCCGTTTTTTCCAACGCAACAGGCGGGGACAAACGCCCGGGCCACAGGAGTCGGGGCAACCAGGCAAGCCTGACCCTGCAGATTTCTCGAAACAAGCAGCAGAGTTTTTGCAGCAACAAACAGGGCGACAGGAAGATGATGGTATCCACCGCATGGTGCTGCGCATGGGGGAGCAAAAGCTTCCAGACGATCCTGATGAGCAAACGTATGCCATGGACCAGGGGGAGCACGCAGAGATTGCTCGGGACGCGCTGCAAGCAGGAGATTTCAAGCGCTCGATCTACCACCTTGGTCTGGCGCTGGCCACTGATCCTGCGTGCGACGAGTGGCTCGCACTGCTCGACCAATGGATTGCTACCATCGGCCCACACGCGCTTGATCTGGTTCCGCTCAACGATAAGCAGCATTTTGCAACATTACAGGCCAGCCAAAGCCTCATGAACAGGGGGAGCACTTCCGCCCATCGCATGGAAGTGACGCCCATCGTTGGCAAAAACTATCACGCGAAAGTCGCTGTCCACGCCTATATCCTGGCATCTCAGGGAAGAATGAAAGAAGCTGTTGCTCTGCTCTTGCAATTATCTCAAGTAAAACCAGAGATCCCCTATGTACTCTGGCTCCCACGCTGGCAAGATCAACCAGCATTTACAGACGCTCTTGAACCTGAGAAGGTAGCCCCTATCGTGGTGCAACTCATGAAAAAATACCCTGGCACCTACGTGTTTTCAGAGCGAGGGCGGGCAGAGATAAGCCACTACCTCCCCTTGCTCCGCGAAACCTATACCGCTCTCTCAAACGAGCAAACGAGTGAAAGATTCCTCTCGACAGCATTTGTGTACGCGATGGCGCTGCGCAAAGCCGGTTCTTTTGAGGAAGCAGCCCGCATCGCCAGGGCACTGCCCGGGACATCTTATCAGGCGCTGGTCGCGCTCGCCATGGCAGAGGGAGCGTTGGGGAACCTCGAGGCAGGCGTTGCCGCCTATCAACAGGCATTGATCCTCCAGCCCCATGATGTGGCGGTGCGCAATGATCTTGGGACGCTGTTGCTCACCCAGGGAAAACTCGCCGAGGCTCTGGCTTTCTACGAAGAAAGCACCCGGATCGACCTCAGCGACCCCTATCAGGACGCCTTTGCCCACGTCGCCTATCTGAAGTATCTGCAAGCGCACCAATCTGAAGTATGGCTTGAGAGGCTTAAAACCCTCGCGCAACGCCAGAGAACAGCCCACAGGCTCCTCTATCTCTTACAGACCCCCTTTATTGGGAAGCTGCCTTCTGCAAGCGAGGCGCTTATCAATTTGATGCGCAACATCAAAGCCAAAAGCGCTGCTGGAGAGGTCAAACTGAAGGCCGGTTCAACAATCGATATCGGCTTGAGCTCGCTCGAAGCGCCCAGCGCACGGTTGGCAGCCGCACTTATGCTGGATGCCCGAGGAGTCTCCTTCAGGCTTGGTGTCGCAGAAGCGCTCTCTCCTGACCCGCGCCAGCCGCTGCGCCCTGTGGAGTATCAACTCTGGCGTTATGAAGGGATGGACCCCACCCCCGCCGTTCCACCGCCCGATCCCGCCATTGCAGAGAGCATTGCCGCACTCGCGCAGATACCCTATGCACTTGATCGCTGGCACGAGCCTGCTCGTACGCTTGGCCAGCGCCTGGGACAGAACGCGCTCATGAGTCTGCTAGGAGTGATGGTCCATCCACCGGCAACGCCAACAGGCTGGGATGAATGGGATTGGGTAATCGCGATCCAGCTCGCAAGCGCACTCACAATTGCTTCTATTGATGCTGGCTGGGAAGGCTCGCGCCGCAAGGCCGCCTTGACGTCGCTGATCTATGGCCCGATGGACTGGTCAGGGGCAGCAGCGCTTATAGCCATGGCAGTACTGGCACGTCAGGATAGGCGCATCAACATCGAGTTCGACAACATCTGCCGTGACCTCTGGCACTTCGGGCCAGGCAGCGCAGAATGGCCGCTAGAACAGGCGATGGTCTTTGGCTTGATCTTCGTCGACGCCTACAGTGACGAGGCAAAGGAGTACATCGACACCTATTTTGAGCGAATGCGGGGAGAGCATGAACGGGAGGAAGGGAAATAATGACCGGGCAAAAGCAGAGCTATAAACATGCTATAAGAAAGCGTCGCTGGTGTCCATTCGCTCACCTACGCTCAATCGGTTTGCAGTGGAATTTGCAGGACAGTTGCCGCATGACCAGATGCCATTTCTGCAAACCGATTGACAGACACTTCCGGAACGGTAGAAGAGGGATACCCGTATAGCCTTATCGGCTAATACCCATTTGAGGTAGCGGGTTGGATGAGTACATCAACATGTTTTCACCCAGCCCGATCACTTCACAGGCTCCACAATCGCGCTTTGGGCAAGGAAAATTGTCCCCGCTGTTGTGGAAGCACTTCAATAACTCTCATCTCGGTAATCTGGACTGCATTCTCATAATGAGGTATGCGCGAACGTTTAGAAAAGTTCTGGATTTCTTTAAAATCCCAGGTACCGATATACCTGTTGTGTCGCTCTCTGTATTCCGTTCGCAGTATATAGGGATCCAGGCGCGTCGCGAGCAGTACCTGCCCTCCAGACCAACAGAAGATTTTGCCGTCGTAGAGTTCGTGGAGGAAGCGCTCCCAGACTCGCGTTGAACAGCGCTCTCCCGGATTGAACCTGTTGCGCGGTAGCGATACCCACAGCACTGCGATGCCTTTTTCCTCGTAGAGGGATGTGCGCCTTGCAACATCGGCAGGTGGAAGTGTGCTGCGCTGCAATTCTACCGCAACCATCACCTCACCGTCCCAGCAAAAGCTGATATCTGGGCGCACCACCCCCAGAGGGAGTTCGACCTGCAGTTCGCTCACTTGAGGGTGTGTGTGAGAAGCGCGTGATACATCTGTGATGGCTACTTGGACCCAGATATTTGGAGATAAGGAGAGAAGGTGATAAACCCGAAGGGAAGTTCTAAAGGAGGAAGTAGAAGATGGCATGGTGTGCGCCGTTGTGCTTTAGTCGTTCTTGCTGAGAAAGCTCAGCACCACTGAGGTGAACGTGGGTAAAGCGCCACCTTACCTCATCTCGAAAGGGAAAGGGAAAAATAGCATGGTGGTAAAAGCGCAGTGAGGGAGAAACCGCTATCCCAAGATGCTGTGCAGCTAGGCCGTATATGGTGAGACTGGGTTTGTCGAACTCAAGGTGAGTCGTTGTTGTCATCTCTTCCTCGCGCTGCGGGATGGCGCGAGTCCTGGGGTGGGCAATACAATACCATGGTACTGCTCAACACCTCCCCTAGGAGACGCCTGTAGTGAACAGGGTAACCGCCGCACGAGCACCTACAGCGGCGTGCTGAAAGATTGAGTCATATTAACCCTTCCTTTCCTGACCAGGAAGAAGATAGCCGCAATGCTGAAACCACCCCTGCGCATCCTGAGCGGTGATGGTGAGTAATGCTTGAGCAATGGCTTCTTCCAGGGCTTCTCTGGTTCTGGCTCCTGCGCGGCGTAAGGCTGTTTTGAGTTTGGAAAACGCTTCTTCAATGGGAGAAAGGTCGGGTGAATAGCTCGGTAAGAAAAGAAGTTGACAGCCTTTCGCCTCGATGGCCGTCCTGACCCGCGTGCTTTTGTGCGCCTGGAGGTTGTCCATGACCACGATCTGCCCGGCAGGGAGACTGGGAGCCAGAACCTGTTCGACATACAGCTCAAAGGCTGTGGTGTTGGCCGATCCTTCCAGGATCAGCGCGGCTCCCATGCCTTCCAGAGAAAGGGCGGCGATGAGTGTGGTGTTCTTGCCCCGATTGCGCGGCACGCTTCCTCTGGCGCGTTCTCCCTTTGGCGCACGGGCATACAAGGGGGTCAAAGCGATGTTGGAACCGCACTCATCAATAAATACCAGCGATTCGGTCGGAAGCTTACTCGCGTTCGCTCGCCAAGTAGCCCGTTCTTCCTCGTTGCGCTCCGTCGCTCCGATCGACTTTTTTTTCGCGTCCAGCCCAGCCGCTTGATCGCTCGACTCATGGTCCACCGGCTCACTCGTGCTCCGTAAGCTTGCTCCCAGAGGTCACAATGGTGCTCCAGCGTGGCGTCGGCATGCGCCTGTAATTGGGGCATCACACCAGCCTCCACCTGTGCCCGTTTCTTTGGAGGGCGACCAGGGATCGCTTTTGGTCTCACGTGTCCTTCCTCTCGCCGTTGCTTCACATACCGTTTGAGCGTGGAGAGAGAAATGCCAAACATCTGGACAATCTCAGCCCTGGGATAACCGCAGTCCACAGCTCGCAGAACACGCTCACGTACATCCTGAGAGTACGCTTTCATCAGCTGGCTCCTGAAAAGGAATGAGAAGGAACGAATAGACAGAGATTGCGCGCCGAGTCCGCGTCCCTTTGGGCAAGCTCGGCGCGCGGCTTCGAGAGCCCCTATGCCCCCTCAGCCAACCTCCCCCATCTCCACAGTCTGGCGATCAGCCCCACCAGGAGAGCAACACCCATGCCCACCAGAAACGGACCCACGCCAATCACGTTCGTCTGACTCCATGCGAAAAGCGGGGTCGCCGCAGGGAACAGGAGCACCGCAGCGATGACGCCGAGCAGCAGTGCGCCAAGGTTCACGCCCAGCCGCAGCCCGCGTCCAACCTGGGAGCGGGAACCTCGCCAGTTGCGCCAGTCATCGGCGAGGCGGCTTTGAACCTGCCGGATGTGAGCCACGCTATGGACAACAATCAGCGGGAGCCAAACCAGCGCGCTGAACACGTGCGTCAGAAGGAATAACTGGATCGGTCCGACCACGACGAGTCCAATCCCACTGCCAACCATCACCACAGTGGTGATGAGGAGCACCGGGCCGAGGACTCGCAAGACCAGAAGAGGTGGTCCTCGGCGCACGTAAGCGGGTGCTCTGGTGTAGTAGCGCAGGAAGCGCCAACCAGTCGAGCCCATCTTCATCAGGAGCGGACCAGCCAGAAGCACGCCAACAATGGTATGAGCGGGGAGCCAGATGCGGAGGAAAGCCGATGTGACCAGCTCCACGACGATCAGCACCAGGAGCACGAGGCTGACTAGCGCCGTTAGCCGCTCATTGCCGATCACTCCCGCTTGCTTTTCCTCGGGCTTGTGCTCATGGTGCATCGACCTAGAGGGATGTCCAGCAAGCTCGTTTCCAGGTGTGCGTGTGTGCATGATGTTTCCTTTCCTCTGTTAGGCGTTGATATCCTGCCGTCGGAAGGCCACGAAACTTCCCACGACAAAGGCCGTCATCCACACCAGCGCGACCAGCAAGGCAGCGGCGTAGCCCTGGGGAGGGGTGGGACCAACGTCGGTGGGAAACACCGAGCCGGGCAAAAAGTTGAAGGTGCGGATCGGGAACCACCGCGACCCCTCATTCCACACCATCGCAATGATGCCCTCCGGGACCAGGACATAGGCCAGGGCGACTCCGACTGCTATGGCAGTTCCGCGTGTCAGGACAGCGATCAGCATGCCCAGCAGGCAGACACCGATGAGACAGAGCACCTCGTTGCCAAAGAAGGCGAGCCAGGCACTCAGTCCCGCAGACGAGGTCCAGGCAGCGGTCTGGACTCCTTGCGCGCCTGCTGTGGCGAGGATGAGCACGCTACTTCCAACCAGGGTCAGCGTCATAGAAAAGAGCACAAAGAGCATCAGCGCCAGCATTTTGCCGGTCAACAGGCGCAGACGGCGAGGCTCGCGCACCAGCAGGTTGCGCCAGGTGCCTTGGGACCACTCGGCAGTAAGGTTCGCCGTGACGATGATCAGCGCGACGGCAATGATGAACGATCGCGCCTGTCCCACAATGGTAATCAGCCCCAGCGAGGTGGGAAACGCATGAGCGAGGGAGTCTACCTCCTGGCCGGTGGCGCCGGAGGTGATTTGATGGAAAGTCAGGTAGGCAAAAAAGGCGCTGGGAACGAGCATGATCCCCGTCCCGGCGAACATACTCCAGCGGCGACACTTGAGCAACTCACTCCGAAACGCGCGCAGGAGGGGGGTGAGTGGGGTCATCGCTGCTCTCCTTTCAACAGCGTCAGGAAACGCTCTTCAAAACTGGCCCCTTGATGCTGGTCAAGGAAAGCACGGGCGGGACCATTGTAGAAGGCCTTCCCCTGATGGAGCATGACCAACCAATCCGCGACCTGCTCCAGTTCTCCCAGCTGTGCTGGCTACTTATGATATCCAGCGAGAAAAATGCAAGTTTACCTCTTCAATTACCTGGTCATGTGACCCCTGAAAGTCACATGAAGTCAAGATAAGTAGAATATGCTTGTTCTTGCAGCCCGAACCTTCTGTGCCAGAAAGCATCCATGTGCCTTGCTTGGTCCATGGATCACCGAAAATGACCAGCAGCTGCATGGTGATGCACAGAGGGAGGTCCTCTCTCTGCGCAGACCTCTGGCAGTCAGCTCTTCAGCTCTTTAGAAGCATTTATGCACTTCGTCGATAGTCATGGTGGAGCCCACCAAGGATCGGGAGGGAGAGGATCTTGCCACCTTGGGGATCTGATGGCACGCATCCAGCTTTCGGCTCGGGAATTTGCTGTCTGATCCCTTGATGCGGTCGTGCTTGGTTGAAGTAGTGTATATAGGCATTGAGAGCATGCTGGAGTTGCCTCTCATGCAGGATGAGCAGATGGTCGAGGCACTCACGTCGCACACTACCCAGGAAGCGCTCACAGATGGCATTGGCACGCGGGGCCTGATACGGCGTTTTGAGAATCTCGATGCCACTTGTCTTGGCAACCCGCGCGAAGGTCACGCCAAACTTGCCATCATTATCACGGATGAGATACTTCGGGCCTTGGCCATACGCGGTAGCTTCCCGAAGCTGTTGAGCGGTCCACGCGTCGGTGGGCGATCGCGTGACACCCACGTGGATCACTTTGCGCGAGTGCAGTTCGATGATGAAGAAGGCAAACAGCGAACGGAAGAAGAGATCAGTAACCGGCAGGAAGTCGCACGCCCAGATCTGCTGGGCATGCGTATGTAAAAACGTGCTCCACCTCTGTCCTCCTGGCCTGGTGGTGCGCACAGCTCTCATGTACTTCTGGATTGTGCGTTTGCTGACACGAAGCCTCAGCTTGAGCAATTCGCCCCGGATGCGTTCTGCTCCCCACAGGCGATTGTCCCTTGCCATCTCCTTGATCAAGGTCACGGTCTCCTGGGATATCCTTGGTGTGGTAGAAGCTGCTCTCGACTTGTACTTCCAAAAGAGCTTGAAGCCCAGGCGATGCCAGCGCAGCAGCGTCTCTGGCTGAACGATGACGAGGGCTTGTTTCCAAGTCCGCACTATTCTTGCCAGCAGGACCAGGAGCATCCGATCCGTCTTCGTACAGGTAGGTCGTTTCACCTGTCGCCGCAAGATGATCAGTTGCTGACGCAGGAGGGCGTTTTCTGCCACAAGCTCGGACTTGCTACGGGAAAGGTCGGTTAGCGTTGCTAGCAGGAGTGAGTTGGTGTCCGGTTTGGTCCAGGTGACGAAGCGGTAGTGGAGCGAGCGAAGACACAAGTGTGTCAAGCACGTGACGAACGTGAGAATCCTCTGCACAGTGTCCATTCCCCCTTGGTAAAGATGAGCAGATGCATGCTTGCGATTGTACTCTTCCTCTGAGGAATCATCAAGGAGCAAGAGACAGAAGGAGAGGTTCTTACAAGCCAATTTGGCCGAGAGATACAACAAGTAGCCAGCACAGC
>Ga0070698_100003050_pt1 | contig 18455 bp, 15 predicted proteins | sample KBSK1502metaG_FD_65477 | JGI IMG/M metagenome (GOLD analysis project Ga0070698, IMG submission 65477) | Corn, switchgrass and miscanthus rhizosphere microbial communities from Kellogg Biological Station, Michigan, USA - KBS K1-50-2 metaG | ecosystem: Host-associated > Plants > Roots >...
CCATGCGCGACGACGTCGAGGCCTGTCTGGCGGCCCTCCGCTCCTCGCGGCAATAAGAAGCCTTCATGCGGCGGCGGGACTTTCCCTATTTGCCCCCGATTCATTCCAAAAACTCACTTGGGAAAGTGACCAGGGAAGCGGATCCCCTGGGAAGAGCCGTCACCTACACGTACGCCCCGAACGGAATTGATCGTCTGGAAGCGAGGCAGGTGAACGGACAGAGCACGGACCTGCTCTGGACCGCGACCTACAACAGTCAGCACAGGCCGCTGACCGTGACCGACGCGGCGGGTCAGACGACGACCGTAACCTACAACGCCCAGGGGCAAGTGCTGACGGTTGAGACGCCGCCTCGTGCGGGGCTCACGCAAGCGCAGCGGACGACGACCAACGCGTACGACACGAACGGGTACCTGCAAAGCATCACCGGGCCGGCGACAGGAGCGACGGTGAGTTACACCTACGACGGCTACGGCAGAGTGCGCACGTTCACGAACTCGGACAGCTACACGCTCACATACGACTACGACGCCTTAGACCGCCAGACCAAGGTCACCTACCCCGACGGGACATACGAAGAGACGGTCTACAACCGACTCGATCCCGAGAAGGGGCGGGATCGCCTGGGCAGGTGGAGCGAGACCTTCTACGACGCGCTGCGCCGCGCGGTCGCGACCCGCGATCCTCTCGGGCGCACGACCACGCAGCGGTGGTGCAACTGCGGGAGCCTCGACAAGGTCATCGACGCGAACAACAACGCGACGACTTGGGAGCGCGACCTACAGGGACGAGTGACTCGAGAGATCCGTCCCGACACCTCGGCATGGGAGTACACCTATGAGAACACCACCAGCCGCCTCAAGCAGCGGAAGGATCCGAAGAACCAGCTTGCGGGCTACGAGTATTTCCTGGACAACAACCTGAAGCAGGTCACGTACACCAACGCCATCGTGACGACCCCGAACGTGAGCTTCACCTATGACGCGGTCTACAACCGGCCCGCCACCATGATCGACGGCACGGGCACCACGACCTACACCTACAACCCCATCACGACCTCGCCTTCTTTGGGAGCGGGCGAGCTGGCTAGCGTGGACGGGCCACTTGCGAACGACACCGTCAGCTACAGCTACGACGAGCTTGCCCGCATCGCGACTCGAGGGCTGTCGGGTTTTAGCTCGAGCTTCGGCTACGACGCCCTCGGGCGAGTCTCGACTCAGAGCACCCCGGTGGGGACCTTCGCCCCTTCCTACGACGGGACGACCCTGCGCCCCCTGAGCCTTTCCTACCCGAACGGCCAGACGACGCAGTACAGCTACTTCCCGAACAGCGGCGATCGTCGCCTTCAGCAGATCAAGCATCTGGCGCCGGGAGGGGCGACGATCTCGAAGTACGACTACACCTACACGCCGACGGGGAACCTCGCGACCTGGAGCCAACAAGTGGGGGCGAATACGCCCAAGCTCTACACGCTCGGTTACGATGCGGGCGATCAGCTCACCACGGCGAGCGTCAGCGGTCCTTCGCCGCTGCCCGTCCCAAGCCGCTTCGCCTATTCCTTCGATCCGGCGGGGAACCGCACCGCGGAACAGCTCGATGACACGGTGACGGGGGCGAGCCACGACAGCCGCAACCGGCTCACCTCACGCCAGCCCGGAGGAGCGCTGCTCTTCCGCGGGACGCTGAACGAAGCGGCGACCGTCTCCATTCAGGGGAAGCCGGGACAAGTAGCGGCCGATAACAGCTTCGTCGGCGCGGCGCCGGTGCCATCCGGCACGAGCAACGTGGTGGTCGCCGCGACCGACGCCAGCGGGAACACGCGGACGAACACGTACCAAGTGACTGAAGCCGGCTCGACGACCACCTACACGTACGACGCCGCCGGCAACCTGACGGGCGACGGGACGAGGACGTTCGAGTGGGACGCCGAGAACCGACTGACCGCGGTGAAGCAAGGGGCCGCGACCCTCGCGAGCTTCGTCTACGACGGCGATGGGAGGCGCGCTCAGAAGATCGCAGGCGGCGTCACGGCCACCTACGTCTACGACGGCGACGGCGTGATCGAGGAGAGGCTCAGCACGGGTGGAACGCTGAAGTACGTCCGCGGGCCTCGCATCGACCAGCACTGGGCCATGCGCGACGGCGATGGCGTCGTGACTTACTTCCTTGCCGATCATCTCGGCAGCGTCGTCCAGACGACGGACGCCTCTGGCACAGTGACGCTGTCGAGGGACTACGACCCTTACGGGAATCCCCTTTCGGGGGCGAGTCAGTCCGGCTATGCCTTCACCGGAAGAGACTGGGACGCCGAGACGGGCTTGCTCTATATGCGCGCGCGGTACTACGACCCGAAGCTGGGACGCTTCCTCAGCGAAGACCCCATCGGTCTTGAGAACATCTACGGCTATGTCGGGAACAGGCCCACCATAGGAACCGATCCGTACGGCTTGATCGATCCTAGAGTGCTTTGCTTCCGGTTCGGCATCTGCCCGCCACCGAGCGGTCCGAGTGCAACCGCGATTCCTCCTCCTCCCAAGCCGTTGCCTACGCCGACGCCGATCAACTGCAGCGGGGGGCCGAACGCCGCCATGAGCGCACGTTGGGTGCCGCCGCCGCCGCCGACGCCAGTGTGCATTTCGGCCCCCGGTTCGATGATCTGCCCTTGCGGTTTCGTAGCTGTTCCAGACCCCACTAGCGCGGGCTTGTGTTTGGTCACGATGGGAAACGTGCCGACCGTCGGCACGGCTGCGAATGGACAAACTAACCAAGCTCAGCGTGGGATGACGGGTGCAGCCACGCGCCGAATAACTGGCACGGCGGGACCGCCGAACACTGGCGGTCCCCCCCCGGCGTTCCCGAACGGCGGTGCAGGTGCTGGGGGCGCGATGGCGGCTGCGTTCGCCACTCTACCCTTCTGCGCGAACGTCGGATTCAAATGCGTGCCGAAGTGACGCTGAAGATGCGAGGCTTGCCGATGGACACGACCAATGCACGGTGGGCTCATCCGCAGCTCCCGCTCGCGTCGGTGGCGCTATGCATGCTGCTTGCTGGCTGTGCCAAGCAGCAGCCACCCGAGCGTGAGCGGGGGGGAGCCCAACCCGCTGCCCAGGATCTTGGCCAGGCCGAGCAGGCATGTCGAAGTGGTGACACCGCGCAGTGCCTCGTGGCCGGCGAGGCATACATGAAGGGTGAGGGAGCCGAGTGGGCAGCGCCGCTCTACGAAAAGGCCTGTACGGGAGGCGTCGTGCGGGCGTGTTACGCGCTCGGTCGCTTGTACTTTCGCGGGCAGGGCGTGACGAAGGACATTGGACGTGCGCGCGCGTTGTTCGAGCAGGCCTGCCAAGGGGGCGATGCCGAGGGCTGCAATGATCTCGCCGTCATGTACGCCGACGGAAACGGGATAACGAAAGACCTCTCCAAAGGCGCGGAACTCTTCCGTGCAGCCTGTGATGCCAGCCTGCCTATGGGATGCTTCAATCTCGCCGCTCAGTACGAACAGGGGCTCGGTGTTGTGCGCGATCTCGCAAAGGCTGCAGCGCTCTATGGAAAGGCTTGCGATGGCGGACACGTCCCCAGCTGCTTCCAACTGGCTATCGCGCATGCAAGTGGCTCCGGCGTTCCGAAGAGCTTCACGCGGGCTGCCCCGTTCTACCGGAAAGCCTGCGAGGGAGGATTGGCCGCAGGCTGCCATCACTTGGCGGTGCTCTACGAGAGCGGTGCCGGTGTGGCGCGCGATCCGGTCAGGGCGCGCGCGTTGCACAAGAAGGCCTGCGAGAGCGGGATGCAATCGGAGTGCTCCGAGGCGAAGGAGTAGGGCCCGACGCGATCTCCAGCCAGCTTGTCGTAGCCGGCATCATGGCGCTCACTCGGGTGGTCGGCTGTCTTGTGGCGGCTGTCCTGCCGAGGGGAGGTGTCAAGCACCCGCTTTCTCGGCCGCGGGCCGGCACTCGCGAAGGGCGGCACGAACCTTCTGGACGCAGCAGGCGGACGCGAACCCGGGCAAGGTCTATGAATACGGCTACGACGGCGCCGACCAGATCCTCTCGGCCACTCTGAAGACGCAAGGGCCCAATCCGACCATTCTGAAGCGGTACGGCTACAGCTACGACAAGGGAGGCAACCGGAGCGCCGAACAAGTCGACGATGCCGTCCAGGGCGGCACGTACAACGCGCTAAACCAACTGACGAGCCTTCAGCCTGGCGGCGCGCTGCGCTTCGTGGACTCCGATCAGGAGCCGCACCACGTCCTCTACCTCGAGGACGTCTGGCAGAAGAGCGAGAGGCTCTTGGCCTACGGCCGTCGAGCGTGGCGGCTACTCTCGACCGAGCGGTGCGACGAGGGGGCCGGCCGAGCGCTTCGGGTCGTCGGGGAGCGTCCCCGGCCTGGTCTCGACGAGCTGCTGCGCCTGATTGAAGACGAGCGTCACGAACGCCGGGCGCTTGGAGGACCGCGGCTGTCGCAGCTCGTACTCGACCATGAACCCATGACCGGGCGCCTTGGCGGCGGCGCCCGGCGCGCCGAGCTTGGCGCGGACCTCGGGCCAGGGGGCGCCCGCCGCGAGGGCGGCGACGTGGCTGCGCTCCACGAAGCCGCCGCCGTGAACCCAGTCCTCTTTGCGCCAGCTCTGCGCGACGTGGGCCTTGCCGAAGATGAGCACCATGGCGCGCTCTCGCTGCTCCGCCGAGCAGGCGGCGGTCCAGAAATTCCACGACGCCGGCATCTGCTGGCCTCGCGGGAGGAAGCTGACCGCGATCTCCTCGCATGCCTCGGGTGAAGCGGGCCGGATCGTCACCACCTTGTACGGCACGCCCTCAGCCTCGCCTTCGGACGAGGTCGCTCTGGGCAACTTGGCCCTCGACTCGACGAGGGGCGTGATCACGAAGGAGAACCCGGCCTCGTAGGTCACGAACGCGCCGGATAGGCGATCGTGGAAGGCGGCGCAGCTCGTGTCGATGCCTTCGCTCTCCAGGAACACCCAGCCCTCGGGCACGTCGGCGATGGAGCCTTTCTGGCTTGGGGGAGCCCCCGCCAAGAGGCCGAGGACGAGCGCCGACCAGCCGAGAATCTTCATGGCCGTAGTGTGAGGCACCACCGTCTTTCGTCGTGAGCGGCGGTGCCGCGCCTCGTCCTGCGCGCGCGCGCCAGGCCCTTCGGGCTTCCCTCGCTGACGCTCGGCTGTCACGCGTGCTCGTCCTGCGGCTCGCCGCCGCCGCACGGACCAAAGGTCGCTTCGCGTCATCCATCCAAGCCCTCTTCCTCCCCCCGGGTGCTCTCACGAGCCGGGGGGCGGCCGAGGGAAGTCGTCAAAGGCAACCCCTGGGCGACTGAGGGGCCGTGGTGGTCCCGAGGAGGAGATGCGATGCGCGTGCAATTCGTGGCGAGGGAGAACGGCCCCGAGCGTCTGGTGAGCGAGGCCGAAGTCGTCTTCGAGGAGGGTCCGCTTCAGGGAGCGAAGCTCGTGGGCTTCTGCCTGTGGCGGAGTCCCGAGGGCGAGGTCTACGTGACCTTCCCTTCGCGCGCCTTCGGCATGGCGAGCGAGCGGCGGTACTTCGACTACCTGCGCTCGGTGGACGGGGCGCCGGACGTGGTCAAGCGCGTCAAGGCGTGGATCTTGGACGAGTACCGGAAGGAGACGGCCGCCGCGTGAGCGGCGCGGGCGGGGGCGGCCTCGCCGCCCCTGCCTCCCCTGGAGCACCACCATGCCCCGACCGAGTCCAACCCGACCCTACGACGTCCCCGGCTTCCGCGTCGCCCTCGTGCGCGAGCCCGGCGTGAAGCTGGCCGAACGGCCGAGCATGCGGACGCCGGCCGAGGCCGCGCGTGTCCTGGCCGCGTACGTCGGCGAAGCGGACCGCGAGGTCTTCGTGGTCGCGCTCTTGACCATCCGGCACCGGCTGATCGGCTGCAACACCGTTTCCGTGGGCTGCCTGACATCGAGCCTCGTCCACCCCGCGCTGGTGATGAAGCCTGCGATCCTGGCTTCCGCGGCCTGCCTGGTCCTGTCTCACAACCATCCCTCAGGCGACCCCGAGCCCTCGGCCGAGGACGTGGCCCTCACGCGTCGGCTGGTGGCCGCCGGGACCCTCCTCGGGATCGAGGTCCTCGATCACCTGGTGCTCGGGGAAGCGGGCCGGTACGTGAGCCTCAAGGAGCGGGGCCTCCTGTAGGCGCTTGCTTCGACCGCCCGCTACAATCCGGGGCGCATTGATCCGTGGATTCGTGGGGGCGGTCGGCACCGCGGGGGCGGTCTTCATCGTGCTCGCGGCCCTGGCCTGGTTTGCCCTGCCGTTTGGGCATCCCGTCTATGCGGTCTTCATCCCGCCGATCATCGCCGCGGGGGGCGTGTATGCGGCGCTCCGCATGCGCCGGCCTTCGCACCCGAGCCTTCGCGAGAGCACGCCCAGGGGCCACTCCCGGCCCGCGCCGGACGACGATGAGGACCCCGCCGCGTAAGGATCGGAACTCACCAGGTAATCCTGCTGGACGAGCTCGCGGGAGGGCTCGTCCTGGGACGGCCTGGTAAGGTGCAGCCAGGGGGTGCCTGGCCGGTCATCGGGTAGGACGACCCGGTAGCTTCGAAGCAGCGCGGGGAGACCCTCGAAGGGCAGCCCTGGAGCCTACGGGGAACGGCCCTTGAGGAAGAGAGCGGCCTTACTGGCCGCTCTCTCACGCGGCACAGATCCCCCCTCGACGAGGGGATCTTGGGGACCCGGGACGTCCCGGTCCCGGGCGTACGATCGAATCATGCTGCGGGCATCGCCGCCGCTCAGTGTCGGGCAGGCCAGCCACTACTACCGGAGCGAATTCTCGCGCGGGGACTACTACACCGAGCGGGAGAGCGAGGGGATCGTGGCCTCGCGCTGGCATGGCGAGGGCGCGCGGAAGCTCGGCCTCAGCGGGCGGGTGAAGGCGGACGAATTCGCGCGCCTTCTGGAGGGCCGGAACCCCTCCGGGCGCGAGGTCCTGGTGGCGCACCGGGAGGGGCTTTCCGAGCGGCGCGCCGGCTGGGACGTGACCATCTCCCCGCACAAGAGCGTGAGCCTGCAGGCGCTCGTGGGCGGCGACAGCCGGCTCCTCGAAGCCCACGACCGCGCGGTCACGAAGGCCCTCTCTGAGCTGGAGCGGCACGCCCAGGCCTGGATCCACGGCGGCCGCGACGTGGAGACCACGGCCCACGTGGTGGCGGGCAGCTTCCGCCACGAGACGAGCCGCGCGCTCGACCCTCAGCTGCACTCCCACTGCGTCGTCCTCAACATGACCCAGCGGGCGGACGGCGAGTGGCGGGCGGTGGACGCGCGCGGGATCTTCCGGGCCCAGCGGCTGGCGCGGGAGATCTACGAGAGCGAGCTGGGCCGCGAGCTGCGCCAGCTCGGCTACGAGACCAAGACCTACCGTGACGGGCGCACGGGCCGGGACCGCGCGGTGGGCATCGCCGGCTTCCAGCCCGTGCACCTGAAGCACTTCTCCAAGCGCTCGCGCGAGATCGAGAAGGCCCTCCAGGCGGGCGGCCTCAAGAGCCGGCTGCACGGCTCGCGGGTGACGGTGGCGACGCGCCAGGCGAAGCAGAAGGGCATCGACCGCGAGGCGCTCCTGTGGAAGTGGCGGACCACGGCCAAGGAGATGGGGATCGAATTCCCGCGGTGGAGTCGCGAGCGCGCCGAGCGCGCGAAGGACCCGCTCTTCGCGTCCACGCGCGAGCAGGCCCGCGCCGCGGTCAAGGGTGCCGTCGACCACCTGTCCGAGCGGCGGACCGTCTTCCGCGTGGCGGACTTGGAGAAGGAAGCGCTGGAGCGCGGGCGGGAGCGAGGCGTCACGCTCGATGACGTGCGGAAGGAGATCGCGAGCCATCCGGACCTCGTGGTCGCGGACCGCGCGGACGCCGTGGTGGCGCGCGTGACGACCACGGAAGCGATCGGCGAGGAGCGCGCCCTCGTGGATGCGGTGGCGCGCGCCCGCGGCCGCGGGCCGACCTTGACCTCGCCCGTCGCGGCGCGTGGGCTGGGCGATGACCAGCTCAAGGTGATGCGCCACATCCTCGGCGGTCCGGACCGCATCGTGGCCGTGGAAGGCAAGGCGGGAACGGGCAAGAGCACCGCGCTTTCCGCGGTACGCGAGCACGCCCAAGCCGCGGGCTGGACGGTACGCGGCTTCGCACCGACCACGACCGCGGCGGGGGTCCTGCGCGAGGGCGGCATCGACGCGACCACCGTCGCGGCCGCCCTCAAGGAGCCTCCCTCACTTAAGAGTGATCGCCCCGAGCTGTGGATCGTCGACGAGGCGGGGCTCCTCTCCACCCGCCAGGCGCGCGAGCTGCTCGAACGCGCCGAGCAGGTGGGCGCCAAGGTCGTCCTCGTGGGCGATCGCGCGCAGCATCGCGCCGTCGAGGCGGGCTCGCCTTTCTCGCTGCTCATCGACCGCGGCGGGATCGCCACCGAGCGGCTGGACGTGATCCGCCGGCAGCGGGACGAGGGCCTGCGCGAGGTGGTCAAGAGCGCGTCCGAGGCGGGCGGCTCGACGCGCGCGGTCCAGCTCCTCGAGCGCGGCGGCAAGGTGGTGGAGATCGCGGACGCGCGGCGGCGGCACGAGGCCATCACGCGCGACTTCGTCATGGATGGCGGCCGCGGCGTGGTCATCGCGCCGAGCAACGCCGAGCGCGCCGACCTCAACCGCCGCATCCGGGAAGCGCTCATCGAGACGGGCCGGGTCGAGAGGAAGAGCGTCAAGGCGCCGGTGGTGGTGAAGCTGGACCTGACCGTGGAGCAGCGCGGCCGCGCGGCGAGCTACGAGCCGGGCGACGTGCTGCGCTTCGTGCGCCGCGGGGACGGCATCGAGGCCGGCGAGCGGGCGCGCGTGGTGTCGGTCGACGAGGCCGGCAACCGTCTGCGCGTGACGCTGGAGCGCACCGGCATGCCCGCCACCATCAACCCCCGCCAGCGCCGGGCCTTCGAAGTGGAGCGCCTGGAGGACCGCCGCTTCGCCGTCGGCGACCGGATCCAATTCCGGGAGCGCGACCGCGGCCTCGACGTCGCCAACGGGACGATCGGGACGATCAAGAAGCTCGACCACGCGAAGGGGATCGCCACGGTGGAGGTGGGCCCGCGGCGCTTCCCGATGGACCTCAAGCAGCCGCGCGCGCTCGACCACGCGTATGCGGTGACGAGCCACAAGAGCCAGGGCCTCTCGCGCGAGCGGGTCTACCTCACGGTGGACACCCGGCACTCGGAAGAGCTGGTCAACCGCCGGCAGTTTTACGTGAGCGTCAGCCGCGCGGTGGACGATGCGCGGGTCTACACCGACGACCGCATGGCGCTCTCCCGGGCCGTCTCGCGCGAGCAGGCCCGCGAGAACGCGCTGGCGGTGGCGGACCGCGCGGCGAGCTCGCCGCGGCTGGAGAGCCGGGCGGCGGCGCTGAAGCAGGAGCGGGCGCTCGACCTCGTGGCGAGGAGCATCCATGAGCCCACAAGAGGATCCGGACGCGCAGACGGTCGCGCTCTTGGAGGCGATCGCCGAGGCGAAGGCCTTGATCGAGGAACTCTCTCGCCTGTCCGAGGAGCTGAAGGTCCGGCAGGAGCGCCTGGGCGAGCTTCTGGCCCCGAGCGAGGCCGCGCTCAAGGCGCGGACCGAGTACCTGGACCACGTCATGCGGGAGCAGCTGGGCCGGGCCGAGCAGCGGCTGACGCGGATGGTGGACGACGTGGGCGCGATCTCGCGGACGCTGTCGGACCGCATCAACGAGATGCCGCGGCTGATGGTCGAGGTGGACCGGCAGCGGGCGATCGCGACGTCGCGGCGCGAATGGTGGCGGACGGCCCTGGTGATCGTGGCCGCGACGGCGGGCGGGTGGCTGGCCGGCCAGACCGCGAGCTGCCGCACGGCCTCGGGCCCGAGCCTCTCGCCGGCGAGCGAGCCGAGCGGGGCGCCCACGAGGACGCCGCCCTCCCCGCGCGGCAGCCGGCCGCGCTCGACCACGCCCGCGCGCTGAGTAAGGGCGAGATCGCGAAGTCGCCCGAGCTACGGCGGGCCTATGCCGACGAGTACGCGGCCATGCTGCGCCTGTACCCCGATCGCGAGCTGGCGAAGGCGGCCGCGCGCGTGAACGTGAGCGCGCTCGCCGCCGGGCACGAGCGGATCGTGACGCCAGGTGGCGGATGGAGTGCGCCCGAGGTCGGCCAGGCCATCGCCCGCGGCGGCCAGGACCTCGGCCGCATCGCGCGCGCCCTCACGCCGGCCGTGGAACGCGCGCCGCTCATGATCGAGCGGCTCATCACTGGCCCGCCGCGCGGCCTGGGGCCTGAACGGTGAGCAAAGCCAAGCTCGCCTTCCAGGAACTCGCGGGGCGGATCACCGGGATTTCGATTCCGATCTGTGGGGTATCGTGGAACCCGCCACCGTCCGAGCGGCAGATCGTCCGCGAGACATTCGTCTTTCTTGAAGACCGGCGCGTGCTCTACAACGACTTTGCTTACGAGATGGAGAGCGAGGTCGTCGACTCCGTGCTGGCTATCCGCGCCGAGCTCACGGCGGCCTTGAAGCGCCTTCCCGAAGCGTCCGAAGCCGCGCCCTCTTTCCGGGCCATGCGCGCGGCGTGTCGCGAATACCTGGACGGTACGCGAGGTCATCGTGGCCACTGGAATCACTTCACCTTCACGACACAGCTCGGGCGACTGCGGGCCATGGTAGGCGTGCAGGTCGCCTACCTCGCCGTGAAATACGGGATCGACCTCGAAGGCGAACTCGTGCGGGTGATCCCCGCCGAGTTTCGAGATGCCACGTACCTCGAACCATGACGGCGACCGACGATGTCCCATCGGATGGCGCGATCCTCGAGCGGGCATTCAGCTTGGCCAACGAAGCCATGTTTACGGTGGCGCTCCAACGCGGCCGGGTGCGAGGCACCGAGCCCGAAGACGAGTCATTCGTCTTTCGATGGTGGGCGGATCTTCAGTTTCTCATCGTCGCTCTCCGTCGTTTGCGCCGCGCCGCTGAGCTGGCGCGCCGGGTGCCCGCGGCCGCGGGGGACGTCGCGGCCGCGCTGAAGGCCTTCGATGTCGCTCTTCCGATGCTGCCCATGATGCGGAACGTCGGCGAGCACATCGACGACTACGCGCTCGATAGGAGCCGTGACAAGCACGTCAGCCGTCAAGCGCTACAGGTCGGCGCCTGGGACGGGAGGACGTACTCGTGGCTGGGCGAGAGCCTGAACGTCGACGTGGCCCATGCGGCGGCGGAAGGTCTATGGTCAGCCGTACGTGCTGCGCTGACCAGCGTCGCGCGCGAACAACCGCCATCGCCGCAATCTTGAGACGGTGACCAAGCGACACAAGATCGGCCTCGCTGTCTTCGGGGACCACCCCACGATCGAGATCACCGCTGAGGAGGCGGCGGCGATCCGGGCCGCGAAACGCGACCTGATCGTCTTCATCGGCATCGAAGGGAAATTCGATCTTCTCGTCGCGAACTACGTCGAATACGAGACGACGGTGCTCGACCTCGCCGTCAACCAGATGGTCTATCGTGACTGGGGCTGGCACGAGGGGCAGGACGAAGTGCAGCTCGTCAACCGGCGGCTCCTCAACGTGCTCGCGGCGGCACGGCTGTACCTCGATCAAGTGCGCCACGATTTCGGCCAGGTCTATCCGGCCGACGGCAAGGAGATGGTGAAGAAGCTGACTGCCGAGCAGTACGACGGGAAGCTCGGCTATCGCGTGATGGAGGAGCTGCGCAACTCCGTCCAGCACCGGACCCTGCCCGTCGATGGAATCACGTACTCGACTACTGTCGATGCGCCAGGCAGGGCCGGGACGGGAGTGCGCTTCGGGGTCATTCCTGGCTTGGATCCCGCACGCCTCGCAGCGGGTGATCGTGATTTCAAGCCAAGGATCCTCGGTGAGCTGCGTGAGAAGAGTGAGGCGAACAAGGGAAAGCGAGTCCCGCTCACGCCCCTCCTGCGCGAATACGTGGAAGGGCTCGGCGCAGTCAACGAGGCGCTCCGCAAGCATGCGGAAACGGACGTGGAGCGATGCGGGAAACTCCTGGCCAGCGTGATCGAGCAGGCGCGCCGAGAGATCAGCGAGCAGACCCTGGGGCTCGCCGTCGTCGTCGAAGACGAGGAGGGCAACTGGTCCGACGAGGACGACATCTTTGGCGACCTATGGACGCGCTGGCAGGGATTGGTGACGAAGAACCGGCTACACGAACGCCTCGCGCGCCGGTACGTCAATGGACGTGGGGAGGGCGATTAGTCGACCGACTGTCTTTCGGCCGAGCTGCTGGCCCTTGTTTCAGGCACCGGCAGTCCAGCTCGCATGCGAACGATGCCTCCGAACATCTGGAGCGTCTCGGCGAGCCGGTCGATGGTGTTTCCAGGGGATTGCGGTGGGAAGGACAAGTTTGGTAGCCATCACGGCTGCTTTAGGAACGCGTCGATGGTCGTGAGGAGCGCGTCCTTTTTCCGCCGCGGCAGCCTGTCGATTTGCTCCAGGCGTCGCAGGAAGCGGCGATCCTTCATGAGCCCGTTTTCCTTCGGCTCCCTCATCCCAAGGATCTCGTCCGCGGATACGCGCAGGACTTTGGCGAACGCGGCGACCAGGGCGCCGTGGATGCGCGTTTGACCGGATTCGTATTCGGACACGAGAGCCTGTCGGACGCCGATCTGCTCAGCGACCTCGACCTGAGTCAGACCCCGTCGCTTCCGTAGCTCGCGCAGCCGGCGGCCTATTGCCTTCTCGTCCACCGGCGCAATATAGCCGCCACGTCTGGGCAGGGTGTCCTCCGATGCGCACCGACTGTAAAAAAACCCTTGCGTAAATATCGATACAAGCTATATTCTCAGAACGCACCTTTTCTCTTGACAGGTTTTTCGGGTAGGCGGTTTTCGGGGAAAAGAGGCGGGCCGGAGCCGGGAAAGTCTTGGCGGACACCCGACGCCGGCCCGAGATCAGAGGAGAGACGAGCTCACCTCGGACCGGATCCCACCTTAGCCGAACTCTCCTCCCAGTCCAACGGACGGGCGATCACGGGAGGCGGACGTGCTCCAGACCGAAGACCTCTTCCTGGGGGCGTTTGGACTCGTGCGCGGCGGCGAGCTGACGGACATCGAGGTGCGGGGACTCAACGGCAAGCGCCGGGCGGTCTTCTGCATCGAAGGTCCGGGCATGGACGACGTCGAGCGCGAGTACCACCGCGGCCCTTCGGTCGTCGACCTGCGCCTCCTCAAGTCCGAGATCGCGCGCCTGAAGAACCTCGCATTCGAGGCGCTCCGCAAGGAGGAGATGAGACATGCAGGTCACGAAAGAGGGGATCGAGCGCATCAAGTCGGCGAACGAGCTTTCGGCCGTCGTCGCTGAGCGCGGGATCGAGCTGAAGAAGAAGGGCCGCGTGCTCGTGGCCCGCTGCCCCTTCCACCAAGAGCGGACGGCGTCTTTCACGGTGACGCCGGCCAAGGGCCTCTTCCACTGCTTCGGGTGCAGCGTGGCCGGCGATGTCATCGGCTTCGTGACCAAGCACGACAAGGTGAGCTTCGCGGGCGCGCTGGAGGTCCTGGCCAGGCGCGCGGGCCTCGACCTCAAGGCGCTGATGCAGGACCGGCCGCGGACGCTGCGGCCGGGGCCGGCCGAGGCGCTCGCGCGGCCGACGGCGCCGGCGAAGCCGGCCGCGCCTTCGACGAGCGCGAGTGGCAACGGCCACGGCGTGCCGGCGGGCGCGCTCCTCGAGCGCGTGGTCCGGCACTACCACGAGACCTTCTGCGCCCGCGAGGACGCCCAGGCGTACCTCAAGCAGCGCGGCCTTACCGACCGCGACCTCCTGCGCGCGCTCAAGGTCGGCTACGCGGACGGCTCGCTCCTCAAGGTGATCCCGAAGGAGGGCGAGCTGCGCGACCAGCTCACCGCGCTCGGCGTCATCACGAGCGAAGGCCGCGAGCTGCTCGGCGGCTGCGTCGTGGTCCCCATCCCAGACCCCGTCACGGCCGCCTGGACGAACCTCTACGGCCGCGGGCTGCGCACGCCGCGCCACTGCTACCTGCCGGGACCGCTGCGCGGCGTGCTGAACTTCCAGGCCGCACGTCTCTCGCCCGAGGTCATCCTCACCGAGTCCGTCCTCGACGCGCTGAGCTTCCACCAGGCCGGCATCGCCACGGCCATCCCGATCTACGGCACGAACGGCTTCACCCCCGACCATTTCGACACCCTCAAGCGCGAGGGAGTGAAGCGCGTGACCCTCGCCCTCGATAACGACGAGCCGGGGCGGAAGGCGACGGACTCGCTTAAGGAGAAGCTCGCCGCCGCGGGGATCGCGGTGCGGGTGGTCTCGTTTCCTCCCGGCGTGAAGGACGCCAACGACCTCCTCGTCACGTGCAACGGCGACGCGGGCGAGGCCTTCCGGAGGCTGCTCGATGACGCCGAACCACGACCCGCGGCGGCCGCGCTGGCTGGCCGTGCTGATCCTCCTCGCGCTGCTGGCCCTGCTCTACCTGATGCTGCGCCTTCCGCCGTCCCCCGAGCGGCCGGACTATCCGCCGCCGCCACCCGCGACGACGGGCAGGTAGCGCTCAGCCGCGACGGCCTAAGCTACAGCGCGCGCGTCGTGTCGACGCTGCTCGGCCGCCTGCGGGTGACCGTGAAGGCGGCGCGCGGCGACGTCTTCCACGCGGACAGCTTCGACCTCTACGCGTCGAGGAGCCGGTCCGAATTCGCCAAGCGCGCGGGCAAGGTCCTGGGCGCCGAGGCGGCCAGCGTGGAGGCGGCGCTCCTCGCTCTCCTCGTCGAGGCCGAGAAGAAGCGGAACGACGACAAGGACGACGCGCCCGTCTCGCCGCGAGACGCGATCACCGAGTCCGAGCGCGCCGAGGCCCTGACCCTCTTGAGGAGTCCGGGCCTCCTCGACCAGGTGGCGAAGGACATCGACGCGCTCGGCTACGTCGGCGAGGAGACGAACAAGCGGCTCCTCTACCTGGTGGCCATCTCGCGCAAGCAGGAGGACCCGCTCTCCGCCATCGTGCTCAGCCAGTCCGGCGCCGGCAAGAGCGGGCTCACCGAGGTCATCGAGCGGCTCACGCCGCCGGAAGACGTGGTGCTCTTCACGCGGCTCACGCCGCAGAGCCTCTACTACACCGAGCAGGGCTACCTCGACCACAAGCTCATCATCGTGGAGGAGCGCTACGGCTCCCAGGACGCGGACTACTCGATCCGCGTCCTCCAGAGCCGGAAGAAGCTCTCGGTGGCCGCCCCCATCAAGGACCCCCAGACGGGGAACATGCGGACCAAGCTCTTCACCGTGGAGGCGCGGGCCGCCTTCGTCGAGGCGACGACCGCCGGCGCCGTCAACCACGAGAACGCCACCCGGTGCTTCGAGCTGTCCATGGACGAGAGCCAGGCGCAGACCGAGCGCATCCACGAGCGCATGAGCCTGCTCAAGACCGAGCGGGGCCTCAAGCTGCGCCAGGAGGCGGAGGCGATCGCTCGCCGCCACTGGAACGCCCAGAGACTCCTTGAAACGCTGCCCGTGGTGATTCCCTTCGCCGACCGGCTGACCTTCCCCTCGGCGTGGCTGCGCACCCGCCGCGACTACGCGCGCTTCCTGAACCTCATCGAGGTCTCGGCCTTCCTCCACCAGCACCAGCGCGAACGCCGGGCCGGCGCCATCGTGGCGTCGCTCGCCGATTACGGCGTCGCCTACGCGCTCGCGGCCGAGGTCCTGGCCGAGACCCTGTCCGACCTCAGGAAACCGCTCCGGGAGACGCTGGAGCGCGTCCGCGGCCTCTCCACGAAGGGGGACGGGAGCGTGTCGCGCCGCGAGATCCGCGAGGCTCTGGCCGTGCCGGATTCCACGGTGCGGCGCTGGCTTTCTGATCTCGTCGAGCTGGAGTACCTCGCCCAGGTCGAAGCCGGCGGCAAGGGTGGCGCGGGCAAGACGTCGCGCTACCGCCTGGTACCGCTTGAAACGCAGCGAAACACGCCGCTCGGCCTGCTGAGCCCCGACGAGCTGAGCGTCAGGCTATGAACCCGCCACCCGCCAAAACCCGCCATTCTGTGGTGGCGGGTTTTTTCTCCAACGACCCCAAGGGGATACCCCCGAACCCGCCACCTCGCCACCGAAACCAGCAGGCCACTATGTCGGCGAGGACCAAGCGCCTGGTGCGCCTGTGGCGCGAGGACCTGGAGGTCCGCTTCGCCGAGCGCACCGCGCGCGAGTACATGGCCTGCGCGCGCCATTTCCTGGCTTGGCTCGACGCGCACGGGATCGACCTGCCCGAGGCGCGCACGGACGACCTGCTCGCCTACCAGGGCGACCTCTACGCGGCGCGGACGAGGGACGGCAAGCCCTACGCGGTGGCCAGCCAGGCCCAATTCCTCATCGTGGTGAAGAACCTCTTCCGCTTCCTCTACCGCCGCAACTACGTCATGCAGGACGTCGCCGCGCCGGTGGACCTGCCGCGCCAGGAGCAGCGGCTCCCGCGCGTGATCCTCACCAAGGAGGAAGTGCTGCGGCTCCTGGGCGCCGCGTCGAAGGCCACGACGCCGCGCGCGCTGCGCGACCGCGCCGTGCTGGAGACCTTCTACGCGACGGGCATCCGGGTGAGCGAGCTGGCCAAGCTCACGCCCTACGATGTGGACACCGAGGAGCGCACGCTGCGCGTGCTGCTCGGGAAGGGAAAGAAGGACCGCCACGTCCCGCTCACCCGCGCGGCGGCCGCCGCCGTGGAGGCCTACCTCGAGAAGGGACGGCCGGCGATCGCGCGCCGCGTGAAATCGCCCTACCTCTTCATCGCCGACCGCGGCGGCTACTACCACCGGGCGCAGGTGAGCCTCATGGTGCGCCACTACGCGAAGAAGGCCGGGATCCGGAAGCGGGTGACCTGCCACACGCTGCGCCACTCGGTGGCCACGCACCTCCTGAAGGGCGGCGCCGACATCCGCCACATCCAGGTCCTCCTCGGCCACACGTCGCTGCGCTCCACCGAGCGCTACACGCGCGTGGAGCTCTCTGACCTGAAGGACATCATCCGTCGTGCGCACCCGCGCGGGCGGTAGGTCGCGGGCCAAGGTCGAGGCCCTCGCCCGCGGGCCGCTGGCCTACGAGGCGCACCTGGCCGCCTTCCTGGCCCAGCTCGCCGCGCACCACTACTCGAAGACGCTGCAGGATCATTCGAAGCGCGTCCTGCCGCGCCTCTTTACCCACTTAAGGGAGCACGGCGTGCGCGACGTGCGCGCCGCGACCGAGGCGCACCTCACGTCCTTCGCGCGGACGCTGGCCAAGACCAACAGCGCGCGCGGCAAGCCGCCCGCCCTCCAGACCCAGAACTCCTACATCGCGATCGTGCGGCGCTTCTTCTCCTACCTGGAGCGGGGCGGGGCCATCCTGCGCGATCCCGCGCGCGAGCTGCCCTTCCATCGCCTCGACGTGCTGCCGCGCCAGGTGCTCAGCGAGAAGGACGCCGAGGTCCTGATGGACGCGCCGCCTGTGACATCCAACGTCGGGCTGCGCGACCGCGCGATCCTGGAGACGCTCTACGGGACGGCCATCCGGCTCAGCGAGTGCGCGCGGCTCGACCTCCAGGACCTCGACCTGGTGCAGGGAGAGCTGCTCGTCCGGAACGGCAAGGGTGGAAGGGACCGTGTCGTCCCCGTGCCGGCGCGCGCGGCGAAGGCGCTCGGGATCTACCTGGCCGACGCGCGGCCGGCCATGGTACGCGACCCGCGCGAGCAGGCTCTCTTCCTCCAGCGCTACGGCACGCGGCTGAGCACGGTGATGATCGGCCTCCTCGTCGGCGCCTATGGCCGCGACGTGGGTGTAAAGCTCTCGCCACACGCGCTGCGCCACGCCTGCGCCACGCACGTCCTCAAGCACGGTGCCGACATCCGGCACGTGCAGCGGCTCCTCGGCCATCGCGATATCACCACCACCGCGCGCTATACGGGCGTATCCATCGAGGACCTCCGCGAGGTCCTGGAGAAGGCGCACCCGCGGGAGCGGGCCAAGCGGACGAAGCAGGACTGAGGGCGCGGATGATCGCGGCGGCCGACCTGGGGGAGAATTGGCTCAGCGCTCATGGACCGCGACGACGTCATCCGAACGCACACGATCGGCGAGCTGGAGGCCTTCCGCGCCGCCATCGACCGGCTGCTCGCGACGCCCGGCACCCACCTCGATCCTGCCGTCCTCCCGGATCCGAGCCGGAAAGCCACCTTCTACGAGCGCTACAACGAACTGCGCGACGGGATGAAGCGGGACTTTGGAGGCGGCTTCGACCGCAGCCTGCCCGCGCGCCGCTTTGGCGAACGCCGAGACGAAGGCGCCCCTGTCGGCGGCTCGCTGCGTCGCGACGACGTGATGGCCATGCGCGACGACGTCGAGGCCTGTCTGGCGGCCCTCCGCTCCTCGCGGCAATAAGAAGCCTTCATGCGGCGGCGGGACTTTCCCTATTTGCCCCCGATTCATTCCAAAAACTCACTTG